>Ga0080004_1094840_pt1 | contig 29844 bp, 36 predicted proteins | sample WasSprMetagenome_FD_69207 | JGI IMG/M metagenome (GOLD analysis project Ga0080004, IMG submission 69207) | Sulfidic aquatic microbial communities from Washburn Spring, Yellowstone National Park, USA - WS (SPADES assembly) (version 2) | ecosystem: Environmental > Aquatic > Thermal springs > Hot... | reverse complement strand
CTTGCTCCCCATATGTGCTCGCTCGCCACGCAGCTCGGCTCACTGAATGCCTCGCCGCAATCATTAGTAAGCATCAGCGCTTTTTCACTACAGCGCCTCGTAGCACCATACCCCAGCTCTAGCTGGCCTCAGTAATCCTCGCTGTAGCCGATTATTACGTGTAAAAGAATGGGGAAAGCTGCTCACAGCGGTTCAAATTCTTTATATCAATCTTTTGCTATAAAAAGCGAAAATTCATTTTCCACGGAAATTTTCCAAGGATTATGATAGAAATCTTTTTATAAGAGCATAAAAAAATGAAAAGTGATAAAAATGCAAAAGAGGAAGGGCATTAGCCCCGTAATCGCGACCGTCATCATCGTCGCAGTCACAATCGCAGTGGCGATAGCGGTAGCCTTCTGGATGACCGGCATCATCGGGCTCTTCACGGGCGCCGTCGAGAAGATCGAGTTCGTTAGTCTCTACGCGCAACCTGCAAAAAAAGATACTACTGAGGGTTGGAACTTAACAATAATACTGAGGAATGTTGGAACTACAACTACAAGCTTTGACACATGTTTTATAAACGGAGTTCCAGATGCTCAGTGGAATGCCACGCTCCCCACCGGACAACAATATGTTGCTTTAATAAAGCCGAAGTTGCCAGTCACACTGCCTCCCGGTAATAGCACGACAATATACATTTTCCTTGTGAAAAATGGAAGAATTGGCACGACAACCTTAAGCCCAGGTGTCAGCATCGAGGTGAAGTTCCACACCACCGGCGGCAGGGAGTACCCCAAGCTGACAACCCTCCCGTAAAAAATATTTTTCTTTGTTTATTTCCTAGATCTTGAGCATATTTTTCTGTTCCCTTACTTTTCGATGAGTTGACTGGTTGATCATTGAATACCAGTGGTGGCAGCTTTATAGGCTGTTTGAGGCACCGTTGGCACTAGGGATACCCTCAGATGAGCGTAAGCTTAAGTGATCCCTCTAGGCGTAGCGCTTATCGCGCGTTCTCTTTGAGGGTTTGCCGGAGAGGCGTGGCGCGGGCTGGAGAGTTCTAGGGGCTGGGCAAGTTCTCCGGGGGCAGCTTCGGCGATGGAGGTCCAGCTGCTCGTGTTTAGTGTATGGGTAGGCGTGGGCTGGCTAGAGGAGCGCTTGCTCACGTGCATCTATAGAGTAAAGCTGCGTAGCGCTCAGGAGAGGGTGTCCGGGGCTGCCGGCTCCTCGCTTTTTCCTCTAGTTTTTATGCGCTAAGTATATTTACTTGTCTCTTTTTCTTTGTTCTTGATGAGTGAGACGATCGAGTTTGAGTTGGTTAGGCCAGTGAATCCTGGTGGTAGCAGCTTTATTCGCTATGTGTGGGGCGCTGTGGGCGCGAGGAACAGGTCTCTGCTCCAGGACTACAGGCGTGAGCTGGGGAGGCTTGTCCAGCGTCTCGGCTTTGCTCTCGAGGACAGGGTTGGGAGCGATAAGCTGGTGACAGGCAGGATTGTCTTGTTCGTTGAGAACGGGAGGCCAGTGAGGATCGTCGCCAGGGATATCAGGGTTTGGCAGGCTTCCGGCGCTCTCGAGGGGGAGGTTTCCGCGGAGCTGAAGGAGTAAACTAAAGATTTTTTAGCCCGGCTTTTTCTTTAACTCCTGTATGGGTGAGCTTAGGAGGGAGCTTGGGCTAGGCTACGCGACGCTGTTCGGCGTGGGGCTTATCCTGGGCGCTGGCATCTACGTGCTAATTGGGAGGGCCGCGGGCATGGTGGGGGATGCTGTCTGGCTGAGTGTTGCCTTTTCTGGGCTGATCGCGGTCTCGACGGCTTTCTCCTACGCTGAGCTTTCCTCGATATTCACCACGGCGGCCAGCACCTACACTTACGTCGCCGAGGCTTTCCCGGGCACCAGGCTTGTAGCGTTCATGGCTGCGTGGATGCTCTTCTTCGGCGGGGTTGCAGGCGCCGCCACTGCCGGGCTGGGCTTCTCCAGCTACTTCACGAGGCTCTTCGGGCTGGGCGAGTCGTGGATCGTGCCCGTCACCGTAGCCCTGCTTCTGGCATTGTCTGTCCTGAACTGGTGGGGCATAAAGGAGTCGGCGGCTTTAAGCGCAGTCTTCACGGTTATCGAGGCTTCAGGCCTCCTCCTCGTCTCCCTGCTTGGGCTCCTCTTCCCGCTCAGGTCCCCGGGCTACTTCTCGTTTAACCCCTCCGCGAACCCTGTGCTGGCTGTCCTCGTCGGCGCGGCTGTCTTCTACTTCGCCTACACGGGCTTTGAGTACCAGCCAGCGCTCAGCGAGGAGACTGTGAACCCCGAGAGGGTTGTGCCCAAGTCCATCGTGCTGGCGGTGGGCGTGACGACGCTGATCTACCTGCTCGTAAGCGTCTCCGTGGTGAGGCTTATGAGCTGGGAGGAGCTTGGCTTCAGCAGGGCGCCCATTGCTGACGCAGCGTCGAGGGTCTGGCCACAGTCCTTCCTCGTCTTAACGGTGATAGCGCTCTTCGCGACTACGAACACAGTCCTGGGGTTCCTCGTGTCCTCATCGCGCCTAGCCTACGGGCTGGCGGAGGAGGGGGCTGCGTGGAGCGGGCTTGGGAAGGTCGAGAGGTGGAGGAGGACACCCCACGTAGCCGTAGCGCTGTCGGGGGTCCTATCAATCCTCCTCATACTCTTGACGGACTACTTGCCGAGCGTCACGGGCTGGAGGCTCAGCTTCGGCGGGCAGGAGTACCGGCTCATCGACCTCGTTGGGAAGACTGCGAGCCTGGCGGTCCTCCTGGCGTTCCTGCTAGTGAACTCGTCAGTCATCGCTCTGAGGAGGAGGAAGGAGCTGAAGAGGCACTTCAGGACCCCGCTGAATGTAGGCGATTTTCCGCTCCTACCTGTGCTTGCAAACGCCTTGATAGTCTTCTTTGTTGCCTTGAGCTTTGGGGACTGGATCGTGTGGCTCAGCACGCTCCTCGTGGCACTCCTCGGGCTGACGATGTACAGGCCAGCCAGGAATCCACGCTGAATGCCTGGCTCTTCAGGACCGCCTGTGCAAGGATTCATGGGTAGCATGAGGAGCCTGGACAGGCGGCTATGCGCGAAGCTATGGTGTGGAGCGCGAAGGAACCTTAACGCCGGGAGGCTAGCGGGGCGTTCACCGGCTCTTCCCAGGCCTTGCCCTTGGGCACATGGCGTAGAAGCCGCGGCGAGCCCACGACTGGAGGAGGCTAGCAGGCCCGGGCTACGTGGGCCTCGGCGGCGAGTGAGGGGCGGGCTTTCACTTCAAGTGTGATTTGCGCCTCGTCCTCTACTGTCCTCGGCGATATGACGCTGGCTCTTATGACTGCTCGGCTCCTCGGCGTGAGAACCTGGTAGAGTACATGTCCCGGCTTTGTGCTTCGCCCGATGTACGCGGTTTTCCCGCCTAGTTCGAGCTTGAGTACTGTGTATGTGAGGTTGCCGTCTATGCTCTTAACCTCTACCTCGTACTTAACCGTGGAAGAGCTGTTGTTGCTTAGCACCAGTTCTAGGTTCTGGTCGCTGCGAACTTCAAACTTTAGGGGCTCGTTCCTGCCGAAGACTATGTTTAGGCTTATCGTGCCTGCCACGTGTACCACCACGCACCAGAGAACTTGCTTACTTAAAAGGAATTTAGTTCAATTTTACCCGGGGGCTTCCTCGTATGCCCTCCAGGGTCCCGAAACCCGAATTTTTACAAGAGCATGCTGGCTATACTAAAAACACTTAAATCTTCCTACGTGTAAAAGCTCCAGCTTTATGCAGCTCTACCCTTCCTTCCCTCCTAGGTGGATTACATCAACGCCGTACCTGGAGAGAAGTTCTCGAGCCGCCAGGTGGTCGCCGTCAAACGTCAGTAGCACCGTATCTGGCCCCGCTGAAGCCGCTATTAAGAGGTCGATTTCGGGTATTTGAAGCCCCTTTACTGACGCCTCTGCCTTTACGCGGGCAGCCACCTCTGCAACCTCACTGTCTATTGGGTATACTGCGAGCCAGCCTAGTACGCTCTCCAGCCAGGCTAGCTCACTGGCGTCGCGGCGTTTCAGGTAGTACAGGAAAGCCCCCAGGTACAGCTCGTATACTGAGAGGGCGGAGACCCCAATGTTAGAGGCCTTCTCACTCCGTCTTCTCAACTCTTCCCGGGCAATAGCGTTCCCCCTTCTCAGCTCCAGGAGGAAGGACGTGTCAAGGAGAAGCTTCAATGAATCTCGCCCGGAAACCCTCCCTCGTCAGCCTTACTGCCTCGTCGAGCTCTGCTGGGGGGCTCCTCGAGGATAGAGAGATGATCATCTCAGCACGCTTCTTCACGTTTGCTCTTATCAGCTCGTCTATGACCTCCGTGAAGCTCCTCCTCCCCTTAAGTGCCACAAGCTTGTAGTATACCTCGTCGCTGATGGTAATTGTCTTCATGTATCATGCATGGTACATGATAATATTTAAACCTTTCTCATTGTCGATACATCTTCTCCCCGGCAACTAGCAACTTTAAATATTTAGGGTGTAACCCGGGAGCTGAGGAGGGACTCGTCTCTTTCCCGGGCCTCACACTTGGGGTGCATAGCTACGCTAAAGGTAAGATTTAAGTCGAGGTTTAACAGCTACTCCGCCATGGAGTGTACCGGCAGGAGGGCTAGGAGGCGGATCAAGTTCATAGGCTACTTGAAGCCTACTGGTCGGAGGGCGAAGTACGTTAGGGTGGAGAGATGGGAATAAGGGTGAAGGTGAGGCTGCTAGTAGAGGGGAGGGGGGTAGAGGTAGCTGCCCTCGTTAACCCGGGCTTCGAAAGCCCTGAGCCGGACATCTGTGTCCCCCTCGCCCTAGCAAGGAGACTGGGCTTATGGCCCCCTGCGAGGTTTGAGAGCGAGGAGGCTTCAACCGCGGGAGGGGAGGCGTTGATCTTCCGCCTCCCCGTGAGGGGCGGAGGTGCAGCTGGCTTTAGACGGCGAGGTGAGGAGTAGCTCGCCCTGCAACATAGTGGTAAACCCGTACGTGGAAGAGGTCCTGCTTAGCGACTACTTGATAGACGAGCTCGGGATAGTGCCCGTAAGCTTTAGGAGGGGCCTCTGGAGGCACCGGTCTGATCGCGAGGGAGTTGTGAGGGAAAGCGAGGAGCCCAGTACTGGAAATAACCCGCAGCGAACTGCTGTGCGACTGCTGAGCACGCTTTAAAAGAGGAGCCCAGTTCAGCAATAACTCCTGAGGTTAGCGCGCACTTCCCCTCAGGTTCAGTCTTCAAGCGTCGCGTTATAGGGGCTTCTCGCGTTAAAGATTTTTATAGTGGTGCCGGGGGATGATTGTCGTTGATGAGGGTTTCTGGTTCTGAGCGGTGAGGAGAGCTTGATTGGCTGAAGCATGCACGAGGGCTGGGTAAGTAGAGCTTATAAATGGCTGTTGCTTATCGTGGCAGGGGTGGGGCTGGCGGGGAGCGTGCGATGGGCTGGGTTTGCCCTGTGGGGGCTTATGCTTTTCGGAGCTGTGCTTATGGGTGGGGCGTGGGCGCCTCTGGCTCGGGGTGGTGCTCGTGGTTGGTACGGGGGAGAAGCTGAGGGAATTTGTAAGCAGGGTTAGGGGCTTCCGGGCGGCTATTGCTTTAGAGGATGAAAGTATACACGTTGCCGGGGAAGTTGATGGCGAGAAGGTTTCAAGCATATTGGAGGTTCTGTCATTCATTACTGAACTCATGAGAAAGGTCAGGAACACGGGTGTAAGGTTCCTGATCGCGGAGGGCAGCGAGTCAGGCATTGCCTATGCGAAGTACGGGTTTGGGGGGCAGGTGATTGTCCTCTACAGAGGCATGGCCCTCGGGACGGTGTACTACGAGCTTAAGAGGCTAGTAGAGGAGTTGTCTAGGGGGTGAGGGGTTTGAGGGTTATTGGGATCGCTGCGCTCGGAACGGAGGCTCCGGAGGGCCTCGCGGCTAAGGCTAGGAGAATGGTAAACGTGCTGGCTGAGAAGTGCGGCGGCGACTTCGTGCTTGCTCTTGGAGGCTACTGGGGGCTGATGAGGGTTATCGTTGACGAGGCAATAAGGAGGGGGATCAAGGTGATGCTTTTCCCGCCGATAGAGAGGGAGAGCGACTACTTCCCGGAGGAAGCCCTGGTCGTTAAAACCGGGATGGGTTACCGCGGGAGAAGTGTTGCACTAGTCAAGACGGCTGACATCTTGATAGCTGTTGGTGGAGAAGCTGGCACAATAATGGAGATAGTAACGGCATACCTGGAGGGCAAACCGATATTTGTCCTAGGGGGTACAGGCCTCTCCACGGACAAGATGAGGGTTTACGAGCCCCACATTGATTCCCGGAGGTTCGCCGAGCTAAGGTTCTTCGAGAGCGTTGAGGAACTGGCTAGCAGTGTTTGCTCAGTAGTCTCTACCATGAAGCACCGGGAATCCTTCTAAGCTGCCTAGTGGAAAATTCTCTCTATTTCCCGGCTGTAACTATTCTTTTCGCTTCCTCAACTATTCTCTCGATTGCCGGTAGCCTTACCTTTACTGCTTCTGAGTCGAATTTTGCCTCGTGGAACCCCCAGACGTGAAGCACCCACGCCGTGTCCCAGGAGCTCCTGAACCAGTCTCCTAGTTTCTGGCTGATCGCCTCGACGGCTTTCTCGAGTTCCGTGACTGTCCACCTGTCTCTCTGCTTTACTTGTGTGAGCACGTCCGAGATGCCTAGGTAGAAGGTGAGAAGCTTTACAGACTCTTCTGCGGCTTTGTAGAGTTTTTCAGACGCTTGGACAGGATTCCTCTCGACGAAGTTTTTGCCTTCCTCTAGAAAGGTTAGCGCTAGGTCTAGGTGCTTCTTGATTTCGGGGTCTGGAGGAGAGTGGCTAGAAGTCGAGGGTTCTTTCCTTTTGGACGCATGTATACGCGTACCCGCCATATTCACCTGTAAAATGGCTCTCTTTCTGCCTAAAAATATTATGTGGATGCTTTTAAGGCGAGTTTTACTGCTTCCCGGTGGAGAGGTGTTTGCCATGCGACATGCTTTCCTATCCCGAGGTCAGGATCCTTTTCGGGTGGAGGGGTATCTATCCACAAGTCTTCGCTTCTAGGTGGAATGTCGTCCACGACAAGGTTTCGTTCTACTAGCTTGTTGAGTAGCGGGATTCGTTCCCTAGTGAAGAGCGTGTCGGGGTCCTCAGTGGCGTCTAATAGCCATTTCTTCTCATCTATGCTAAGAGAGTTTACAAAATAAAGGAGCTTTCCAAGGCTGGTCATTCTTTCTGCGACTTTTCTCTGGGACCATTGTGCCTCGGCGAGCCTTGCAAGCATGTAGGGGTTTCCTCCCGTTATAAGCCATGCATCTTCTGCTGTGAAACCATATGGTGGAGGGTAGCCTTTCTTTTCCCAGTTTATCTGCTCATAGAGCTCCGTGAAGCCCTCTCGAGACATGTTCCATAGTGGCGCAATGTCTGCCCACCTGTGTCTCCCTATCTCTGACCTCGTTAATCCCTCACTAGTAGTAGCTACAGCCACGATGTTCTCGTAGCTTCTGGGGGGATACTCTATAAGGCTTAGAAGGCTCTTAACATAGACCGCTGCTTTTTCAAGTCCTATTGATTGGAACGCCTCATCTATTAAGACGGCAACCCTCTTTTTACCGAGCCTAACAAGCTCCTTTATGAGATCAATTGCAATTGTTACAAGCCTGAGGCTCGTTACACCAGTAATATCAGCCGCTGCTTCGCTGAGCCTGTTTACAATGCTTTCAACGTCAGTGTAGGACAAGTAACTTCTATGAACCAAGTCAACGTATATTACGTCGTACTCGGCATCCTTAAGGATCTCGGCAGACTGTCTGAGCCACGCAGACTTACCGCATCCTTCCGGTCCAAATACTACTAGGGGAGCCCTTGTTCCTCTTTTAGCGATTTCTTCCACTTTTGCAAGAGCTCTTTCCCTATCGCTAAACTCGACCTCGATGCTGGGGGGTAGAAAGGGGAGCCTGACTCTTTTCATGTTAATGTTTCCCTCAATAATCCTGAATTCTTTTACTCCAAGGTCTTATTTAAATCCTTCGAGGAAACAAACATTACATTTCATCTAAGCTTCTCTTTAGGGACATTATCTTAAACATTGCAACATAAAAAATGGTTGCTGGGTGAAGGTATCTGCCGTGCATTAGACACTTTGTGTTGCAGTTTCCCTGGATCTTTTCGTTGAGGTCTCGGCTTGCATAAGTTCGTCCTCTGTCTGCATGTAGAGGTACTCGTAGAGCCCGGGTTTTTCTAGCAGTGCGCGCTCCTCTACCTGCCCGAGACCTCTGTCCCCGTCAATAAACTTGATCTCAAGGCCGGCAAAACATAGTGTGACCAGCCACATTAGCACACATGAAGGGTAGAGTAATGCTCCCTCTTGCCTTAAAGCTGGCTTTCAGGGCGAGGGAGAGCAAAAGTTATTACCCAGGGCGTGAACTAGGGAGAAGGATCCCTATGAGGATGTCCCCTGAATGTGTTCCATGCATATACAGGGTCAGGACAAATGAAATCCTGGCTTCTAACCTCACAGATGACGAGAAAATCAAAGCCCTGAAGGAATTTACCCTTCATTACAGCCAGGTGATTGAAAGCTCCTCAACCGTTATAACTGCCTGGAAAGCGCTTAGGAGGGTGAAGGAGATCTTGAACGAGGATGACCCCTACAGGGAGTTCAAGGAGAGGAGCCAAAGATCAGCAATAAGGCTCGCGAGGAGTTTAGCCGAGAAGGCTGAGGAATTGGTAGGCTACGAGAGGTTCAGGTACCTGCTAGGTCTAAGCGTCGCCGCGAATCTTATCGACCCCGGCTCGCCCCACGGCACAGACCCCGAGGCTTTCTCTGAGAAGGCTGCGAGAATGGTGTTCGGGCGAGACGAGACGGACAGGCTATACCTGCTGCTACTGCGCTGCACGAAGGTTACATACCTGCTGGACAACTGTGGGGAGGCGGTGTTCGACGCGCTTGTCATGCGCGAATTGAGGAGAATGGGCCTAAAGTTGAAGATCATTGCCAGAGGGGCTCCCTGCCAGAACGACGTGACGTACGGGGAAGCCCTTAAACTAGGCTTACATGAGTACGGAGAAGTTGTAAGCACGGGTACCGATTTTGTAGGAATAGTTCCTGGGTATGTGTCCGGGGAAGCTATCCAAGCCCTCGAGTGGGCAGACGTGGTGATCTCGAAGGGGATGGCCAACTTCGAGTCCTTCCTATACGCACCTCCCAAGAGCAGCGTCTTCGTACTGCTTGTTGCGAAGTGCCAACCCATAGCTAGAGCTGCGGGCGTGAGAGTAGGGGAGGCCGCGGCCTTCTTCCTCAGAGGGCCGCCCTCTATGCAGCACTCGCTTTAGCATTTTGCCCCCTCCCTCAATTTTCCCTGAGTCGCTACGTTTTTTAATGTAAGCATGGTAAGGATAAGTGACCGAGATGGTTTAAATGGAAAAAATTTCGCTAAAGGACAAGTTAAAAAACATTCAGGGCGACATCCCAATAGATGAAGGTTCTCTCGCCAAGTACGTTGAACTACTCGAGGTCCAGCTGCGTGCAAGCCTCCTCTTCGCCGATAAGTTTAAGGAGCTACCCCTGGAAGAGATTCTGAGGGGTTTTAAAGAGGGGAAACCTGCATTCCTGTCAATATCCCTGAAAGTAAGTGAAGAAGACCTGCTAAAGTCTTACGGCACGATCACCTCTTTCTTGAGGGAAAATCTCCCAGAGACGGAGGAGCCAATCGAGAGAATCGAGGCTTCGAGGAGGAGCGGGGAAATAAAGCTCTCAGAGCTAACAGACGCGCTGATGAGCGGTAATGAGGATCGGGTGCACGAAGCCGCCGAGAAGATCCAGGTGGACCCTGAGATGCTAGAAGCAATCCTTGCATGGTCAATACAGCCAGTCTTCGAAGCTTTTTCACATGCCTTAAGCAGTGAAACAGACTTCTCTGCCTGGCAGAGCGGCAGGTGCCCCGTGTGTGGGGGCCCATCAAGACTGGAGTTTATCGACACTGAGGGCCTCTCCCACCTCAGATGCCAGTTCTGCGGTGCGGAGTGGAGCTACCCTGAGAACAAGTGCCCGTACTGCGGCAACGAGGAGGCTGAGACAATCATAGAGATCCCGGTGAGGGGGGAGGATAAATTCAGGCTAATGGTTTGCTACAAGTGCGGCGGCTACTGGAAAGTCGTAGATGAGAGAAGAGTAGGAACAGGCGTTCCCAGGATACTCTACGACATCTGGTCATTTAGGCTAGACCTGCTGGCGAGTGGTAGAAAGTAGCAGTGTGATGCAGCACTAGCGCTCACGGAAGCTCAGAAAAGGTGTTTTTCTCAAGAGTTGAGGCGAGAGGTGTCGCTAGCCGGAAACAGTAATTTTTCCGATAATGGTTGTTGGTAAGTAGAAGCCAGCGTAGGTGTTGACTATTTTCCTAGCAAACTCCAGGGTCTCTGCAGACTGGTAAATGTTGCCGGCGACGCTGACTGGCTTAAGCGGCTTCAACTCGCCGCTCCTCACGAGGTACGGATTGGTTGCTACAACGCTAAAGTTGCCCGTCACGTAGTTGACTGTGTGGACGCTTAGAAGACCCCCATCTATAACTACTTGTGCCAGGCTTTGCACATCCTCCTCGGACAGATCCCCGCTCCCCGCAATAATGTTGGATCTTGAAACCGCGTATGCCCCCCTCGCCTTAGAGGCGTTTCCAGTACTCTTGGCGCCCATCCTCCTCGCTGTGTACGTGTTGTGGAGGAAGCCCCTGACAACCCCCTCCTCGACGAGCACGGTCCTCCTGCGGGGCACCCCCTCTGCGTCGAAAAGGGAGGTTTCAAGCCCTCCCGGCATAGAGCCGTCATCAACAAGCGTGAGTTTGCCGAAGACTCTCTCTCCAAGTTTCCCGCGCAGGGGACTCAAGCCCTCCAAAACATTCATCGCATTAAAAGCCGGTACAAGTAGGTAGTCGAGGAGCAACGCGAGAGGTAAGGGTCTAAAGGCTACAGTACCGCTAACAGATGATCCGAGTTTCTCGCCCATGGCAGAGTCCAGAGCCATTCTACACGCCTTGTCTACTAACTCGTCGAAATCCAGGATCAGGCTCCTGGACTCGAGGAACGCAAAACCAGTGCCCTCGCTACCGGCACGTGCCGCCTTAGTGGAGAGAGAAATAGACATGAGCGTGCCCCTCTGCTCCGCGGAAAGCCCCCTCGTATTAGCGATGTAGCTGTAGCCATGCGTGAGCACGCCACCAGCACCTGTTACTTTCACGTCTTTATACCTCCTCGATGCCTCATCGATCATCAAGCGAACCTGCTGCAGAAGCCAGTTCGTCTCAAGAGTAACTATTCCTTCATCGAAGCCTACCCAGCCGTGGAGAGGGCCTTCGGGGTCCGGCAGCCCGCCCCAGTGGGGGTCTTCCTCGGAAAAGCTTGCCAGCTTTACAGCCTTCTCAACTGTTTCGAGTAAAACGTCCCTCTCCAGCGAAGTCGCAGTAGTGATTGCCACCCTCCTGCCCTTAGCAACCCTCACCCAGACGTCGCTAGAGCTTCTGAACAAAGCTTTTGGATGAATACCCTCGCTCTTTACAGACCTGGATGTGGAGACGGAGAAACTCACCTCAGCCTCGTCCGCTCCAAGCTCCAGTGCCCGCTTTAAAATCCAGTCGGCCAGAGCGGGGAAGTCCTGCCTCACTTCTCACCACCCACCAGGAGCCTTGAAACTCTCAGCGTTGGACCACCGTCACCAACGTGAACCATTTGACCCCACTTGCCGCACCCCCCAAAGGGGCTAGTGGTTATTTCAACGTTTCTGCCGACAGCGTCAATGTACCTTAACATCTCAAGGATGTTCCCAGCCAGCACAACGTCTCGAACAGGCTGCTTGACCTCCCCACCCTCAACCATGAAACCTATGCGTGCATTAAACGTGAATGTTCCATCCTCCTCCACCTGGCCGCCAGCAGGCTTGTCGAGTAAAATCCCGTGCCTGGTTTCCGAGATTATTTCCTCCTCCCTCCATCCTCCAGCCTCGAAAAACGTATTCCGCATCCTCACGATGACGTCGTGCTCATAGCTCTGCGCCCTCCCATTGCCCGTCGGCTCCATGCCAGTAAGGGCTGCACTCTCCCTGCTATGCAAGTAGCCCTTGAGAACTCCCCCCTCGACCAGCACGGTACGCCTAGTAGGGACTCCCTCATCGTCAGCAAGCAATACGTAGCCCCCTCGCTCGTCAAAGCCGGAGTCAACGATCGTGACTTGCTCACTTGCAAGCTCCTCACCAAGCCTGCCAACTAGCGGGCTTGAGCCAGCAAATATGCCGTCCCCCTCCGTTAAGTGGCCGAAGCTCTCATGTGCAAACACTCCCGTAAGCTCTGGGCGCGTAATCACCACCTGGAAGCCTGCGGGTGGGCGAGAAGCCCTCAGGGCTAGGCTCGCGTTTACAAACGCCTTTTCAGCGATGCTCTCAGGAGAATGCTCGCCTGTGAACGCCTCAAGACCGAGAGAGGCTCCGAACGACTCAGTGCTATCCCCCACTTTGCCGTTCTCGCGCATGACTGCAGTAGCAGATATCCCAGTCACTAGCCTTTCTACAGAGACCTCCAGCCCGTCACTTGTGTACACCTCGATAACCCCGTAGTATGACCCGTACCTAGCTATTGAGGAGGACACCCTCCTCTCGCTGAGATAGCTGTGAATTCTCTTGACTAGGCTAATTTTCTCCCCCAAGTCGGCACTTGAGGGGTGGATCCTCACATTCTCAATTCTAAACGTTTTCCTGTACGGCTCTACTGCAGCCAGCTTCTTGCCGGATCCCGCCAGGGCTTTAGCCACTTTCACAGCCTCCTCCAAGGCGGACGCGAGGCCGTTGATGCTCAGGTCATAGGTTGATGCGAACCCGAGCCCACCCCCGTAAATTACTCTAATGCTAGCGCCCCTCATCTTTTGATTGCTAAGAGATGTTACGCGCCCATTCACGTACGAAATAAACTCTCGAGTGGTGTCCTCAAATCTCACCTCAGCGAAGCTGGCACCAAGCGAGCTAGCCCTTTCAAACAATGCTTGAGCAACGTCTTCGCGCACAATTTACTGGCGACACACGCATACAAATTTTTACCGCTTCCAACGAAAAAGCTTATGCATTTACTGAGGGGGATGTACGCGTGGCTAAGCTGAGGGATCTGAGAGGCGGTCTCTACTGGTCCTCATGCCCGGACAGCGATACCTTAAGGCAGCTAGCAAGGCGAGGGCTGGGGCTCGTTGTTGATTTAACGGAAGACGAGTGTAGTTATGAGTTGCCGGACTCTGTGGAAAAAATCAGCTATCCTATTCCCGACTTTTCTTATAGGGCTTTCGAGGGAGTCCTCTACAGAGTTGTCTTGCCGGTTCTGGGTGTTTTGCAGAGTGGAAGAGGTGTCCTGATACATTGCTACGGTGGAATTGGTAGGAGTGGAAGCACCGTTGGCATGGTCCTCGCCCTGAGAGATAACATTTCATTTAGTACACTGCTGCGGAAGCTCAGGTCCCTGGGGTACGTCAATGAGCCCCCTTCCCAAGCGTTGGCTCTACGCTGGTTCTTCCGCACAATGAGCATAGTGGAGTTACCCTTGTTAGCAAGGCTCCTTGGAGAGATTGAGAAAATCGGATACTGGGGCTACCTGGACCACGCGTCAAGCGTAGCCGGAGTTGCACTAGACTTGCTGGAAGCTCTAGAGGAAAAATACCATTTCACCGTACAAGACAAGATCAACGCTTACGTTGCTGGTCTGCTACATGACGTTGGGCGCGTGTTAGGACGAGAGGAGAATCATCACGTCGTCGGGGCAGAGTACGTGAAAAAACTAGGCTTGCTAGGTAACAGTGTTGACGTGGAAATAGTTTCTAAGGCCATCCTTCATCACAGGAGGAAGACAAGGATCGAGGATGACAAGGAACTACTGGCACTAGGTAAGGGGGCATTACTCGTCGTTGCCGCAATTCGGCTTGCAGATGCTTTTAAAAATGTCTACAAGGGCGGGGGAGTATACATTGGAACAGAACTCTTAAACGAAAAACTTATCGTGAAGATAAACGGATACCTGCATGGAGAATTGGACATTGAGAGACTCTACGAGAAAGCCAAGGCACTAGAAGAAGTCGCAGGGGTAAAGGTTGAGGCGCGCGCGCTCGGCTACGGAAGGCTACTGGGTGTGTTAGGGTGAGAAAAGCGGCTTGCGCCGAAGAGACTACAGCAGTGCTATGCTCCAGCGCGCTCTTCAACGATTGACAAGGCACTGTCCGACCCGAGGGCGGAGGAGGTGGACAGAAGCGTGCTGTGGGGGCTCTACGACAAGCGAAGGCGCCGCAGAGACCGGGCTTTCGCAAACATTGCTGCAGACCTGGCACGAAGGGCTCGCGAACCTTCGAGAACAACGGGGTCGCCGCCTTCGCCGTTAGCGAGGACAACACCTCGAGGGAATGCGCGTACTACGGATGCGAGGTCGTGAGGAAGCCCATGGGGGCATGTTACCAGCCCCCATGGGCGCACATTGCACAGCGACGTGAACGCTGCCCTGAACATCATGCTGCGCGGGCTGGAGGCGCTGGGCATAAAGGCAGGGTTGCCAGAGCACATCACTGTGGAGAGCTTCATAGCAACTCCGTCGAAGACGATACCCATAACCCTTCGAAAAGGCGGGGTAACACGATGGCGCGCGCTAAGGCAGAAGAAGTGCTCTAACCAAAAGTTTAAAGGCGGGATCATTCTTTCTTTTACACAGGATGAGTGAACCTACACTGGGAAAACCCTACATAAGGGAGGCAAAGTTCTGGTCGCCCGTGCCCGACAGACTCGGCTATGTGAAGTGTAACCTGTGCAACAGGAGGTGTACAATTGCTCCAGGCAGATTCGGCGTTTGCGGTGTGAGGAAAAATGTGGACGGAAAGCTCTACACCTACGTCTATGGTCTGCTCACTGCGGCCAACCTTGACCCCATAGAAAAGAAGCCTTTGTCACACTTCAATCCTGGAAGCGCAGTCTTCTCAATCTCGACCCCCGGCTGCAACTTTTACTGCCAGTTCTGCCAGAACTGGGAGATAAGCCAGAGCAGATTGGAGAGCGGCCTCTACGGAGAGTACTATCCTCCAGAGGAAGTCGTCAGGGAGGCTAAGCGTCTGAAAGCCGACGGCATTTCATATACATACAACGAGCCGACGATTTTCTATGAATACATGTATGACGTGAGCAGGCTAGCAAAAAAAGAAGGGCTCTTCAACACCGTTGTGACAAATGGGTACATGTCCCCCGAGGCTCTGGAGGAGTTTTACCCCTACCTAGACGCTGCAACAGTTGACTTCAAGGCTTCTGGAGACCCGGTTTTCTACAGGAAGTTCATGGGAGTCCCGGATCCAGAACCCATAAAACAGACCCTAATAGAGATGAGGAAGAGAGGAATACACGTAGAAATCACCAACTTGATAGTGCCAAGCGTCGGGGACGACGAGGAAAAAATCAGAGAACTAGTTTCCTGGATAATTGAGAACCTTGGAGACGAGGTACCCTTCCACATCTTGAGGTTTTATCCACACTACAAAATGATAGACTACCCACCTACAGACGTTTCAACCCTGGAGGAGATGGCTAGCATAGCTAAGAACGCCGGCCTCAAGTACGTGTACATTGGTAATGTCTGGGGACACCCTCTGGAAAACACCTACTGTCCCAGCTGCGGAACCAAGCTCATAGAAAGAAAAGGTTTCTACATTACAAAATGGAACCTAACTGGGGATAACAAGTGCCCAGTCTGCGGGACAAAAATAAACATCAAGGGAAGCTACAGAAAAAGATACTGGGATAGCTTCTTCTACTAGCGGAGCTTTATGCTCAGCCCCGCCCCCTCCTTTTTCCTTCCAGGCAGCTCTACGTGCTTCCAGTCGGCTACTTGTCCAATTTTTCTCCCCCTCTTCTCCATGATATAGGCATAGGCACTCAGCGCGGCGCATGCACCCATCCCGGCAGCTATCACAGCCTGCTTGTGAGGCATCTCTGAGACATCGCCTGCAGCGAAGATTCCAGGCTTGCTGGTCCTGCACATCTTATCTACAACAATTTCTCCCCTCTCGTTAAGCTGAACTAGGCCCTTAAGAAAGTCTGTTTTCGTCACGTAGCCCATCTCGACGAATACCCCGTCTACCTCTAGAGTTTTCAGCTCGTTTGTTTTCTTGTTCCTTACAACTAGTGCCTGGACCCTTTTCTCGCCTCTAACCTCCACGGGCTCCGAGAATGGGACGAGCTCAATGTTTCCCTTGGAAAGCGCCTCTTCGATTAACTCCTCCTCCTCCAATGGTTTTTCGCCTGGAAAAACCCAGTAGACTTTGCTTGCATAGTCTCTCAGCCGAATAATGTTCTCGTAGTTATGCAACCCCCAGCCTACCAAAACAACTTTCTTACCCCGATAAAGCGGGGCATCACAGATAACGCAGTAGGAAACCCCCCGCCCTTTAAACTCCTTTTCCCCAGGAACACCCATCTCTTTGGGGCTCTTCCCGAAAGCCAGGACGACTGCCTCTGCTTGGAATTCGCTACCTGAAGCTGTTTTTACAACAAACACGCCGTCCCGCTCTAAAATCCCAGTAACCTCGTCGAACAAGATCTCCGCGCCGTACGTTCTAGCTTGTTCCTCTACCCTTCTTATAAGCTCCAGCCCACCTATAGACAGAAAACCGGGGAAGTTCTGTATCTCAGAGGTTAAAAGGAGCTGGCCTCCAAGATCAGCACTAACAACCAGCGTAGAAAGTTTCTGGCGAGCAGCGTAGAGAGCGGCAGTTAAGCCGGCAATGCCTGCACCCACAATTACAACATCATACTCCTTCATGCCGACCAGGAGTTATTATGTAGGGCACAAATAAAAGGTTTTTAATAGCCTCATCGTTTACGAAAACCATGCCGGGCGAAGTGGTTTCATCAAGAGCAGTAACTGTTAGGCTTGTTTCAGCACTGCTAATCCTGCTCTTTCTCTTATGGATTTTCTCGACGTTTCTCTTCCTGCCGCTGCGGATATTCGACGGCGTGTACTTGGGGGACATCATCGTGGCGATCACTGCTCTACTTTACGTGGCAAAGTCCGAGGAGCTGGCAAGCCCGCTCGCCAGCGAGCTCTCCTTAAGATTAAGGTTGGGTGCCCAGAAGGTTGGAGGCGCAGTTAAATGGATCTTGAGGCTGCTCGCGCTTCTTGTACTCTACATAGGGCTGTACGGGGTAGTTCTCAGACTCCTAACCCCTTACTTCGAAGGCAACGTTTCAAGCAAGATCTACAACGTAGTTTTCGTTGCGGCAGCTGCATTAATTGTCTATGAAACAATTAAGGCTCTAACCTCTTGACCCTCTCAAGATAAAGCTCCAGGTACGTCTCTGAAACAGGCTCGCCCAGGCCTAGGAGACTGGCTACTTCTCTCAGCGCCTTCATCCCCCCACCCCTATCCTCCAGCTCAACAAAGTAGCCAAGCCCCTCAACGTAGTCTATAGATACCTCAACACCCCTGAACGTGTAGAACTCTCTATGCTTCACCAACCTTGCTATGGGTTTGAAGCCGAGAACCTCAAGTATGCTCTGCATTTCTCCCGAGTCCACAAGCCTTGAACTAATTTCAACTCTCTCCTTAGCCCATCCCCGACCCCTAGGCCCCTTGTACGTTAGCTCCACGCTCCTGCCACTTTTCGAGGAATTCTCGCGGAGTCTAAGTGCCTCGTCTGAACAAGCAAAATCCCTGCATGGATGCTGAAAATATATGTCAACCTGGTCAACTGAGTCAACGTAGTCGGCGCCTAGCTCCATCAGCTTGACGCGGACAAATCTCGGATCACTAATGAAGAACTTCGCCTCTACCTCCCGCGGCATCGCTAACCTCGGGAAATAATCACGGCAACTTTTTAAGGCTTTCTTAGAGAACGCCCACACCTTAGCAAGCGTCTCAAGCAGGCTTAATCAGCCCTGTGTTCCCTTGCCTTAACGCGCGCTGTTGCACCGACATCTTCTGTCCCTCTTTTCTAAAACTCGAAGATTTTTCAGAATTGAAAGATAAATATATAATCCATGATTTTTCCTTAGCTACATAGGGGGTGTAGTTGAGTAACGAGGACAAGGCGTTGATGGATATTGCCAGGAGTTGTGAATCCTTTAAACTCAGCATAAACGAGTGGAAGGTACTATACTACGCAACTAATTCGAGTACGGTTTCAAGAATATCTGAACAAGCGAAACTGCCCTATAGCACGGTTATTGATGTGATCAAAAGGCTCTTGAGGAACAATATAACTATGCACTTCGTACCCAACCTAAGCATGCTCGGATTAAAGTACGTTTTCCTGCTGTTCTCAGGCCCTCCCTCCCCTACGTATCCCCCCTACACGCTGAGGGTCTACAGGCTCCTCGGCAAGCAAATATATCCCGGTGTAACAGGGTCCTACACGGGAGTACTCGGGCTTGTGCCGGAGTCGCACATACCGAGCTACTTGAAAAACTTCAGCTGCAAACCGGAGTTCCTCGTTGTAGGTGACGAGTACAAGCACTGGACGCCTACAGGCAGGCTAACAAGGTACGATGCAGCCCTTGGAATAGTAGTTCCAAACCCGGAGCCGCTAGACGAAGTCATTCTTGCATCTATGGGTCCCATAGTTAAGTGGAACAAAAAGTGGGTAGACTGGATAGACCTGCTAATTGTATACTTCAAGATGAAGTATGCATATACTAAGCTAAGCGAGATACATGGCTCTATACGGAAGGTATTCGGTGTCGAACCTCCAAGCCGACAGCTGATGAGCTACCACTACAGGACGCATGTCTCCACGCTTTGGTCCTATAACTCAATAGGCTACAAGCTCTCTCAAACCCTTGTCCCAGAAAAGGTCTACCTCTTCAAAGGCCCTCACAGCAAGGTGATTGCCAGGACGCTTACCGAAGCCCCGTCCTTCTACGAGGCTCTCTACAACGAAGAAGCAGGGGTTGTGTTCAGCCAGCCGCCAAGCTACATAGGCCCATTCTTTTACACAGCTCTTTCAAGGTCAAACGTCGAGTTGCCAGTGGGCGAGCTCCTGGTAGAGAGCTCCCGGAGCCTTGAATGGTTATCCCAGGAGGCGGTAAGGTACTATAAGGAGAACAACGAGTGGATGGACCCTTCGCTTCAAAGCGAAAGGAAACAAGTCAACTAGGCCTACAGGAGCGCGTCTCCATCTTCGCGCCTTCCTCGCTGGCAGGTGGCGCCGCGCCCCCGCTCTAACTCCGGTTTGCTTGCAGAACAGCTCTTAAGCCGCGGCACCCAAGGAGCCCCGTGGCTTTGCATGAGCTTCTTGCTGCATGCATGCTGATCGTAAAGCCTGCCTCAGCAGCCATAGTCCTTTCCTAGTTCTAGAAGCTTCCCGTAAAGTTTTTCGATGGTCTTAGCAGATGCAAAGTGCTTATGCGGCCTTAAGCCTCCCGAAAAAGTTCTGGGAATATGCATCAGCTCATGCAGTAAGATCTTTAGTTTATCTTCGATGGGAAGATAGTCAAACCTCTCAGAGATAAGCTCTATTACGTAGCAGGCATCTACCCCTAGAGAAACTTGAAAAACTCTTGGAAGACCATAGATCCTCGCAAAAGCGCTAGAAGAGGACCCCTTACTCCTAACGACGTAAACCCTGCCCGGATCAATCCACTTAAGACCAAGACAAGCAACAATTTTCTTCACCAGCTCCTCCAACTTCACATCCCTCTCATAGGCTACTCTAGGCATACAGACCCATTAGCAACACGAGCACACCTATTTATGCCATATCCATGCCTCCCGAAGCCTGAAGAACACGGAACACATTTTACCTAGCATTAACTTGCCTCTTCAACCGTTTTCCGCATAGAACATACCCCCTGCATAGGCATTCCATCAACCCAAATAATCTTTAGCATGCAAATAAGAAAGTTTTATCTTACCCTTAAGAGAGAAGCTGAGAAAATAGGCTGAAAGTTTCATTTCACCTATCCCGAGAGGGCGCGCGCTCACTCACGAGGAGCCACCCAGCAGGTCGAGAAGAGTCCTAGGCCTCCTCGGACCCCCAGGCTCGAAAACCTTAATCATAGCGCGCTATTGCTGGAGGACTAGGCATTGTCCTCTTTTCAGCCTTCTCGCGCATCCTCAAGACGTTCCCCCACTCCTCGAGCCACTCCTCCCTGTAGTACAGCACGCCCCTCGTCCTAGCACAGCCATTAATGAAGTCCCTGAACAGCTGCCTGAGCTTCTCTAGGTTCTCGCCCCTCACGTGTAGTTTGAAGACCCTGAACCCACACCTCCAATTGCCCTTACCCCTCTCCGCACTCGTATTCCCACCTCCGGTGGCGCGCGCGGCTCAGCTATGCCTGGGCTCTTTGGATGAGTTCTCCCAGAAGTCTCCTGAAGACATTTATTTTCTGGATCATGGCTTTATAGATTACGATCCCCTGGAAGGGGTACTTGACCCACGCCCGAAGGTAAATAACGTCGTTTCTCTCCTCGACGCTTATGTCTGGGTCGGGGATGGTTAAGTCCTTTGGTAGGGATCCAGCAATCTCGGCATACATCGCCAAGTAGAGCTCGCTTCCCGTGTAAACCACTTCAGCTGTCATAAACTCATCGATAGCCAATATATCCCACCTGCCCCCCTGGGGCATGGACTTCAATGCAAGTGGTATTTTGCTGAAATCCTCCAGCACTACGAATGTTACGCCATCGATCACCTGCCTTCTTGCCTCGATACCTTACCACCACTTCACTAGCAGGAGTGTATGTAAACGATATATTTGTTTTTGGCTGATCAGCGCGCACCCCTATCTCCGCCTTGTTGGTGGCAGCCTCACCGCAGCCCTAAGTGTTGCTGTTGGGGCGCTCCGGGGTCATGGGGTTCGCGCGCGCTGCGCTACAAAACAGTTTTGTCCCAGAAACTTCACGACTTGCTAGACAAAGGCAAGCATTATACGGAAAAAGATTTTTAATAGCGCGCGCGGCTAGTCACGAATATGCCTGGAAAAAAGAAGTACATAGTCCGAGTAGACGAGGAGGGGAACATGAAGCTGCCATCCGTCCTTTTAAGGGATTTGGGCATAGCTCTTCCAGCCTACGCAAGTATTTCGCGGGAGGGCTCTGTGCTAACGCTTAGGTTTAGAACGAAGAGGTCCCCCCTACGCTTGGGAAGGCAGATAAAAACCCAGGAAATGGAGAGACTGATCAAGGAGGCGCTGGATGAACTGGTGGTGGCGAGATGGGAGACTTGACTAGACTCGTCGTGGATACGGACATTTTGCTGCACGACACTTTTGAGGATAGCGAGAAGCACGCTGAAGCCGCTCAGCTGCTGGATGACGCTGACAGGGTCTACATTGCCTCGATAACCATCCATGAGTACTTGTGGCTTTTACTCACCAAGTTCCGCATAGACGTTGAAAGCGTGCGGGAAAAACTGGAAGAATACTTTAGCGATGCCCGCTTTATCTACATCAGCGAGAATAGTGAGGTGTTCATGGGGGCACTTGAGATGATGAAGGAGGACGGGGCTGACCCAACCATGATAAATGACTACATAATCCTCGTCTTAGCGCAGAGAATGGGCGCCACGTTGGCGACCTACGACGACGAACTGAAGGAAATAGCCAGAAAAAGGGGGATCCCCACAGCGCCCTAGCCAGAAATCTTCCTCACGAATTTCTCTATCCTGGTAAATGCCTCCTCCAAAACATCTATTGGAGGGAGAAACACCAGCCGGACATGATTCGCCCCGAGAGGTCCGAAGCCAGAACCATACACCAGGAACACCTTCTCCTCAAGAAGCAGCCTCCTGGCAAACTCCTCATCGCTCATGCCCACGTTTACGCGTGGAAAAGCGTAGAAAGCACCCCTAGGCTCTACAGGCAGACTGAAGCCGGGTATTTCTCGTAGACGCTTAACACAGTACCTACGCCTCTCATCGAGCTTTCTCACCAATTCCCTCAGGTGGTCTCCCACCTTGTAAACCGCCCTAGCGATGGCCACCTGCAGCGGCGTCACGGCGGAAAGTCTTGTCATGAGGAAACCGAGTAACGCATCCCGAATCCTCGAAATCTCCTCCTCGGGTCCCTTAAAGTAGATGTAGCCGAGCCTCCAGCCGGTAGCCAGGCAGGTCTTAGAGAAGCCGTTCATCCCTATCACTACGTCATCGCTCTTAGCAAGGGAAGCAGTACTGCGGAACACTGACCCATAAACCAACCCATCGTATATCTCGTCCGAGACTACTGGCAGGTTGTGTTCCGCGGCCAAATCCAGTATCTCGCGCAAAACCTTGGGTGAATACACTGCTCCAGTAGGATTATGTGGATTATTCACAACGATAAACTTCGTCTTACTCGTTATTTTCCTCCTCATGTCCTCGACATCCGGCGTCCAGCCCTCCTCCTCCACTGTCCTGTAGAAAACCTTCTTCGCGCCGTAGAAGTCTGCGAAGTTTATGTAGAGGGGGTAGCTGGGGTCAGGGATCAGGACTTCGTCACCTTCATTGATGAGAGAAGCATACAATGCATTGATGCCCTCAGACACCCCGCTCGTAACGAGGATGTTTCCCGGGTCCAAGTCGACATAGTTCCAGGTCTTCTCCTTGTATGCGATTGCCTCTCTCAGCTCCTTTACTCCCTCCGAAGAGGAGTAGTAGTGATGCCCCTCCCTAAGAGCCCTGCAAGCCTCATCCACCAGCTCGCAAGGTGGTTGAAAATCGTACCTCAGAGGATCGCCAATATTGAGGTAAATCACCTTCTCCCCCTTCTCCTCAAGGCTTCTAGCCAGAGCGTTATACTTCCTTATTGGGTAGTCAAGCTTCCTGATCCGCTCCGAAACCCTGATTTTACTCATGTAAAAGCACTCTCTAAAACCAGGCTTAAATATTTTTATCTTTAGGAGATGAGTGGCGCCCGGGGAGAAACTGATAGACAGATTTATTTCTGAGCGTAGCCTTGTATGAGCGACGTTAATGAACAGGAAGCTGATTTACGGTTTAACAGTTGCAACACTAGTTCTAGGCATAATCCTGGGTTATCTATTAATCCACAGGCCACCAGGTGCACAAGTTGAATTCTGCCCCTCAACAGCCCTCATCTACGTGTACCTAGATGATCAACAGAAGAGCGTAGCTGACGAGATAACCTCAAATTTCAAGGTGATCTTGCAGCAGCACGGGTTAAACATAATCAATGTCCCAGTATGCACGATTCCAGCGAGTAGCCTATCTAGGAAGTTAAGGGTCTACCCGGCCCTCTTATACAGGGGAAACATTTCCGCGCTGTCCATGTTTACAGTTGGAGAAGTTGATGGCTACAAAGTCCTGAACCCGGGCATCTCGGCTTATATGGCATCCCAGATAGGCATTAAACCGGCTTTTACATATACGGCAGAGCTATACGTCGTGAAGGGGGGTGCTCCATTTTCAGAAATAAAGGCTGATGAATCATCTATAAAATACCTTGCAGACCTGCTTTCATTAAATTTAGTTGCCAACATCACTATGGTTCAGCAAGCCTCAATCGATTCCCTGAGCATCAATCACACATTTACACGTTTACCTACTATAATCTTTAAATCAAGCTATAATCTCTCGGAAGGATACACCGACGTGGTGACCTCTCTAGGAGGTAATTTTTACGCCTTTAGGGAAGACATTACAGAAAGAATTCTTCGGTACTTGGAGACACTGGGGTGGTTTCAAGCTTACGAGACAAGAATACCACCACAACCAGAACTGCTCAGAAAAGGCGTGGTATTAGGAGAGTCGGACAACGTAATGTACATCCTTGAGGACTACCACTGCCCGTGGTGCGCAAGACTCATCAACGCTGCTGGCGACATGCTCTACTCCTACGCAAAGACGGGCAAGCTTCAAATAGTCTTCGTTGACTTGATTGTCCACCCAGAAGTTCTCTCAATGCATGCTTTGACCAAGTGCGTCTATAATTACACTAAGGAAGGCGATGTTTACTTCAGCGTCTCTCGGGAACTATACAGCATGCTCATAGCCGGAACTACAACTACACTCTCGGATGCTAACAAGACACTCATGAAGTATGTTCCAAAGAGCATCATCGATGCGTGTACACTTGAGCTAAATAAGTACCAGGCAGACGCTCAAGCATTTTCATACAACCTAACGCAGCAAGGCTTCACCGGGACGCCAACACTAATCTTTTGGAACACCAAAACCCAGAAGTGTCTCATTGTTGAAGGATGCCTAGATGTACAGACATGCATCACGGAACAGCAGATCTCTCAAATAATCTCCTGGCTCCAGGGCTGAGCATGGAGAAGCTAGCATTTTCCTGGTTGATGATCATATTTTTCATGCTTTCCTTAGTGATGCTAGTCACCTTGACTTCTATCGCTGAAAAATACGTGGGAGCAGCACCAGCTGGCATTGAATTAGAAGTTAGAGAGAAAGCTGAAATAGTAATCATCCTGGGGATCTTAGCCCTCGTGATATTTATCGCCATTTGCTTATCTGGAAAGCTCTTGTCTCTTATCCCAAAGTTTTTATATTGGATTTTTGTCCAAAAAGCCTCGTGGATACAAGAAAGGTTGCAATAATCGCTGTCTTTGCATCCATGGTAACGGCTTTTAGGGTGGCTAAAAACCTGGTGACAGCGGTACAGTTCATAAATCTACCTCTCTCCCTAGCCTTTACAGCCTCGCTTATCTTCGGCGGGGAAATCGGGTTTGCAGTCGGATTCCTGGGCTATCTTCTCTCCGATCTACTCATATACCCTGGTCCCTGGACCGTGGTGAATTCCATAGTTGCAGGCGCGCTTTCCTACCTCCTCGGAGTTTTACCAAGTTCTTCCAGGCAAAGGATTATCGTCTTTGCGACAACATTCCTTCTCTGCCTACTGTTCGACATCGTGACCTCGGCGCTTCTCTACATCATTCTCGGGCTCGAGCCAGCCAGGGCACTCATCTTTGGAATAGTTGGGCTATTCCTACCGGTGATGGGAGGCTACCTGCTAGGTGTTGGCCCAGTAACTGAGCTCTCAACAGCATTCCTCACAACGTTTCTAGTAGAGGCTTTAAAACGCATACCCACTCATCTTTACTCCTCCCCTAGTTAAGGAGCACGCTTGCAGGGCTCCCTGGCAGCCTACTTCCTAGGTGGAGATGCTTAGTGCGCGCTATCCGCTACCCCCGCCTTTTCGCAAGGTTATGGTTTTCACTCATGAGGTCGTTAGTGAAGCTTTTCTTTGTAATGCGAACCGCTAGCCTTGTCTCATAGCGTCCCCTTCGGCAACACCCTGACGCTGACGTGCGCTTTACAGCGTCGTAGGCTGTTTCAAGCCTTCCCTGCTTGGCTCCAGCCTTTACAAGTCACCTGCGCCTGCCCCCAAAGAGATGTTCACGTAATGATAGCTGAGCGCAAGGTATGCGCTAAGGACTTAAGCCAGGTGCTATGATGATTGATGTGAGCGAGATCAGCATTAAGGACTTTGTGTGTAGTGATTACTATTTCATCTGCGTGGGCACTGAGCTGAGAAGCGATGACGCGGCAGGTATAAGGCTCTGCGAGCTCCTGCTAGACCGTGGCTTCCCCAGAGACAGAGTCATTATGTGCGAGTTCGGCTTGGAGAACTGTATATCAGCCATCGAAGAGCTTTCAGTGAGAAAAGCTTTAATTATTGACGCTGCACTGATCTCTAGTCAGAGAGAGACTCATAGTTACTTCATAACCAATTTAAGCTCCATTGATGATTCTATAAACCTGGTTACGTCCCACTTTATGCCAGTTAAGCTCGTTGTGGAGCTATTAAGGAGAGAAGGATTACTTGAAGATGCATGGGTTCTAGGCATAGTGGCGAGAAACCTAGACCTGGGCGAGGGGCTTAGTTCAGAAGTACAAGAAACTGTAAATAGTCTAGCCAACTTGATCATCAAGACACTGAGAACATGCACGCACGTACCTTCATCTCCGCCTTAGCAGCAGCCTCACTGCGCCCGCGCGCTAAGTCCCTGAACAGCTGCTTAAGCTTCTAAGTTCTCGCCTCTCACGCGGAGCTTGAAAACCCTGAACCCACCCCTCTAATTATCCCTACTACTCCTTTTCTCCATGCCCACCATCACGCTAATCAATCAAAAAACGCGCTAAGGCAGTAGGTGTCCCAACGTCCTTGCTGAGGAAGAACTTAGAGTACGTCGGCGCGTGCAATGTTAGATGAGACTTGGCGCAGCCATCGAGAAAGACAGAGCTACTAAGGCAGGGATTAACGCGTATTTAACGACCGTGGTGACTCCCTGCTCCACTCTGAACCTACCGAAGGAAGATTTAAGGATCGTCACTGCTGTGAGGACTGCCAGGTATTTCAAGACTGTGGTCAGAGCTCCTAACACTGGGTTGTCACCGAACGGGTGGGGTCCCCCCAAGAATACCACGGCAACAACCAAGGAGAGAACATAGAGATCCGCGTCGTGGAGGAAATTGAAGAGTGCTAATAGGGGACCGCTAAACTCGGTCTCAACTCCAGCTATCAACTCTTGCTCAGCCTCTGGTATGTTGAACGGTGGGAGCATAAGCTTGGACTGGATGGATACCAAGGCCGCCATAGTTGCCAGAAGCAAGGGGATCACGGTTAGTGGTTTTGTCCATAAAGACCACACATGCTCAGCAGTTGTGCTGATGGAGAAAATGGGGTTTTCTCTTGTGGTGAGGCTCACTAGGTATACAGGAACAATGGTTGCTGTGAAGAATGCTGGCTCCGCGACGGCTACGATAGATGAGTATCTTGAAACCCCCTTGATTGTAAAGGGATTTGTAAGCGAAGCAGACATGAGAAGCTCGGATAAAGCTACCCAGACGCCGAGAAAGTATATGAGTAGAATTACGTCGAAATCGAAAGCCACTCTTACCGGAGATATGGGCATTAGGAGCAGCGTGGCCACTACAGCCCCGATCCCTACGCATCCGAAGATCCTTGCAAGCTTAACACTGCCGTACTTATAGCTGGGTTCCGTCTTGACCAGGAACAGTTTGAGGAAGTCTGCAAACGGCTGCAGTATTCCGATTGGCCCCACGTACGTAGGCCCCATCCTTCTCTGAGTTCTCGCGTATAGCTTCCTAACCCACCACTCACTAAGCAGGGCAGCGATCCAGAGAGACAGGAGTCCGGGAAATACCAATGCACTGAAGACTGCCCACGAGATTAGTACTGCCTCCTCCACCCCGATCACCTCATAAAGTATATTAAGGCAGCTAGAAGCAGCAAACCCATATAAATCACCATGAACACGCCCCAATCGTTTAAAATGCCGTTATGCATCTGCTCCCTCAGGAATGAGTACAGTCTGCGCCCAGCACCCCCCACAATACCCCAGAACAAGTTACGCACCGATACGTCGACTGACCTTATAACGCTCAAAGGCTCTCCGCCTATGTAAGCCTCTGAGTATTCTGAGCTGGTCTGAGACGTTTTCCTGGACAGCGAGACGTAGAGCAGGTACATCACGAGGGCTGAGAATGCAAGCACGCCACTCAGGAACAGGGTTGCAGTCCGGGGGTCTAAACTGAACTGGCTCACAGCACTCACCCACCCCAGAAGATCAAATATCCCTGCAGCCAGTAATTGAATATTCCGTCCTTCGAAGTCGTGGCCTCCACGAACCTACGTAACCACTCACTCATAATAGGTGAAAGCAGCCCGGTAAACAGGCAAGCTGCACTCAGCAATAAGAGTATTGTAAGAGGCAGTGCGCTGGTTTTCGCAGGCTCTCTTCTAGGTGTAGTGAAAAGTGCGGCGTAAAGCAGTCTAATGTATCCCAGGAGCGATATTGCCGAGACGACGTTAATAGCTACCGAGACGTAGGGAGCCCCCGCCTCGAGATAAGAAGCGTAAAGCAGATACTTACTGAAAAATCCTCCAAACGGTGGAACGCCCAGTAGCTGGAGAACACCCACTACCAGTGCAGCACCTAACAAGGGATTTCTCCTCGCTACACCGCCCAGCTCGTCGAGCCTTCTAGTTCCAGCCATGTGTATTATCACCCCTGCAGCGAGAAAGAGGAGAGACTTGCCTAGGCTATGGTTAATTAAGTGGTAGAACGCCCCGGTGAGACCATCTACGAAGGCTTGTGAGCCCGGCTTAGATAGGAAGGAGGAGCCCACGGAGAGACCTACCAAGACTAGCCCGATATGGCTTATCGTCGAGTACGCGAGCAACCTCTTTATATCATCTTGCACAGCCATCATGAGAGCACCTATCAGTCCCGAAGCAAGCCCCAGAACAAGGGTTATTAGAAGCATGAAGTCCCTCAAATCCCTCACTATCGAGAACGGGTTAAAAATGGTGTAGAAGAACCTGAAGATGGCGTAGATGCCGATATTTACCACGAGACCTGACAGCGCAGCAGAGACAGGTGTCGGCGCCTCAGGGTGCGCATCAGGGAGCCAGAAGTGGTTAGGGAACACCGCGGATTTGAAAGTGAAAGTCCACAACGATAGCACTAGTGCTATCGCAGTGGCGGCATGTATCTGACCATAGTAACTGCCCGAAACTGAGCCGTAGCTCCGGAACAAGGTCACCTTGTTTACAAGGTCAGCCATATTAAGCGTCCCGAATGATGCGTAAATGAAAACCAGGCCTACGAAGTAGAGCGTCGTAGCTACGGCACCGAAGAGTCCGTACTTTATAGCGGCCTCGACAGCCTCCGGCTTACTCCTGTAAAAACCCACAAGAGCGTAGGCGCTGATAGCCATCACCTCCAGCATGACGAACAGGTTGAAGGCGTCGCCCGTGTAAATGCAGCCGAGCATACCGACCTCCAGGCCCAGGAGTAAGGTGTAATAGTATGGGGCATCTCTCAAATCCTTAACGTACCAGGCGCTATATACGGTTATCAGGAACATCACCGAAGCTGTGAGCAAGGCTAAGAGGGAGTTCACCTCATCCAATTCGTAGGATATGCCTATGGGGGGCCACCAACCACCGAATGGGTAGGCTTTGACCCCCTCATTAACAACTACGCTGAAATTGTACGCAGCAACCATCAATGCGTATAGCGAAGCGATGGACCCGTAAGCGTGGAAGAACTTAATGTTCTTTACGACAATGCCCAGCAGTGGTAATACGAAAGCTAGACCTATGAGTGATGGAACAAGCACACCTACGCTTAGGTAGTACATCACCCCATCACCTCAATCAAAGATCCTTTTGGCAAACCTCTCGAAGACCACTGAGACATGCCTCCTTACCTCGGTAGGCTCTGTTGCAACGGCATTTATCCAGTGAACATAAAAGGCCTTCTCCTCGGGAAACACTTCAACCACCACAGTGCCCGGAGTATTAGTTATCGAGTTAGCTATGGTTAACATGGCGTAATCGCTAGCGACTCCGTACGGGATCTTGACTATGCCGGGGTTTATAGGCATTTTGGGATGCAGTATCCTCCTCATCACGTCTAAGTGTGCTTTAACTTCATCCACGAAGAAGTACCTGGCAGCGTAGATCAGGAGCCAGCCAAGCCTTTGCACTTGGACCAGCTTGCTGGGGTTACTTATAACGAGGTTAGCTGTTATCAGTGCTGTTATTAACGCTACTATGGCTCCGGTTGTTAAGTCGTACGCTGACGTGGACCCTGAAAACACTATGTAGACTATGAAGACCAGGATGAAGACCCCAAAAACCTTACCCGCTAGTTTCACTTCGGGTCACCCCTTTAACCTGGCTATCTTCCTAACGTCTGTTGTCCCGTAGAGTCTGTAGACTTGTAGTGTCAGGAAGACTAAGAAGAGTGTGACAGCGAGACCTATCACTATAGCTGTCAGTACAAGTGCTTGGGGCAGGGGATCCACGGCTTGAGTAACGAAGCGTGAAATGTCCTCACTTGACGGTTTGGTCGTGGTCAAGACTGGAGGTATTGGGGATTGCTCTCGAGAAGGCCATACTCT
>Ga0080004_1127806_pt1 | contig 29847 bp, 39 predicted proteins | sample WasSprMetagenome_FD_69207 | JGI IMG/M metagenome (GOLD analysis project Ga0080004, IMG submission 69207) | Sulfidic aquatic microbial communities from Washburn Spring, Yellowstone National Park, USA - WS (SPADES assembly) (version 2) | ecosystem: Environmental > Aquatic > Thermal springs > Hot... | reverse complement strand
TACGACTCCCGGACCAACCCGCTCGACGCGGAGAAGGCGTACTTCCTCCTCGCGGGCGGGACCCGGCAGGGGAGCCGCGGCGGGGTGTCGGGCAGGGAGTACGCCGAAGTCCTCCAGGCCATGCCCTTCCTGGAGCTGCTGGGCGGTTCGTACAGGGGCGTGTTCTTCCCCGGCGCGCTCCAGGTCGGTTGGGCCTGGCCGGTGACGAAGGAGACCAGGGAGTTCCTGAAGGCGTTCAGCCCCTTCAGGCACGAACTGGACCACCCGGAGCCCGGCGTGCAGGTGCCGCCGGCGAGGGCTCTTGCCAGGGGCAACGCGGCGCTCGAGCACGTCTACCGCTTCACGCGGGCGTCCGTTGCCGGCGAAGGCGATGAGCAGGGCAAGCTCCTCGAGGACCTCGAGAGGCTTGTCGGCGGGTCCAGGCAATCCGGCTGCAACCGGCTCCGCGAAGTGCTGGGCAGGACGGACCTGAAGGGAGACCAGCTTGCCCTTGCCATTGCCAGCGCCGTGAAGCTGGAGGAGCTGGAGGGCCTGGCGGCGGGGCTTGACGGCGAAAACGGCGAGGGAAAGGGCAAGCCGGAAGACCGCGTGCGGGCCGCGTGGAAGAAGATCGTGGCGGCCATCAAGGGCTCGCAGGCCCTGTACGGCACGCAGGCCATTCCCGCAGGGATAATGCTGCATTCCCGCTTCGGCCTGGCGGACGTCTCCAGCGAGCAGGTCCTCTGGGCCTTCCATGCCTTCGTGGAGACGTTCCAGGGACTGGGCCGGCTGGGCGGCATGGCCGGAAAGGGATTCGGGCGCGTGGCGGTCGAGTGCCGCTTCGCGGACGGCCGGCCGTTCGCGGACCACTCTCTGGGGGCGAAGTGGTGGGAGTGGCTGGAGACCAATGCTGAGACTGTGAAGGGCGCCCTGGACAAGCTCGACGCTCTCGCCAGGCGGGCGCAGGAGCTGGGGGAGCTGCGCCGGCAGGTGGTCGACGCGGGCAAGCTGCTTGAAGGGAAGGACCCGCAGGCTCCCAAGCGGAAGCGGGGAGGCGGGCGCCGTGGTTCCTCTTGAGGTCGTCGTAAGGCTCGGGTCCCCGCTTGCCTACCCGTGCCGGCAGCGGCCCTTCCCGATAACCCTGGATGCTCTGGTGGTGGCGCTCCTCGCCCGGCGCGAGGGGCGCCGCCTCCTTGAACCGCCCGATCCCGCCGAGGATCCGTACGCCCCCGAGAATGCCCCGGGCAACGGGGTACCCCTGGCGGTGGCGGGAAAGAAGTACCGGTTTTACCAGGCCTCTGCGATGGAGCTGGGGCCCGGAGCCCGGCCTTTCCTGTTCGGGTGGGTGAGGCGATTCCCGGCGGAGGACATGCTCCTGCACTCGGACTACGGGAAGTACGAGGGGGACGTCCTGGCGCCGGGGTCGGGAAAGTACCGGTGCTGGATGGAACGCCTTCCCGCTGTGGCGGTCTCTGAAGTGAGGTTCGAGTGTGTGGGGGACGAGAGCCGCCTGCGCGACCTCCTCGGAGACCTGCTGCGGACCGGCCTGGGCGTCCGCCGGGCGGCGGGGATGGGCGAGGTGGCGTCCGTGGAGGTGCGGCCCCTGGACCGCGACATGCGCGACGCGGGATTGTTCGACCGGTACGGCAGGCCGGCGCGCCCCCTGCCCGCGGAGGAGTTCCCGGCCGGGGAGGAACGCGGGTGGGTGTGCGAGTGGTGGGCCTACCGGCCCCCGTACTGGTCTCCGACCAGCAGGGCCTGGTGCTGGGTGCCGCCCGTCGAGCGGTGGTACCCGTATCCCTATCCCGTCCGGGAGGTAGGTTGAAAGTGGGCAGGAAGCGGGAGAAAGTAGAAACCATCTGCGGCAAGGTCATCGACGCGGGGACCCGGGGCAGCTACACCGGGTCCCTGCTGGTAACGCGGGGAGAGCGGGCGGGCCAGGAGGTCCAGTTTGCTCTGACAGGCAGCGCCTCCTCCGTCCGCCCCTTCCTGCGCTTCCGCCTGCCGCTCAGGCTGCGCGGCACGTTCAGGAAAGGCGTCTTCGAGGTCAGCCGGGCGGAAGACGCCTCGGCCGACCTCTCGCGCGAGGACCTGGTTGCCCTGGCCCGGTACGGCCGGGCGGAGTTCAACCTGACGGAGGAGGATATCGACCGGGCTCTGGAGGCCTCGGGGCACGCCTTGGTGTACGCCCTGGTCCTGGACTGCGGCCACCCGGCCAGGAAGATCAGGATCGCCGATGCGTTGGAGAAGAAGCTGGGGAAGGACGCCTCGGCCCGCTTCCTGGCGCTCGTCGGGGAGCTGGCGGGGAACGCGGGGGTGCTGGAGGTGTGCCAGCTCTTGCGTGACGCAGGGGTGCCGGCGGACGTGTACCACGGGCTGAGGATCGCGGACGCTCTCCGGTACCGGACCGCAAAGATGGGACTCTCACCGGCCCAGTTCCTCCGGCAGCACCCGTACGCCCTGGCGGAGATCGACCCCGACTGGCTCGAGTGGAGCAGGGCTCTGGCGGCGAAGTACCCGCCTGCGGACCCCGACCTCGCCTACTGCGTCGGCGCCGCGGTGGCCGAACTGCGCCGCGCCGCAGGAAACGGCGGGCACGCCTGCATGAGGCGGAACGAGCTCTGGGCGCGGCTGGCCGAAATGGGGATTCCGCGGGGCACCCTGGAGCGCGCCTTCGAGCGGTTCGACGGCCGGGCGGAGGCGCCGGAGCTGGTCAGGCTGAGCCTGCCCGTAGCCGACTCCAAGGCGGCGGCCCTGGTCGACGCAGACCGGCGCGACGAGGCCCGGGTGGTGTACCTGCGGAGCGTCTTCTTCGACCAGGACAGGGCGGTGCGCGCATTCCGCGAGGTGCTGAAGGCGCCCGGGGCGCTGCTGCCCGTCCCGGCCCTGCAGGCGCGGATGCAGGAGTGTGCCGGGGAGATCGGGCTGGCCGGTGAGGGGTTTTCCGACGAGCAGCTGTCCGTGGTCAAGGCCCTGGGCCGGAACAAGGTCGTGGTGGTGACCGGCCAGGCCGGCTCGGGAAAGACCGCTGTCGTGAAGGGGCTGGTGCGGGCCTTCTCGGATTTCGTGGCGCTGCCGGTCCTGGCTCCCACCGGGATTGCGGCGCAGCGGGCCGCGGCCAACACGGGAGGGGATCCGCGGACCATTCACAGGTTCGCGCGGATCTGGGAGGTCTCAGACGACGTGGCCGGGCTGGAGGATGACGAGCTGGCCATAGGGCGCGGCGCGGAGAGGGCTCCCGTTGTGGTCGTGGACGAGATGTCCATGTGCACGGTGTTCGTCTTCTCCCGGCTGCTGTGGATCTGCAGCCCGGAGACGCGGTTCCTCCTCGTGGGCGACCCGGGCCAGCTGCCGCCCATCGGCCCCGGGGGCATTTTCGACGCCCTGATCCGGCTGGCGGACGCGGGCTACCCCGGGATGGCCCACGTCGAGCTCACGGGCAATTACCGCACGCGGCACGGGGTGACCCTGCAGGCGCGCAGGGTCAGGGCCGGGGAAGGCGTCGACCCGTCGCTGGGCGGGGTCAGGCTGGTTGAGGTGGACGGGGGCTACGAGCTGGTGACCGCGGCGGTGGCCGAGGTCGGGAGGCTGGTCGGGTCCGGCGCGGCCTTGGAGGACATCCTCGTGCTGGCCCCCACCAGGTTCAGCGACGACGGGGTGAACACCGCCAACCTGAACCGGGAGCTGCGCCACCGCTTCGGGCAGCCGACCGGGATCGCGGACGGCGACTTCGTGCTCGGAAAGGGCGACCCCGTGGTGGCGACCGTGAACGACTACCAGGAGCCGCTGCGCGCCCTGGGGCTGCTGGACCGGCGGAACCCGCTGTGGATCGACCTGCGGAGGAAGCGGCCTGCTGAGCGGGTGACCGTGTTCAACGGGACCCGGGGCGTGGTTGAGGAGTGCGGGCCGAAGCGCGTGGTGGTGCGCTGGTTCCCGCCGGGGTGCGGGCCGGACGGAGTGGAGGCGGCGTACCTGCCCGAGGAGGTGAAGCACTACCTGGAGCCGGCGTGGGCGATGACCGTCCACAAGGCCCAGGGCGGGCAGGCGAAGCACGTCGTGCTGGTCCTCCCCGGGAACCGCGCGAACGACAGGCGGCGCGTGTATACAGGCATCACGCGGTGCCAGGGAGACGAGGTCGTGATCGTCACCGACCGCGTGGGTGCGCGGAAGCTGCGGGAAGGCGGGCTCGCGATGACGGCCTCGCGGTGCGTGTTCGACCTGAAGGTGCGGCTGCCGGAGAACAACAAGCGGCGGTGAAGGCAGGGCCGGGGCTCCCGCTGCGTGCGGGGGCCCCGGCGGGCTGCGGGCAGGCGCGGGGACGATCCGAAGTTCGGGTCCTGGATGGGTACCTTGACGTGTGGCCGCGTGCTGCACGGTGAAGCGGTGTGGCCGCTGGGCCCTGGGACGCAGGAGTTTCGCAGCGCCGGCCTGTTTCGAAGATGATCGCCTCTTGAGAGCAGGCACTGCTGCTTCGGAGATCGCTGCGGCCGAAACGCCGGAAGAGCGTGCCCCATTTTGATTAGAACCTCGGTGTTGCAAGCATGCTTCCTTCCCTTGAGGGGTTGCAAGTTTCCCAACGTCCAGGTCGAAACCCTACCGCAAGGAGTGGTTGCAAGCATGTTTCCTTCCCTTGAGGGGTTGCAAGGGGCGGCCTGGCCCCGGTCACGGCTAGGGTGTACGGTTGCAAGCGTGTTTCCCTCCCTTGAGGGATGGCAAGGACACCGGCACCACGAAGAAGTTATGGGTCACGCTGGTCGCAAGCATGGTTCCTTCCCGCGAGGGGTTGCAAGCCGCGCTCGAGGCAGCATTCCTCCTCGGCCTTGATTACCAGCAAGTTTCCTTCCCCTGAAGGGTTACAAATCCGGCGTAAGGGCGTAACCTGAAGGCAGCATGGCGTTGCAAGCAAGTTTTCTTCCCCTGAGGGGTTGCAAACGCAGGGTGCATAGCTGAGCATTGGTGGAACCAAGAGCAATCGCGTTTTCCTTTCACGAGGGGCTGCAAGAAAAGGAGCAGCGGGGTTGTGCTTGAGGCGTCCCGCTGCTCCTTTTCTTCAGACCCATTCGGCGACCAGCCCCAGAAGCGTTTGCCATTTGAGTTCTGGACGTTTCTGCCGGTGGCGCGTCCGCCGGTCTGTCAGGAGAAAACTCGGTGGGACAAGCACGCGGTGCGTACTCCGGACTTGTGAAAGGGGGTTGTGGTAATGACATTCTCGGATGCTGAATCCGCCCGCGCTGCCTTTGCGCTGGGCCGGGTGCGGTATCAGTGCCAGGAATGTGGGAAGTGGCACACCAGCGGCTCTCCCAGGAGCCGGAAGTGCCTGGAGCGCAGGGCCGGGCACCATAACTGGGTCAAGGTGCTGGGGCCGCTGCCGCCGGACCCGTCCGTACCGCCATCGCTGGCGTTCGTCTACGAATACTGGTGCCGCGTGTGGCCGAAGAGGATCCCGCCCTTTCCGGACGGCTGCGTGCTGCCCGGGGAGTGGGTTCTGGCGCTTGAAGACTGCCGCGGGCTCAGAAAGGTCATCGAGGACGAGCTCGAGGCAAAGTGTGCGGAGAAGATGGCGGAGATCACCCGCGGGTGGGAGCAGTACGATTTGGTCTGTGCCTGGATCCAGGAGCTGAGCAGTTGCGGGACGCCCGCCGAGGTCGTGTCGGTGGAATACGGCGTTCACCCGCTCCTGGATCCTCTGTACTGCATCAGGGCCTACACGGTGCGTTCGGCGGTACCCGGCCTCGACGGCGCGTCCGTTTACAGGGTCACGGCGGAGAACCTGGCGACCTGCGTCTCCGACAGCCTGAAGGGGCATAGCAGGCCGTCATGGTCCCTGCTTTCGGCGCCGGTGTATGTGGAGTACGGAGAAGGGTCGTTTCTCACGGTTTTCCCCGGCCGGGTCGTGTCGCGGTGGAACCTGGAGCAGGGCAGGGCGTGCAATATGACCGTGGACGGATACCTGGCTTGCGTCGACCGCGGCGGTCATCCTGCGCTGGTGCTCCTGGACGAACGGAGCGGGTGCCTCAGGCGGGTTGTTCGGCAGGCGAGAGAGCAGTGTGGGCTTGCCTGATGTGCTTGCCGGTGGAGGGCTAATTTACGTGCGTGCCATCAGGTTTCAGGATGTTGCGGGAGGCAACGCTTTTGCCATGCCACGTGGTTTGTCCCAAGGATAGCCGGTTCTGGAGAAGGAACGGGATCGCTTCAAAGCTGGCAGTGGTGGAGACACGGCAACGGCGTGTTCTGGCTTGGGAAGAAACTGGGGTTGCAAGTACGTTTCCCTCCCTTGAGGGGTTGCAAGGACTACACGTCGGAGGAGTGCCTGGAAATCGCCCGGTTGCAAGCACGTTTCCCTCCCCCGAGGGGTTGCAAGACACCAAAAGGCGAGTTTCTGGTGCGCGTGTGCCCCGAGTTGCAAACATGTTTCCCTCCCTTGAGGGGTTGCAAGGTTCAGGGTGCACAACCCACAGACCGGCAAACCTTGGTGTTCCAGGCACGTTTCCCTCCCCCGAGGGGTTTCAAGCAATGCTGTCACGGAAAAACTCAACTGGGGCAGGCTCGTGCACGTTTCCTTCCCGCGAGGGGCTGCAAGAGCGGGTCAGCCAGGGTTGCCGAAGGGGGAGCAGTAGCAGACGTGGATACCTGGAGCTGCTGTTTCCCCTTACCGGTAAAACTCATGCAGCAGTTGCTGTCCAGCACGTCTTGGGCATGCATTGGGGCACATTCTGCCGGCGGCGCGTCCGCCGGTTTGCTCAGAAACACGGGTCAGACAGGCGCGCGGTGCCTGTCTGCAACCCGGTGGGGAGGGAGTTAAATGGTGTTTTCGGACGTGGAAGCAGCCCGCGCTGCGTTTGCGCTGGGCCGGGTGCGTTACCAGTGCAGGAAATGCGGCAGCTGGCACACCAGCGGATCGCCCAGAAGCCAGAGTTGCCTGAGGCAGTGGGCCGAGTGGCACAACTGGATCAGGGTATTGGGCCCTCTGCCGCCGGACCTCCTGGTGCCGCCGTCGCTGGCGTTTGTTTACGAGTACTGGCAACGGGTGCGGCCGACAAGGGTCCCATCTTTTCCGGACAGCTGCGTCCTGCCTGGGGAGTGGGTCCTGGCGGTTGACGGCTGCCGGGGCCTCAGGGAGGCCATCGAGCAGGAACTGGAGGCGAAATGTGCGGAGAAGATGGTGGAGATCGCCCGCGGGTGGGAGCAGTACGAGCTGGTCTGCGCCTGGATCCGGGAACTGAACAGGTGCGGGACGCCGGCCGAGGTCGTGTCAGTGGAGTATGGTGTCCATCCGCTCCTGTCTCCTCTGTACTGCATTGCCGCCTACGATGTACGGGCAGCTGTGCCCGGTCCCGATGGAGCGGTTCTCCACAAGGTTGCCGCAGATTCCCTGGCGTCCTGCTGGATGCGTAGCCTGAAAGGCCGCAGGGACCAACCGTCGTGGTCCCTGTTGAGGGCACCCCTGTACGTCGAGTACGGGCGGAACTGGTTTCTGGTGGTCGTCCCGGCCCATGTCCTGTCCCGGTGGAGCCTGGAGCGGGGAGCCGTGGTTGAGTTCAACGTGAGCGGGTACCTGGCCTGCGTTGATCGCGCCGGCGAATGCGAGACGCTGCTTCTCGACGAAAAGAGCTTTTGCCTGAAGCGGGTTATCCGTCGGGCCAGGGAGCGGTGCGGGCTTGCCTGACGCGCTTGCCGGCGAAAGGGGTGGTCTGCGTGTGCGCCGTCAGGTTTCAGGATGTCGAAAGTGCCCGCGCGGCGTTCGCCATGGGGCAGGTGGTCTATGCGGCGTTTGCCATGGGGCAGGTGGTCTACCGGTGCCTGTTTTGCGGCGGGGAGCACGTCTCGGGGACGCAGGATGGCCGCTAGTGCCTGAACAGCGCGCGCGAGTACTGGGGGTGGAGGTTTGCCAGGCAGCCGGTTCCGCCCGAACCCGCCCGCAGTATCGGGCTGGCCTACCAGTTCGCCGTGGCCGCCTACGCGAGGGTGAAGAACGGGCTGCAAAACTATCCGGAGGAGGAAGAGCGGCTGGGTGAGGATCTGACGGAATGGGTGTCCTGCGAAACCCGAGGCCGGAGTTACCGCGATTTTCTTGCTCGGACGGCTCCGCAGCGTGCAGGGAGCTCCTGAGGAGCGCCAGTGCGGAGCAGTTGAGATAACAGGTCGTGGTCCCGCGTTGCAGGCGCCGGCAGGTGCTGGCGCTCCCTGTTTTCTGAACGATGGTGCCGGCCGCCGGGGGCTGGCCGGCGGGGAGGTGTTCGGGATTGCGCGAGGACACCGGTCTGATCGCGGAATTTATACTGCAGCTTGCAAATTGGCCCCAGTTTGAGCAGTGCCTGGGTGAGCCTGCCGTCCGGGATGCCGCATGGCATGCATCCCGCAGGCTTGTCGGTTCCGCCGCTGATGCCTGGCGGGTGGTGCAAGAGGCGGCAGGGTCGACCGCCGGAGCATCGTGCAGAGAAGCACGGGATATCATGCAGAGCATCAAGCTTCGGGATCCCGGGGAACTGCGCGAAGCGGTGCGGGAGGCCGTGTGCCGCGAAGCGGAGGAAGAATTCCGCGTCAGAGAAGAGGATGTGGAGAGGGCTCTCCGGTACCGGCGTGGCTGGGAGTGGCTCACCGCCTGGGAGGATGCCCTGGTGGCGGCCTGGCCGTCGCCCCTGGAGGCGGTGGTGAACGAGCTGCGCCCGGAGCACCTCGCCTGCCCGTGGCCCGAAAACAGGAAGATCGACCTGGGCATCCTGGTGGACAGGAGCTGGGTGCGGCGGCTGGGTGTCAGGGCGGAAGCCGGGCTGAACCCGGACTGGCGCTTCGAGCCGGGTCCGGTGCTCCGGCTGCAACTCAGGGTGTGGCCCGAGTTCATCGAGCTCCTGGGCACGGTGGTGCAGCTGAGGGGCGGCTTCACGCTCAGGCTGGACGCCAGCTTCGAAGAAGTGGCGGCCGCGGGGGCTTTGACCGGACTCGACGTGGCCGGCCTGATCGGCGGCTTTCAGCAGTGGCTTCGCGGCTTTGCCGAGAACCTTGCCGAGCGCCTTGTGCCCGTGCTGGTGGAAGTCGTGTGGCGTCGGTGGGAGGCGTGGCGCCCGAAGGGAAGGTATATCGCGGAGTGCCTGTGCGCTCGTGGTCTCCTCCCTTCGGACGTTACCGGGGTAATTGGGTGTTTGGCCGAAGGGGGACGGGTGAATTGAGGGGACTGTGTTTTGCGGATCTTTCCGAGGCGGCTGCTGCTTTTGCCCTGGATCCCGGCCTGGCGTTCCGGTGCAACGTCTGCGGGGCGGTGCACCGCGCAAAAGGCAGGAGATGGCACACGTGCGCGGAAGGCTTCGCCCAGAAGTGGGGGTTGCTGTGGTATTTTGTCCGGCAAGGTGGACTTAACGAAGAACTGCGTGCGCGGCCGGACGCCTTGCTCGAAAGGTCGTGGGGGCCATCCCTGGCGGAGGTTTTGGCTTTGAGGCATCTGCTGCGGGGAACCGATCCTCCGCAACCGGGCTGCACGGACTGGCATTTGCTGCCGACGGACAACCTGGAAATGCGGCTCGTTTGCCTGCTTTCCCTGGAGAACTCCGTCGCTGCGGCCGTCCTGCGGAACGCCTGGGACAGATGGTGGGAGCAGGTAGAGGGAGCCATCCGGGAGGCAAAGGTGCAGCTGATGCGGATGGTCGGCCGCCTGGAGCCCTGGGAGGGGTTTGACCCGGCCAAGGTGAAGCGGGACGACCTGCTGGCTGCGGTGGTTGCGGATCGAGGGGGAGAGTACGGGTGCAGAGTTAACCGTATGCTCGTGGGCAGACATGCCATCGTGTGGAAGCCGGACAGGCCGAGGCACACGATCCAAGTGCGCAACGCCCAGCCCGAGGTGCGCGACGAGGTGGTGGTGAGGTTTTACCATCTGGGGTGCAGGGTGCGGGTATCGTACCCGGGCGCCCTTGCCGGTGTGGGGGCGGAGAGGCCGCTGGAGTGGTTCTTTGGTGTGGTGGAGGAGCGCCTGCCAGAAGTTATGCAGGCCAGTTGATCCTGGCAACCAGGCCTTCCTCCCGCGAGGGGTTGCAACGGCGTTGAGGATTCTTCCGTCGCGGAGCACGTAGTCATGTTTTCCTCCCAAGAGGGGTTGCAAGGGGGCGGTCCAAGGCCTATGGATCTCGAAGGTGCAATTTGCTACCGAGTTGCTTGGAAGTTTTCGAGAAGGCGGAGACTATTTCGGATAACGAGTGCGTCTAATAAGCGTTAGGCGAAGAAAACCGGGCTTCGGGGAGCGTTTTTCAGGCATTCCGGGGCCCGCTATCGGGCAAAAATCACTTCGCATAACGCGGAAGCCCCCGTGATTTCCGGGCTCGGGTGCCGCGGACAGCCGGCTAACCAAGCACTGGAGGGATGCCCCTTGAAGATCAGGTATGACCCCGAGACCGATTCGCTGCGGATCCTCCTGAGGGACGCGCCCGTCGAGGACTCGGACGAGGTGAACCCCGGCCTGATCCTGGACTACGATGCGAGCGGTACGCCGGTGGCGGTCGAGATCCTGAACGCCTCGCGGGTCTTCGGAAAGAGGCCGGTCAGCGTGGAGGTGGAACTGGTTCCGGCGGAACCGCGCAAGCGCTGAAGCGGGATCGGAACAAGCGGACTGGCCGGGAGGGGGCAGAACCGTGCTCCCTCCCGGCTTGCTCTAGCCGACTCGGTTGGTTCACAAGCGCTGTAAACACACCTTTCCGGGTTGGAACTTGCAGAGCCCCGGGGCCGCCGGGGAGCCGGAGCGGAAGCTGCTGCCCCGCCGCGGGCGGGGATGGGTTTCGGAGGAGGGATGCAGGTGTGGTGGAAGGTTTTGAAGACGTGGAGTCAGTCCGGGCCGCGTTCGCCCTGTGGCCGGGGACTGTTTTCCGCTGCGCGGTGTACGGGGAGGTGCACGCCGCCGCGCGGGCCCATGAGTGGTCGGCCTGTGCGATCCGGCTCGCGTGGAAATGGGGCCTGCAGCGGAACGGGTACAACAGGGTGCGGCTAAGGGCCTCGGTGGGATTTTCGCTGGAACCACCCTTGTTTGTAAGGGTTACCCGGGCGGGCGACGTGGAACGCGTCGAAAGCCTTCTGGGCGAGAGATGCCCGGTTCCGCCTGCGGCTGCAGGTTCGCCCGCCGAGCTGCTGGCGTTGAGGCACGACATCCTGGATCAGGTCATGCATGCTGCGTGGGAGAACTGGTGGGAGATGGCCGCGGAGTACACGAGGATGGCCGTACGGGCCGCGTACGACCTTGAACCCAGGGAACTCCCGGAAGAGTTCCTTTCCGACGGCCGGGCCTGCCAGGCGCTCCCGGTGAGGGAGCTTGCGAGGCGCGGTGTTGCCGTGGCGGTGGGACGCCTGGGGATATGCTACGCGGGCCAGCCCGAAGAGTGGGTCGAGGGTGTGGGGCTTGTGGCGAAGGTGTTTTCCGCGGGGCTTACCCTGCAGTACCGGTTTCCGGAAGCCACGGATGGGAAAAAGTTCGGCCGAGATCCCTTCTGGCTCGCCCGGGTCATAGACAGCGCGGTTCCCGTTTGACGCCGTTTTCCGAAGAAGACGGCGGCGGGCGGCTGGCGGAGGTTCCGGGCTGCCGGACCACGCCGCACAAGTGCTGCGAAACATCCCGGGCGCCCGGAAGTGCCCGCTGGATGTGCCCCGGACTTGGAGATCGCCATCCTCGCCCGTGCAGCCGGCAGGGCCTGCGCGGCGTCCAGCCGGAGGGGAAGGAAGGGAAAAGATGAAGTGGTTCTTTGTCGTGTGCGCGCTCTTCATGGTGGCCGTGTTCGCCAACAGCAACCACGTGCTGCTTTCCCGGCTGGCGGGGCGATGCCGGTTCGAGTACCCGCAAGCGTGGGATGCTGCGCCCTGCAGGTGCCAGGTGATGCGGTGGGGCGTGCTGGAATGCCGGGGAGGCACGCTGTGGATTGCCGGCGACAGGTACGAACCCTGGGGGGCGATGCTCCCTGACGGGCGACGGGTCTGCACCGGAGGCCCGTTCGTGGTGCGTCGGGGAGAAAAGGAGTGGGCGCTGGCGGACTGCCTGGAAGTCTGGGGGTTCCCCGCCCCGAGGGTGCGGCCGCGGGCGAGGTGGCTCGTGCGGCTGCTGGACGCCCTGACGGGGACGCCTGGATCCGAGCGCGGTAGAGAAGAACTGGCGGAGGCCGGGGCGCGCTGAGGACGCCCCGAGCGGTCTTGCGCCTGTTCCGCGGCAGCCTGGCTGCCCGCGGCAGCACAGCAGCTTCGCGGCCCCGGGACGCGGGGCCAGTGCGGATTCTTGCGGGAGGTGGTCTGTTTGGCACGCCTGGAGGACCTTGCCCGCGAGCAGGCGGAAAACCCCTCGCGGCGTAGGGCGGAGTGGGAAGCGGAGGAGGTCGGTGCTGTCAGGAAGAACAGCCGGGAAGCCGTGGTGGTGAGGCTGCTTTCTTCCGGGGGGCGGAAGTTCGTGGACATCAGGGAATTCTACTGGGTTCAGGACTCTCAGGAATACCGCCCGACGAAGCGCGGTGCGGTGTTCGATGCCTCCCTGCTCCCGGAGGTGGTAAAGCTCCTCGAAGAGGCCGGCCGCAGGCTGGCGCCCTGAGCCTGCTGCGGTTGTTCCAGGCCGGGCAGCGAATGGGGGTCAGGGAAATGGCTATCTGCTTTGAAGATCTGGAAGAGGCCAGAGCGGCGTTTGCCTTGGGTGGCGGCGTCGTGTTCCGGTGTGCCGCCTGCGGCGCAAGGCATTCCGCGGCGGCGAAAGGCTGGGTTCCGTGCGCGCGGAAGGTCGCCGGGGAGTGGGGCATGTGCCAGGACGTGCCTGCTCCCAATGCGGAGATCCTGGTGTTCGAGTACGCGGATCCGCTGGCGGGTGCGGTGCACGGCGAAGCCCTGGGCAAGCGCGTGCTGGAGGCCCGCGCGGGAATCCCGGAGCCGCGGGGTGCGGCGCTGCTTCCCAACTGGCCAGCGGTGCTGTCGCTGGCGCCGCCGGTTATGGTCCTGACTCTGACGCACACGTGGGATCGCTGGTGGGATTCCCTGGTGGAGCCGTGGCTGACTGCAGTTGCAGAGTCGCTGGCCGGCTTCTGGCATGCGAGGATGCCCGGGTCGGTGCCCAGGCATGTAAAGGTGGACTGGAGCCACCCGCTGTGGCACGCGCTGTGCGGCAGGGACGTCCTGCTGCGCAGGCACGAGCCGTGTGACGCCGTGCTCATGGGCCGGCACGCCTGCGCGTTTCGGACGCAGAAGCGGGCGGACTGGGACTGGCGGGAGAAGTACACGGTGCTCCAGGTACACTTTTACGCGGGGCTCCGGGTGACCATCCAGGTTCACGGTAGCGCGGCAGCGAAGGGCGTGGCCCGGGGGGCCAAATGGGCGCTCCAGATCGTCGAGCGGCGGCTGGCGGCCGGCGCCAAGCGCCGGGAGGGGCCTGTGTGATGCCGGCCGCCTGCGTCACCGGCCACCGCCACCTGGCGGCGCCCGACGAAGTCCGGGGACGGCTGGCCCGGGCGCTGGAGCAGGCCGTTGCGCGGGGCTTCGACTGCTTCTACGTGGGCATGGCCCCGGGCGCCGACCAAATGGCCGTAGAGCTCCTGCTTGGGCGCGTCCGGGTGGTGGCGGTGGTGCCCTGCGATGACTTTGACCGGTTGTGGCCGCTGGAGCTGCGCGCCGTGTACGCCGGGCTGATGGCCCGGGTGGACGAAGTCGTGGTGTACCCGGGCGGCTCCTATGCGCCCTGGAAGCCCCACGCGCGCAACCGGTGGATGGTGGACCGGTCGGGCCTGGTGATCGCGGTATACGACGGCCGCAAGAGCGGGGGCACATACCGGACGGTGGAGTATGCCCGCAGGCGGGGCGTGCCCGTGTGGCTTGTGGAGTGCTGACCGTTCTTCTGCCCGGCGGGTCGGAAAGGTTGTAGGCCACCGTCCGTCGAAGCTGTGCTGGCGGGAGTGGAGCACCGGACGGCTCGATCTTTTCAGGTGTGGGCGCTGCGGCTTCTGGCTGACCGGGAGCCGGAGATGCGCGGTGCGCGGTTCGTGCATGGGTGCTGGTAGCGGAGGTGATCAAAGTGGATCCGCAGGTGTGGTACGACCTTGCCGAGGGCGTATGGTTTCTTGTGGTATTCGTGCCAGGGGCATTGCTGCTGGATGCCCTGGCTGACTGGTGGAGTGCGCCCACGCCGGCCCACTCCCGGCGCGTAAAGCGTGTGCTCTTTTGCACGGGGTTAATGGCCGCGGTGGGTGCATTCGTGCGGTTCGTCGTGTTTCCCACGATTCTTTCTCTCTAGCTTGGTTACGACGGATCCGGGAAAGGCCTGCGGGGCCGGTGTGCCTGGCGGCCTTTCTCAGGAGCACGTGGTGGCTGTGGTTAGGGAAGCAAAGGATGGGGCGGAGCGCGGTCGTGGAGCGCTGATCCGAATGCCCGCGCCAGGTGGACTGTTTGCGCGCCTTCTGTTAGACTGGGGGTGACCTGGAGGTGGCGGCCTTGAGCGAGGCAAAGCTCGAAGCTGCGGCAACCGGTGAACCGGGTCGAAGGCTGGTATCCGAGGAATTTTTCTTCCTCCTGCAGCGCATCGATCGGCTCGATGAGAAAATCGCTTTGCAAATCGGGGAACTTCGGGCGGAAATGCGGAGCGAAGCGTCTGCCCTGCGCAGCGAGATAAGTTCCCTGCGAGGCAAAATGAACGTTGCTTTGTCCGGCATCCGCAGGGAACTAGCAGAAATGCAGCGGTCGCTGGCGGGGATGATGCGATCGGCCAATGCACTGACCTGGGCCTGCCTTGGCGTGATGGCTGGGGTATTGGGTGTGATGATCGCGCTGGTTGTCAAGCTGTGGTAGCAAACTGAGGGAAAGCAATTCGAATCTGGCAAAGAGGCTGGCCCCCGCAGGGGCCAGCTTCTGTTGTGTTTCGGCGCGCTGCGCTGTTGCGCGCCGCAGGCCCTGCATACCTCGAAAGGGGGCAAAGCTGGAATGGAGCGAATTCGGAAGAACTTCGTGCAGAAGATAGCGACTCTCGGAGTCGAAGGGTTGAGGCTGGCCCTGGAGCGGATGCGCGAGTTCGGGTGGTGCCGCGGAGTCAGGCACGCGCCCGACAGCGTGCTCGTGGAGTGGGTGCCGGAAACGGAAGCGTTCCTGCGGGCCTGTGGGGCTGACACGGGAAAAGAGGGCGAAGCCGCGCGGCACGTGGCGGTCGTGCGGTTCACCCTGCTTCTGGACCTGCTTGCCGCGGGCGCTTCTCCCGCGCTTTCGGTTGGCCTGGCCAACACGCCGTCCGGGGACCGGTGGGCGCTGGTGCTGCTTTCGGAGCTGGGACGCGGCCGGTACCGGCCGGGCTGGTGGGACGCGGACGCCGCGTGGCATGAGAGCCTGCGGCGGGGCATGTTGCCGATGCCGGTGTTCTTCCCGTGGGTCGTCCAGGATGGGTTGCTCCGCACGGCGCGCCGCCTCGCGGAGCTGGGGTGGCTGGGGTTCGAGGAATGCTCCACCCCCGGGTACCAGTTCTACGTGCCCGGTCCCTGGCAGGAAGAAGTGGAGCCGCTTGCGAGACTGCTGGCTTCACACGCGGTGCGGAGCTGTTTGCCTACGGGAATGGACCCGCTGCTTGCCAGCGTAGGCCGGCTCTCCTTGCTGCTGCACCTCAGGTTAATGCGGGCTCCCGCAGAGCTTCTGGTCGGGGTAATGGTGGCGGGCGCTGATGCGGAGATTTGGGCTGCTTCCCTGGCTCACCGCGTCACCAGGGGCGTGTTCCCGCTCTGGTGGGACCGGAGTGCGTCCTGGCACGCCGCCGTGCGGCAGAACATCGGCGAGAGCATCCGGAAAGCCGGGTTCCTGCCGGAACTTGGCGGGCAGGAACGTTGACCTTCGCATGTCCGCTCATCCGCGAGCGCTGGAATCCAGGATGCCGAAAACGCGCGGCGTGCTGTTTGACACGCTGGAGGAAGCCCGGGCGGCCTTCGCGCTGGGCCCGGTGACGTTTCGCTGCAACGTGTGTGGGTGCTTTCATCGTTCGGCCGGAAACGGGTGGAGGTCCTGTGCGCAGCGCTTGGCGATAGAGTGGGGCTTGTTCTGGGATGGCACCGGGGTGCGGCCGCTGGCGTACGTCTTCTCCCGGTGGCCGCCCCTGTCGCCCCCGGTTCTGGGGTCACCCCAGGTGGTCCTGAGCGTCCGCCGGGAGGTCCTCGCCGGGGCAGTCCGGGACGCCCGCGCCGCGTGGGAGCGCGCGATGGAGCAGGCTCTGAGGAAGCTCGGCGCGCAGGCGGCCGGGGAGTTCGTCTGGCCGGGTCAGTGGCAGAAGGCGTATTCTCTCCGCGAGCTTGAGGCGGCAGGACTTCCCGAAAGCATCGCGTCGGATATCCGAAACACCTACTGCTGGGCGCGGGGGACGGAGGCGTTGGTCTGGAGAGGCGGAGTGCTCTGGGTGGTGGCCATCGCAGACGCCGTGGAGCGCCTCACGATTACCCGCGGTGTGGTCTGGGCCGGCGGCGGCAGAGCCGTATGGTGGATGTTGGCGAGTACTGCCTCTGCCGAGAATCTGGTACGCTGGTTGGTGCACGTGCTCCATGCAGCGGGAGGGCGAAGCGGTGGAGGCCTTTGAGGAAAGGTACTCGGCCAGGACCGCGCGGGCATACCGGGAGGACCTGCGCGATTTCGCAACCTGGTTCGAGCAGACCAACGGGAGGGCCCTCGAGCCCCACCTGGTCACGTCGGTGGACCTCCGGGAATACCAGCAGCACATGCTGGCGGTGAGGGGCCTGAAGCCCGCGACGGCCAACCGGCGGCTGGCCGCCGTGAAGGCGTGGCTGGCGTGGTGCAGGGAGCAGGGCAAGATCGACTCCCTGCCCCGGTTCCCCCGGAGGGCTTCGGAGCCCGAGCGGGCGCCGCGAGCCCTGGACCGGGTGGCTGCTGCCAGACTCGAGCGGGCGGTCGAGAGGGAGGGAAACCCCCGGGATGCGGCTCTGATTGCTCTGATGCTCCGTGCCGGGCTGCGGGTCAGTGAACTGGTGTCGCTGAGGGTGGAAGACGTGGCCCTGTCAGAGCGGAAAGGGCGCGTCACGGTCCGGTCGGGCAAGGGGACGAAGCGGCGCGAAGTCCCGCTCGGGCCGGAAGTCCGGAGGGTCCTGAGGGCGTACCTGGAGGCGCGCGGGCCGGGAGAGTGGCTGTTCCCCGGCCGGGGCGGGGGGCCGATCACCGCGCGTGCGGTGGAGCAGCTTGTCGGCAAGTACGCGCGCCTGGCGGGGCTGGACGCGAAAGAGGTGACGCCCCACGTCCTCCGGCACACCTTCGCGACCGATTTGCTGCGCCGGGGGACGGACATAGTGGTGGTGTCCAGCCTGCTGGGCCATGCCAGGCTGGACACCACCGCACGCTACACGCGCCCGCGGTGGGAGGAGATGGAGAGGGCTATCGAGCAGGAGTAGCACGCTTGGACCACGAGGCTGTGGCAACAGCACAATATACGTGGCAAAGGTCGCGTAGAATCGGTGGGCCTGAAGCGTGGTTTCTGCTAAGCTCGATCGAGGTGGCCACAGAGGTGTCCCTGATAGCAGAGGTGCAGAAGGAACCGGCCACGACCGGCGAATCGGGACATAAGCTGGCCTCGCACGAGTTCTTGTTCCTGCTCCAGCGGGATCGACCGCCTGGACGAAAAAGTGGCGATGCAGTTTAGGGAAGTCCGCAGGGAGCTGGGTGCGCAAATTGATGGCGTGGATTCTCGCCTTGACAGCCTGCGGGTCTGGGTGATCGGGTTGCTGTTTACTCTTCTGGCCGGGTTCGGCGGTGTGATCTTCTCTCTGCACAGGTGACCTGCCGGTAAAGGTGCAGTAGTTTCGCTGGAGGGCCGAAACCGGCTCTCCCGTTTTTCTTGATCCAGTGCCGCTCCGGGCCTGCCGGGGCGGCAGTTTGCGGTGCTGGTCCACCGGCGCGGCCGGTGGGCCCGCGTGTGTTTATGGCGTGGGAGCGGGGACGCCGGGAGCTGTCCGGCCGTCCGCGCTTTTGTCGGCAAAATGAGCGGAAGGAGGTGTGCGGGGCGGGAATCCGCCCCGGAAGCGATGGGCCTGACGATTCATTACAGGCTAAGGGCCCCGGAAGGATGCGATCCTGGTGAAGTAGTGGAGAGGCTCCGCCAGGCAGCCCTTGACCTGCCGGTGGAGGAGGTCTCCGACAGGGTATTCCACCTGGCCGGCCGGGCGTGCGACTACCAGAGGCTGGAGCGAGACCACCCGCTCAGGTGGGCCCTGATACAGGCGCAGGACTGGGTGGACGAGGTTGAGCCGGGGACAGGCAGGAAAGTTTCACTTTCTGTGGCTCCTCTCGAGCTGTACGTCTTCAGCGTCTGGCCCGGGGAGGGCTGCGAGGAGGCCAACTTCGGGCTGGCGCGCTACCCGGATCGGATCAGATGGAACGGTCGGGTGGTGCAGGTCCCGGACAGCGGCGTGTGGCGCTGGTGGTCGTTTTGCAAGACCCAGTACGCCAGCAACGTCTCGATCGAACACTTCGTCCGCTGTCACGTTGCGGTGTGCTGCCTTCTCCGCGAGGCAGAAAGACTGGGCGTCCTGCAGGAAGTGCACGACGAGGGGGGTTTCTGGGACAGGTGGGATGTTGAGGCTCTTGCACGCGAAGTGGGCGAGTGGAACGCGTTCATCGCGGGGATGGCGAAGGCCCTGGAACAAAGCGGGTTGAGCTTCAGCGCCTCGATCATGGCAAATCCGGAATATCCGGTGCTGCGGGAGCTGGGGAACCCCGAGGCGGGCAGGAAGCTCGTCGAGCTTCTGCACAGGTACGCCCGGGAAGGCCACCCGGCGCGTCCCGGGCACGAAACCCCGAAGTGAGGCGGGTGAAAGCGATGCAGTTTCCGGGGCATCCCGGCAGGCACCCCGTAGTGGTGGGGATCGCGGCGGTTGTGGCCCTGGCCCTGCTGTATGCGGTGTGGCCACAGCGCCTGCAATGGGCGGCGGCGATGATGCGCAAGACGGTCGGGGTGTTGCCATAGTTGCCGTCGTGAGCATTGCCCGGGCCGCATACAGCCTGGCGGAACGCATTGCTGTTTGGCTTCGCCGGCGCAATCGGGGAAATACCTTGGCCGTTGCGGCTTGGGCACTGTACGCGGTGTTCCCGGCGGCGACCGCAACGATAGCGGCGGTGGCCTTGAGGCCAATCGCTTTGTAGTGGAGTTGCAGTAGTCGGCTATCGAGGTGTTTGCTGTTCCGGCCAAGCCGAAACAGCTGCCAGGTTATTGGCTGATAGCCGAGAGAATGTGTCTTGAAGGGAGACCCGGAAACTCCGGGCCCCTGTCCTTGTTTGTGGAGACTTCGGGCATCTGGCCCGGCCGGGGTGCAGGTGTTCAACGAACCGCCGTGCTAGACGCGGTGGGGCAGAAGGGAGGTCACGGCAGTGTCCCGCAAAAAGGCCTTTGCGGATGTCCGGGCCGAGTTCTGGTCTCTCGTGCGGGAGCTCGAGCAGGCCCAGAGAGAGTTTGACGAGGCGGGGCCCGATGCTGGTGAAATCGACGCGGCGTGCTACCGACTGCTGGAAGTGGAGAACCGGCTGAGGGCTTGTTTGCGGAAAGCCAGGCAGTGCAGCACCCTGCCTTCCGGGCGCTGCGCTTAGCCGATTCAGCGGGCCCGTAGCTCCAACGGCCAGAGCGCCGGACTCCAAATCCGGAGGCTGGGGGTTCGAGTCCCTCCGGGCCCGCCAGTTGTGTTTGTCGGGGGTGATTGATGTGGCGGAGGTACTGAACGTGGTCTTTGGCTCCCAGGACTGGCGGGCGCGCTTGCTCTCGAACTTCGCGCCTACGCCGTTCGAGCTGTGGGGCGAGCGGTTCGGGAGCGTGGAAGGCTTCTGGCAGGGCCTGAAATACCCGGAGGGCTCTGCGGAGCAGAAGCGCGTTTTCGGCCTTTGGGGCTACGAGGCAAAGAGGGCTGGCCGGAGGGCTCCGGTAAACCCGGACGGCACCTTCACCTGGCGCGGTCGGGTTTACCGGGTCGGTTCGCCGGATCACTGGGAGCTGATGCGCCAGGTACTCCGGGCCAAGTTCGGGCAGTGCGCGGATGCCCGCCGCGCGCTGCTGGCGACGCGAGGCCTCAGGCTCGTGCATGAGCTGCCCCGGGACTCGAAGACGATCCCCGGTGCAGTCTTCGCGCGGATGCTGGAGGAGATCCGGGCCGAACTTGAAAGCGGGAGGTGTGGGCCGTGAAGGAAAGGTTGAAGGCAGCCCTGCTCGATGCCCTGCTGCCCCAGCCCCCCTGCCTGCCGGCGGTGGTTCGGGACCGCAGCGGCACCATGGAAGGCACGGTCACCGGCCGGACGTGGCACTGCAGGCTGGAAGGGTGCCGGGGCGTCCGGGTTGAGGTGAAGTGGCCCGACGGGACGGTCACCCGGCCGTGCAGCGCCGGGATGAGGGAAGTGGAACCGGGCGTGTGGCAGATTGTCTGACAGCGCGGGCACGGCACTACTGCGGAAAGCCGAAGGGGAGGGAACACCATGGCGTGCAGGATGTGCCGCGAGCGGGGCAAGAGGTGGGCCGGCGACGAGCCCAGGTGCGCGTTCGAAAACGGCGTGTTCTCCGGGGACAACTGGAACTGCGGGACCATGAACGTCCTGCGAGAGAGAGCGGAGCAGCTGGGCACCATCTTCCGGGACGACCTGGCTGCGGGGTCGATCGGCTGCGTGCCGTTTGAAGGGCCGGAGGACAGCGGCTACGTTGTAATGACGTGGTACAAAGACAGGGGTACTACAGGAAACGCGGTGGTGCTGCGGGACGACGGGGGACCGAGGCCGCTGACGGAGGAGGACGCCGTGGCGGCGCTGGAGTACTCGTCCCGGTTCCTGCCCGCGCACGGGAGCGATAGCATGACCCGGTCCGCCCTCGTGAAGGCGTTCTGGACCGCGTACCGGGAGGCCCTGGGGCTGCCGGACGACCACGACAGCCTGCCGCCGTACCATCTGGCAGCGGTGGCGGCAGGGGTGGAAGCGGTGTTGCGGGCCGTGGGGGTCCATCTTTGATGGATGGCCGCAGCCCCGAAGGCGTGGCGTTTGCCGACCTGGACTCGGCCCGGGCGGCAGTCGCGCTCGGGCCGGTCGTCTTTCGGTGCCGGGCGTGCGGCGGGGCTCACGGCACAGACCGCGCCCGGGAGTGGGAGCCCTGCCTGGACGAGCTGGTCGTGCGGCTGGCGCTGGAGAGGTGGCCGTGCGAGCTGCCGGATGGAACCCACGGCAGCGGTGTCATGCCCCGGCTTATGGCGAGCGTGTGGCTGCGGACCGGGAACGCGCGTGAGGGAGGGCTGTTGCTTCTCGGAGACAGAGCGATTGTTGCACCCGAGGTCGTCGCGCTCATGGTGCCGGAGGAGGCGCTGCGCCGCTGCCTGCGGGCCGGGGCCGAGGAGTGGCTGGAAAGGGCCTGCAAGTGGTGCGCGAAGGAATTGGGCCTGCAAGACGCCGGGCAGCTGATGTCTGCCGTGTGGGATCCCAGGCCAGGCCGGATCCCGGGGGCAGTGGTGCGGAAGCGTTGCGGGGCAAAGTGGCGGTCGGAGAAGACGGCTTCGGTGGAGGTGCGGGTTCGCCAGCCAGGCGGCATCAAGTGTGGCCGGTTGATTTTCCCGCGCTGGCTTGCGGCGGAGTGGGGTTGGAGGATCGAAGCATAAGCACCTGCGGGGTTCCTCTGCGGAACCCCGCAGGCGTTGTTTGCCCGGTGAGAGGAGCGGAGGTGGCAGCGTGCTGCCGGAGGGAAAGAGTTGCTGCGACTGCTGCCAGGGAAAAGGAGGGAGCGGGCATGAAGATTGCCGTTGCCGGATCGCACGGCACGGGAAAGACCACTCTGGCGCGGATGCTTGCGGATGCGCTGGGCCTGCCTCTCATAACGGAGAGGGCCAGAGAAGCCGCCCGGCAGATGAAGCTTGGGGACCTGGGAGTCCTTCTGCGGGACAGGAACATGGCGCAGAGCTTTCAGGCTCTGGTCTGGGAGCTTCAGACCCGGGCTGAGGAGGAGATGGCGTCGTTCGTGTCCGACCGGTGCGTTTACGATGTGCTCGCGTACTGCTTGTTTTATGGACTCGAAGACACGGCCTGGTACAGGTGGGCCGAGGGGGAAGTGCGGGGCCGGGCGAGGTACGATGCAGTGGTATATGTGCCCGTGGAGTTCCTGCCGGAAGACGACGGCTTCCGGTTCGTGTGCCCGGGCTGCCAGCGTTTTGTGGACGCGCTCGTACGGGAACTTCTTGCTTCGGTGGGTTCCCAGGAGCGAATAGTTACCGCGTCCGGCCTGACACCGGAAGAGAGACTCCATAAGGTTCTTGCTCAGCTACGCAGAGCGGCATAGGACAACATGGGAGGGGGCTGGCTGATCGGCCCCCTGAAGTTTTACCCAGAATGCGGGCCGGGGTCACCGGTGCCGCAGGGCTGCGGTAGGCTCCAGCGCGACTGGAGCGTCTGTACGCAATAGCAGCGATTATGGGAGGGACGGAAGGTGACGCCTGAAGTGAAAGAAAGGATCAGGTCAGCGGTCAGAGACGAGTTCTGGCGCATCCTGGATGAGCAGGCGGACGACGGAGTAGTAGACCTGGCGGTTCAGGACGTGCTTGAGTGCTCGGGGCTGGGCGCAGGCGAGGACAGGTGGAGCCCGGATGACGTGGTGCTGGCCGTCCGACGTGTGTTGTTGAGGGCTTTGTCGGAATTCGCTTCTGTACTTCCGCGGGCGGGGTCGGTTGTGGTGAGGGCGTGGCCGGAGACGTATTGAACGTGATCTCCGGACTGGTGCGCCCCCGCCGTACAGGCAGGGGCTTTCGCGCCGAGGTTTGTTCCGGCGTGGCGGTGTACTGGACCAGATGCGCCAGACAGGAAGGAGGCGTAGCCGAACGTGGACAAGGTCCGTGGTACCCCGTATCCCATGCTGCTACGTCCCCTCCAGGAGGACGAAGGCGGGGGCTGGCTGGCGGTAATACCCGATCTTCCAGGGTGTGCGTCCGACGGAGACACGCCGGAAGGGGCAGTCCGCAACGTTCTTAAGGCCCGGGAAGCTTGGCTGGCCGTGGCCAGAGATCTTGGGCGGGAAATCCCCAAGCCTGCCCTGCTGTCCGAAGACTGCAGCGGAAAGCTTACGCTCCGGCTGCCGAGAAGCCTGCACCGGCAGCTGAGCCTCAGGGCGCGGATGGAAGGGGTTGGCCTAAACGAGCTGTTGGTTTACCTCATCAGCTGCGGACTGGGCGTCAAAGTTGCGCAAGCCTCTTCCGGGGCAGCAGGTACAGAGTGATCGCGCGTACCGGATTGGGTCCAGCAGACGGCGGAACTGCGCGCTTTGAAACGCGCAGTGTTGCTTTTTCTGGTGGGGGCGTGGCCCTTCCGGGAGGGCGCCGGCTCCGCACGCCGGAGGTGCGGGTTCAATTCCCGCCGCCTCCACCAGCTTAAAGCAACCAGAGGACGTGAAGGAGTTTCCTTTTGGGACGGCAAGGCGAACCAGTTCAGGCCAACGAAGCGCGGGGTCACGGTGCCTCCGGCGCTGGTCGAAAACCTGATCGAGCTGCTCGAGAAGGCGCGGGGGGCAGCAGAACAGGCCTGAAACACGGCCGTCCGGAAAGGCGGGGGAGGGGATTGCCAGTGAAGCTAATCCGGGCGGGATTTAGCCGTAGGATGGCGCAACACGGTTTTGCGGGGATGAAGCAAATGCTCGAGCGGCTGCAGGGATTCGGCTGGTGCAACCTGGTAGAGCATGCGCCAGGTGGGCTGCTTGTGCGGTGGGCGCAGGGGGTTGGGCCTTTTCTGCGTGCCTGCGGATGGAGGGAAGGGGACGAGGCCGCAGTGCACGCGGGAGTGGTGCGGCTGACGCTGTTTCTGGAACTCCTGGCGATGGAAACCCCGCCGGGCTTTTCGGCGCAGATAGTGAACACGCCGCCGGGAGACCGGTGGGCGGCGGTGCTTCTTGCCGAGGTCGGCCGGGGGCGATACCGGCCCGCCTGGTGGGATGCTCCGTCCGAATGGCACGAGAACCTGCGGCGGGGTTTGGTCCCGATGCCGGTGTTCTTCCCGCAGGTGATCAAGGATGGCCTCGTGCGCACAGCCCAGCGCCTGGCTGAGTTCGGCTGGCTGGATTTTGAGGTGTGCGATGTCCCCGGTTACCGGTGCTGCATGCCCGGGCCATGGCGGCAGGAGATTTCGCCTTTGGTGACGCTACTGACCATGGGGGCGATGCAACCTGGTTTGCCTGCTGGCATCGATCCAACGCTGGCTGCTGCGGGGCGGCTGTCCCTGCTGCTCCACCTCAAGCTGATGAAGGCCCCCGCAGACCTGCTTGTGTCGATTTTAGCAGCGGGCGGCGAGACCGACCTCTGGGTTGCTTCGCTTGCACACCGCATTACTCGCGGGATTACGCCTCTCTGGTGGGACAGAAAGCTGTCCTGGCACGTGGCTGTACTTGGTAACTTGGCTGACCAGGTCCGACGCCTGGCTGCCTGAAAGCAGAACTGGTAAAACAGCAACATGGGGTGCGGGGGCTTTCAGACAGCCCCCGCACTTTTCCAGGAGGTGGCGTGTTTGCTTGCGGCCTGCGTCACCGGTCACAGGCGCCTGGCGTACCCAGGCTGGGTGATGTCCGCGCTGAAGACCGAACTTGAACGGGCCCTGGCGGAAGGGTACGGCTGCTTTTATACGGGTATGGCCCCGGGTGCCGACCGGATGGCAGCGAAGCTGCTCCTCGGGCGGGCCAGGGTGGTAGCGGTTGTTCCCTGCCAGGACTTTGACCGGTTCTGGCCGGAGGGTGAGAGGCAGGAATACGAGGAGCTGGTGCGGCAGGTGGATGAGGTGGTTTTTTACCCGGGTGGGCGATACGAGCGGTGGAAGCCGCTGGCCCGGAACAGGTGGATGGTGGAACGGTCGGGGCTGGTCATCGCAGTGTACGACGGGCGCCGGCACGGCGGGACGTGGTACACGGTGCGGTATGCCAGGCAGCGAGGAGTTCCGGTCCGGTTCGTGCCGGTACACCCGTGAAGCTGACAAGGAGGGAAAATCACCTTGACGTGCATTGCGGAGGTTGAGTTCCGCGTCAAGGAATTACCTGACTTCGAGCGCGTGTTTGGGGAAGAAGCCGTGTGGGGCACCGCCTGTGAAGCGGTGCACGCACTGCTTGATTTCGAGGAGGAAGAAGAAATTGCCGAGATTGTGAGAGAGGCACTGATCCGTTCAGGCGTAGCTGCAGCAGAGGCCAAAAGCACCGCGAACGAGATACTTCACAAGCACCCGGAGGAGCTCCGGCAGGCGGTACGGGACGCGCTGGTCTGTGAAGCCGAAGAGGCCCTGGTACCCACCCCGGACGATGTGGACAAAGCGCTCGAGTACCGCCGGAACCACTACGCGGCCAGCACGTGGGAAGCTGCACTTGAGGCTTGCAGCCCGCCTCCGGTTGACGTGCTGGCGGAGCATCTGCAGCCCAAAAACCTGGCGTGCCTGCTTGGCCCGGTTGAGCTTGAAGAGCTGGTGGACTGCCATTGGGTTGAGGAGTTGGTAAACGAGGCGGAGGATGCGGTGTATCTGGAGTGGCAGGTTGAGCCTGACCTTACCGTGCGGGTGAAGCTGAAGGCCGGGCCGGCACTGGTGGAACTACTGAGCCTGGCGGTCCAAGCCCGGGGCGGTTTCGGGCTGAGGTCGGATATGAGCCTGGAAGAAGTGCTGGCAGCGGCAGCATTTGCGGGAATCGGAGTGGAGAAAATGCTGGAACCGTTCAGGTGGTGGTTGCACGACTTCGCGGGTAGCCTCCAGCGCAGGCTGGTTGAGGCCCTGGTCAATGTTGTGAACCGCCGGTGGGAATGGTGGTATCCCAAAGGCAAGCACGTGGTGGAGTTCCTGCGCGAGTATGGGCTTCTGAAGCCAGCAGAAACGCTCGAGCCGGTGGCTTGCTGAAAGCGGGGCGAAGCCCGTGCAAGGCTGCCACATGGAGGTGAAAATTGTTGAAGCCGCTGGTCTTTCCCGATGCGGGTACGGCCCGAGCTGCATTCGCGCTCGGGCCGCTTGTTTACCGGTGCTTGATGTGCGGACAGCAACACAGGTCGGGCAACGAGCGCGGCAGGCAGTGGGAATGCCTGATACGGGCTGTCAGGGAACTCGGGTGGAGTGTGCCTGACGTGGCGTTGCCCCCGCGGCCCCTGCTGACCCCTGCATATGCCTTCGCAGCTGTGGTGTGGGAGAACATAGTAGGCGCGGCGTGCTGGGATTTGAAACGCCGGCAGCTGCCACCCGAGTACCTCCTGGCGGTGGAACCGGGTGCAGGGCTGGCGGCTGCTCTGGAAGAGGAGCTGGAAGGCAGGGCTGCTGAGAGAAGGGCTGCTGCGCGGGAAGCGTGGAGCAAGCATGTTGCGTTTTACACCTGGCTGTCCGAACTCCGGCAGTGTCGGCCTCCGGCTTTCGTGGAGGCGGCGGAGGAGCGGAAAGCCGCTGACGACAAAACCCCGTGTCTCGGCCAGATCGTGATCAGGCCGGCGGTGAAACCACCATTCAAAGACCTAGCCTGGGTTGAAATGACGGCAACGGATCTCAAGCACCCGATCAGCCGCAGGCTGGACAGGTACGGCCTTGTTCACAATCTGGTGGGCGCATGCTACACCAGCGGGGTCTTCCAGGCCGTGTTTGTGGCCTTCAGGCAGGAATTCCGCGAGAGCAGGGTTTCGGTTTGGGTGCCAGAATGGATCTGCCGGTACCGGGAATATTACGACGGCCAAAAGGAACCCGAACTGGCAGCCTTGCCTGCCAGGGGACAAGACATTGCAGCAGCGGTGAAGGAGCTGATGGGGCAGGCGGCGTAGCACGCCGCCCTGTTTTTTAGGGCAAAATCCGCTGCGGCATGACCGGAGCGGACGGAAAAGCTGCCATCCCGCCACGAGCGGGCGGCTACGGAGGTAAAGAAGAGACAGTGAAGCGGGTTAAGGTGATAACGTTCACCGATGTCAAGGAAGCCCGGGCCGCGTTTGCCCTGGGGCAGGTCACGTACCGGTGCCTGGCCTGCGGTCAGGTACACCGGTCGGGTACCAGAGCAAGCAGGCGTTGCCGGAAGAGATTGTGGGAGGACTACGGCTGGAAGGTGGTCATGCCTTTTCGCCCTCCGACGATGCTGTTGCACAAGCTGCAGCCACCATACGCATTCGCGGAGTTAGCTTTTTCCAGAGCTTTGTCGCTGCTTCCCAGGTTCGAGGACGAGCGGTTCCTTCCTGAGTACGTGTTAGCCCTCGACGAGAGAGCTGACTTGCAGGCTGCTCTCGAAGAGGTTGTGGAGGAACTGACGGCCGACGCGAGGAAGGTTGCAGACAGGGCATGGGAGATTCACCGGGCTTTTTGGAAGTGGCTTGATGAACTTGCTCGTGCGAGGCCGCCATGCAGCGTGGTAAAGGTCGACTCCGATATACCCATATGCAGCTACTGGAAAAAAGAGGCCATCAGGTTCGTGTACCTCCGGCCCACGATCCCCTGTCCTTTCCCGAGGGCGGAGGAAACGGTGGACGTTCCGGGAAGGAGGCTGGTGCCGTCTTGTGAGGAGCTCCTGCATGTTTCGTACGAACGCGATGCAATGGTTACCGTGTCCGTGGAGCCCGAGTTCTGCCGGAGTGCACCGTACAAAGCAGTCGGGTATTCGCTTGTGGAAAGGCGCTACGGCTACGGGTCGACCGGCGAGGTTGTGACCAGGAAAACGCCAGTGCGGGACATTGATCGGGATATCCCGGAGTTCCTGCAACGATATGGCCGGCTGGAAATGGCGGAATGAACGCGCAGGCATCTGGTCCACGGTAAACACCCGGCGCGGGTCGATGCCATCAGTGCAAAGCTAACAGGTCAAATTGGGGATCTCCGGGACCAGGTTGACGACTCCGGTACTGAATCAGACCGGTATTCGGTTCCCGTGTGGGTGTGGGAGGGCCACCGCGTCACCGGGGTACACCGGGCGTGCCCCGGTGATCTTTATGAGTTCTTTCCGCAGGCGACTCCGATCGCAGCCGATAGGCGGGCTGCTGTTTCCCGGTCCTGGTACGCAGGGCCGGCGCAAATTCTTGGAGGAGGTGGTTCCGTTGGCAAGCCTGGAAGACCTTGCCCGGGAGCGGGCGGAAAACCCCTCGCGGCCCAGGGTGGAGTGGGATGCGGAGGAAGTCGGCGCTGTCAGGAAGAACAGCCGGGAAGCCGTGGTGGTGAGGCTGCTTTCTTCCGGGAGCCGGAAGTTCGTGGACATCAGGGAGTTTTACTGGGCACAGGACGCCGGCGAGTACCGCCCGACGAAGCGCGGTGCGGTGTTTGACGTGTCGCTGCTCCCGGAGGTAGCAAGCCTCCTCGAAGAGGCTGGACGCAGGGTGGCACGCTGAGCCCCGCCGGAACCACTCAAGAGCCGAGCAATGAAAGCGGGGAGGAAGGGGAAATGCAGGCACGCGGATTCTGGCATCCCGCGGTGGCACGCTGCTGCTCAACTGGTCGGCCCACGTGCCGGGTAGCGTGTTGGTGTGACTCGTAGATCGTGTGGTTGATTTCAGGCCTTCCCAAGAGAGAAGCGATGCGGATTGCCTTGGTCTCGGTCGGGGCTTCGGGAAGGAGGATGACCGATGTCGCACATCGCCGGGATCAAAACGAAAGTAAAAGACCCCGTAGTGCTGGCCCAGGCCGCTGCAGCACTGGGTCTGAAGGTAAAGCCGGACGGGATGTGCCGGTGGTACGGCGGCGAGAAGAAGATGGACCTGGTGTTTGCGCTGCCGGGTCCTTTTGACGTAGGTTTCGTCCGCCAGAAAGACGGGACGTTCAGCCTCCAGGCTGATTTTTGGGGCGGGCACGTAGAGCGAGCAATCGGCGAAAAAGGCGGGAAGCTTCTCCAGCTCTACGCTGTCCTGAAGGCCAGACAGCAAGGCGTGCTCATGGGTTTCACCGCTTCCGAGAGCCGTTCTGGGGACGAAATCCACCTGGTGCTGCGCCGCGGGGACGGGGCGGTGGTAACAGTTGTCTGCCGGCCGGATGGTTCCGTGCAGGTGCACGTATCCGGCATGCCGGGCAGGACATGCCTCGAGTTGAGGCCGTTCGAGGAGGCACTGGGGGAGGTTGGCTTGTTCCAGCCCACAGCGGAGTTCTACAGTGCTAGCGGACCGATCCGTAACGGAGCTTGCTTGTGCGGTTGAGAGACGGAAGGCGGCAGCTGCAGCGCCGGGCCCGGTTTTCCCGGGCCCTCTTTTTATGGAGGTGGTTTCAATTGCCGGAAGCAATCGTCAAGCGGGATGGCCGGGTGGTGCCTTTTGACCCGGCCAGGATAGAGTCCGCGGTCCTGAAGGCGTTCCAGGCAACCGGCGAAGCAGGAAGCCGAGCTGTGCACAGGGCGCGGGAGGTCACCGCGGAGGTGGTTGCACGGCTGGCCGGAACGCCCGTGCCGCACATCGAGCAGGTACAGGACCTGGTAGAGGAAGTGCTGATGCGGGCCGGCTGGTGCCGTACGGCGAAGGCATACATCCTCTACCGGGAGCAGAGGCGCCAGGTAAGGGAAATGAGGTCTCTCGTTTCCAGCGATCTCATCGACAGCTACCTGGCGGAGGCGGACTGGCGTGTGAGGGAGAACGCCAACGTTGGATTCTCCCTGCAGGGCCTGAACGTGTACCTGACCGGGGCGATGGCGGCGGAGTACTGGCTACAGCGCGTCTACCCGCCCGAGGTTCGAGAGGCGCACAAAAACGGCGACCTGCACCTGCACGACCTGGCGTTCCTGGCCAACTACTGCTGCGGCTGGGACCTCCAAGCGCTGCTGCGGGAAGGCTTTGGGGGCGTCCCCGGGCACGCGGAGGCGTCTCCCCCGAAGCACTTCAGGTCGGCGCTCGGGCAGGTGTACAACTTCCTGTACACCCTGCAGGGTGAAGCGGCAGGGGCGCAGGCGTTCTCCAGCTTTGACACCCTGCTGGCGCCTTACGTCAGGGCGGACGGGCTGACGTACGAGGAAGT
>Ga0080004_1129253_pt1 | contig 29861 bp, 27 predicted proteins | sample WasSprMetagenome_FD_69207 | JGI IMG/M metagenome (GOLD analysis project Ga0080004, IMG submission 69207) | Sulfidic aquatic microbial communities from Washburn Spring, Yellowstone National Park, USA - WS (SPADES assembly) (version 2) | ecosystem: Environmental > Aquatic > Thermal springs > Hot... | reverse complement strand
CGGGAAGCCCGAAGGCATCCCAACCCATGGGGTTGAGGACGTTCCATCCCCGCATGAGGAGGAACCGCACGATGGCATCGCCCAGGATGTAGTTCCGGCCGTGTCCGGCATGGAGCTTTCCCGAGGGATAGGGGAACATGTTGAGGTAGTAGAACTTTCTCCGGGTGTCGTGGATTTTGGCCTTGAAAAACCCGCGTTCGCGCCAGAAATCCCGCCACTTCTCCTCGATCTTTTGGGGATTGTAGGGTTCGTGGTTCACAGGAGCCCCCCTTTCACCAAATTCTCCGCCTCATCCAAAACCTTTTGGACCTCCGTAGGATCGTCCATCTCGCAGTAGAGACGCAAAATCGGTTCTGTTCCCGAAGCCCTAAGAAGGAGCCATCCCCGTGGAAAGCGAAGCTTTAGGCCATCCAGGTCCTCGACCTTTATCACGCGCTGGCCTCCCAGACCATCCGGCGGATTTTTCCGGAGCTTTTCGGCGATTTCCAAGCGGTTGGGGAGAAGGAGATCGCGCCGGGAGTAATAATGCGGCCCAAACCGGGAAAAGAGCTCTCCCACCAACGCCGAAAGGGGCTTTCCTTCGGTAGCTACAAGCTCCAAAAGGAGGAGGTTGGAGAGGATTCCGTCCCGCTCGGGAAGGTGCCAGGAATAGCCGTAGCCGCCGGATTCCTCGCCGGCAAACACCGCTTTTTTGGTGACCAGGCCTTCCACCGCCCACTTAAACCCTATTTTGATTTCCTGGCAGGGAACGCCCGCCTCTTCGGCGATCTTGCTCACCATGTCGGTGAGGGCGAAGGATTTCAGGATTGGGCCTTTGATTTTGCGGTTGCGGAAAAGATGCCAAAGGAGAAGGGAGGCGGTGCGGTGGGTGTTCAGGAATTCTCCCTGCTCATCCATCCCGGCGGCGCGGTCGCCGTCGCCATCAGTGACCAAACCCACGAGGATGCGGCCCCGTACCCTCCCCCGGAGCCCGCGGATCACCGCTTTGAGCGGACCCATGTTTTCCGCGATGGGCTCGGGCTTCTTCCCGCCAAAGAGGGGGTCATGCCCCGAACGGATCGCGATATGGGGGAGGCGAAGCTCCCGCAGGATCGTGGCCAAATAGCCTTGGGCGGAGCCGTACATGGCATCCACAATGGGGAAAAGGGGAGCGCGGCGGATGAGCCTTAAATCCACGGCCTGGCGGATTTTTTCCAGGTAAGCTTCCCGGATGGGGCGGGTGGGGATTTCCGCTTGGGAAAAGTCCGGCGGTTTTGCGGGAAGCCGCGCTTCAATCGCCTTGGTGATCTCCTCGGTGGCGGAGCCTCCGTATTCGGGCTTGAACTTCACCCCGTTGTATTCCGGAGGGTTGTGGGAGGCGGTGATCATCACCCCGCCTGCCAGGCCCTCCTCCACCACGGCGAGCGAAAGAGCGGGCGTGGGAACAGGCTCCGGCGTTATCCAAGCGGGAACACCATTTGCTTTGAGGGCCTTGGCCAACTCCAGGGCGAAATCCCGGGAAAGAAAGCGCGTATCGTATCCCACGAGCACCCCCGCTTCCGCCTCCCGGAAAGGCACCCCCCATTCCCGGTACACGCGGCCCTCCCGGCGCTTGGGGTCCTGGAGGTAGGCGGCGATGGCTGCGCCCACCCGGGCCACGTTGGCAAACGTGAAATCCCGGGCAATCACTCCTCGCCATCCATCTGTGCCGAAACGGATTTCCTCGTTCACTTCTGCCCTTTCCTCTTTATCCCCCGGAAGTCCACGCGCTCGATGTGGGGCGGGATTTTCACCCCGTTGCTTTCCAAAAGCTCCACGATGAGGTCCACCGGAATCGCGGTCTCCAACCAAAGATCCTCCACAGAGACCACACCATTTCGCACTGGGATCTTTTCCAGGGCTTTTTCCAACGCCCGGCAATATCCTTCCCGCAGTCGGCCCAATTCCTCCTCGAGTTCCGGCATGCTAGTACCGCCACTCCACGGTGTATTCCAGCTCGGCCTTACCCGAAGCTTCCACCGGAATGGCGAATTTTACCCGCTGGGCATCAAGGATCTCGTAGGAAAGGGTGGCACTCAAGATCCGCCAGTACCCGGGAAGGTCCTCCACGACCTCCACCGTTACCCGCCGTTCCTTGCTCGAGGAGATGAGGATGCGCCTGGTTTCCAAAAACAGGTTTTCCCCAAGTTTTTCCCGCTTGACCACAACGCGCTGGGCCTTGAGGTCAAAGGCCGTTCCCAAGCGAAGTTCTACCTCTTCCCCTTTGGCCGTGTGGGAGATGGTATCGGCTCCTACGAAGATTCCCTCGGCATAAACCCGGGCCTCTCCCGCGGGAAGGATCTCCGGGGCCACAAATTGGACGAGGGTTTCCACCTTTTCCCCGGACAGGCGGAACACTTGGGTGGCGGGAAACTCCGCGGAGATCAGGGGGAGGGCCACGCTGCCCTGGGGAAGGTCCCAGCGGCCGGGAAGGTCATAGCGGTGATACTCGAAAGCTGGGGCGGACGCAGGCGCCAAGGCCATGGCACGCACTCCGAGCTTCGGCTCGGCTCCATAGATTTCGCCCGCGACCAAAACGATTTTCACATCCGAAAAATCCCGGCCGGTGGAATTTTGTAACACCGCTTTGCCTTGGAGGCGAAGGATCTCTCCGGAAAACTCCGCGTCGTAAACAACTTTCCAGGAAAGCCCGCGCGCCAAACACCGGAAGCGCAAGGTCTTCATGCCCACTTCTTGAGCCCGATAGAAGAGGAGGGCCTGGGTTGGGGAAGGCTCCGCGAATTTTGGACCGGAAATCCAGAGGTACTCCCGCACAACCTTCACGCCCTCCGGTGTTTCCAAAACCAGCCCCTCGGGGAAAATGGCCCTGAGGATTCCGCGGAAGGCCAAGGTGCCCGTTTGCACGGTGATTTCCTGGCCGAGGAGCTCCTCGAGGCTCCAACCCCGGACTTCCCGAGGCCGCAGGGCCTTGACCTCCACCCCCTCCACGGAAAGGCTTTCCCAGAGGGTTTCCCTGGGAAAACCGCGGAGCTCGAGGACTCCTTCCTCCTCCAAGAGAAAAGCCCGCTCTTCCTCCACGAGGGCGAGCCCCTGGGAATAGAGGACGAGCTGGGTTTGTCCTAACGCCAAACATCCTACGGTCGCCAAAAGAAGAAGTGCGCGCACAAGATCACCCCTGGGCATTGTACTATTCCCCGAGCTCGTCAAGTTCTTTCTTCACCGCGGCGATTTCCTCTTCCAGTTCCTTTTGCATGCGCTCGAGCTCGGAGAGGTAGTCGCGGAGGAACCGGCGGTACTCCTCCCGGCTCCACCACGGCCCGAACCGGCCCGGGCCGAAGCGGAAGAAGAAAAACGGTGGGAAACCAAACCCAAAAGCGCCATACCTCCACCAACGCATCGTTCCACCTCCCAGCTAATCATACCGGGAGGCCGTAAAGCTCGCGCTCTTTTGGGGGAGAAGCTCGGAAATGCTTTTTCTTAGCTCCCCTAAATTCTCGCCGCTTTTCGCAGAGATGAGGACGCCCGGCTGAGCTTCCCCGAGGATCTCCTCGGCCCGCGCCCAGTCCGCGGGGGTTTGGAGAAGGTCCATCTTGTTCAGGGCATAAAGGAGAGGGGGCCTGGGCACGGTTCCCTCGAAAATTCCCGCCAAAACCTCGCGCACCACCCTGAGGTGGGTGGAAGCCGCGGGCGAGGAGATATCCAGCACCACCAGGACTAAAGAGGCTTCCCGCACGGCCTCCAGGGTGGCGTGGAAAGCCGGGATGAGCTGGGGAGGGAGATCCCGAATGAAACCCACGGTATCCGCGAGGAGGGCAAAGCGGCCATCGGGAAGGAGCATGCGCCGGACCTTTGTATCCAAGGTAGCAAAAAGCTTGTCCGCCACAAGCGCATCCGCTTTGGCCAGGGCATTGAAGAGCGTGGATTTTCCGGAGTTGGTGTAGCCGACAAGGGCGATTTGGGGGAAGCCGAGCCGCCGGCGCCGGGAGCGTCGCACGTCCCGGCCGCGCTCCGCCTCCTTGAGCTCGCGCAGAATGGTTTGAATCCGCCTTTTGATGGCTCTGCGGCTCTGTTCGAGCCGGGTTTCTCCCGGCCCCATAGTCCCCACAATCCCGCCGGTGTCGGAAAGGACCTGCCCCCAACCCCTAAGCCGGGGAAGGAGGTACTGGAGTTGAGCAAGCTCCACAGCCAGCGCCGCCTCTTTCGTCCCTGCGTGCAAGGCGAAAATGTCGAGGATGAGCTGAGAGCGATCGATGATCTTAAGGCCTGTGTACTCCTCGAGGTTTCGGGCCTGGGCGGGGGTGAGCTCGATCCCGAAGATGAGGGTGTCGGCGCTCCGCTCCCGCGCCAACGCTTGGACTTCCAAAACCTTTCCCTTGCCGATGTAGGTGGCGGGGTCGGGCCGCTCCCGGCGCTGGACGGTGGTGGCCACGACCGTGGCGCCCGCGGTTTGGGCGAGCGCCACAAGCTCCGCGAGCCTTTCCAGAGGATCCACGCCTGGGGGAACGACCTCCACGAGGATGGCCCGCTCTCCACCCCGGATCCGCGCCCGCTCGCCAAGATAATCCTCAATGACCAGGCGCTTTAACCCTCTTCCCATAGTTGGGCGCCAAGGCCGCGCAGCTTTTCCCCCATATTTTCGTAGCCGCGACGCAGGTGGTGAAGTCCGCGAATGAGGCTTGTCCCCTTCGCGGCGAGCGCGGCGAGGACGAGGGCCGCACCGGCCCGGATATCCGTGGCCTCCACCTGCGCGCCCCGCAGCTTTTCCACGCCCTCCACCACCTGAACATTCCCGCTCACCTGGATTTTCGCGCCCATCTGGAGGAGGGGTTCCACGTGGCCGAAACGCGCGGCGTACACGGTCTCCATAATCGTGGAGCGGCCCTCGGCCAGGGTGAGGAAGGCCACGATGGGCGGCTGGAGGTCCGTGGGGAAGCCGGGATAGGGCCAGGTGCGCAAATCCACGGGTTTCGGCCTAGCGGGGCCGGAAACTTCCACCCAGTCCGGACCGCGCTCGATCTCGCAACCCGCGAGGGCGAGGCGATCGAGAAGGGCGGCGAGATGCCGGGGCTCTACCCCTACCGCCCGCACGCGGCCCGCGGTGATGGCTCCCGCCAAAAGATAGGTTCCCGCCTCGATGCGGTCGGGGATGATCGTGTGTTCCGCGCCCCCCAAGGCTTTTTCCCCGCGAATGGAGACGCGGTCCACCTCCCAGGTCACCTCCGCCCCCATTTTCGTCAAAAGGGCGGTCAAATCCGCGACCTCGGGCTCGCGGGCCGCGTTCACGATCACCGTTTTTCCCTCCGCGAGGGCACCGGCCAAGAGGAGCTGTTCCGTGGCGCCCACGGAGGGGAAGTCCAGATAAACTTCGGCGCCCCGAAGCTTCTTCGCTTCCGCGAAGACCGCGCCGTTTGTGAATTTGATCTTCGCGCCGAGGCACGAAAGGCCGTAGAGGTGGAAATCCACGGGCCTGGGGCCTAGCGAGCATCCGCCGGGGAGGGGGACCTTGGCCCGGCCGGCCCGCGCCAAAACCGGGCCCAACACCAAAAAGGATGCCCGCATCCTCTGCACGAGCTCCGAAGGAGCCTCGGGCAGCAGCTCCTTTCCCCCGCGGATCTCCAACACCCCATCCCGCCAATGCACTTCCTTTCCCAAAGCCCGGACGAGCTCCACCGCCGTCTCCACATCGAGGAGCCTTGGAACGTTGCGGAGGATCACCGGCTCCGGGGTGAGAAGGGTGGCGATGATCGCGGGAAGGGCGGCGTTCTTCGCTCCGGAAATCCTCACTTCCCCCTTAAGCCGTTCCCCACCGCGGATGCGGATCACGGAAGGAGAGGCCGGGGGTCCACAGGGGTACCCAAATAGCGCACCTCGAAGTGGAGGTGGGGACCGGTGGAGAGGCCGGTGTTGCCGGAGAGGGCGATCACATCGCCGGCGGAAACGCTCTGGCCCACGCCCACAAGGAGCTTGGAAAGGTGCCCGTAATAGCTCTCATAGCCGTTTCCGTGGTCGATGACCACGAGGACGCCGAAGCCCTCGTGCCAGCCGGCGAAGGTCACCGTTCCCGATGCGGCGGCCCGCACGGGAGTGCCCTCCGGAACCGCAATATCGATTCCCGTGTGGAACGAGGGCACCCCGTAGATGGGATGAATGCGGGGCCCAAACGGGGAGGAAATCGTGCCGCGCACCGGCCAAACGAATTTGGCGGCCCAGGCCTCGGCCGTGGGAACGGTTCGGGGACTGGGAACGAACAGGGAAGTCCCCGCCGGAGGGTCCACCCCAAGCCCGTTGGCTTCCCGTAGGCTCTCCTCGCTCACCCCGTACTTCGCGGCGATCTCCTTCAGCGTTTCCCCGGCTCTTACGGTGTGGATCACCCCGCCTTTGGGGATCAAAAGCCGCTGGCCCGGATAGATCGTGGAACTGGAAAGGTTGTTGGAAACCATGAGCCAGGATACGGGGACTCCGTAGCGGGAGGCGATGTCTGCGAGGGTGTCGCCCGGCCGGATCTCGTACACCGCCACTTGGGCCTTGAGCCCAGGAAGGGTCTGCGGGGGGCCGCCGAGCTCCGGCTGGAAGGAGAGGGCAAAGAGAGCCAAGGGAAGACACAGGGCCAAAACGGCGATGAGCCAAAGGCTATTCACTGTTCATCAACTCCAGGAATTGTTTGTTCGTTTTGGTGCGCTCCATCTTCTGTTTTATGAACTCCAGGGCTACCCCTGGGTCCGGCATCTCGGAGATGAGCTTACGCAGGATCCACACCCTCCGAAGGACATCTGGCTCAAGGAGGAGTTCCTCTTTTCTCGTGCCGGACTGGATAAGATCGATGGCCGGAAAGATTCGGCGGTTCGCAAGATCCCGGTTGAGCACAAGCTCCATATTTCCGGTGCCTTTGAACTCCTCGAACACCACCTGATCCAATCTGGATCCGGTGTCGATGAGGGCCGTGGCGATGATCGTGAGGGAACCGCCTTCCTCGATGTTCCGGGCTGCGCCGAAGAACTCCTTGGGCTTGTAGAGGGCCGTGGGGTCAATTCCTCCGGAGAGGAGTTTTCCGGAGGGGGTGATGGAGAGGTTGTAGGCCCGGGCCAGCCGGGTAAGGGAGTCCATGAGGATCACCACGTCGTAGCCCACCTCCACGAGCCTTTTCGCTTCCGCGGTGACGAGCTCGGCGAGCTTCGTGTGGTGCTGGGGCTCCATGTCGAAGGTGGCGGCGATCACTTCCGCCCGCTTCACCGACCGCCGGAAATCCGTGACCTCCTCCGGCCGCTCGTCCACAAGGAGGATGAGGAGCTTTATGTTCGGATAGTTGGCCTCCAAACCCTGGGCGATGTGCTTAAGGAGCGTGGTTTTTCCGGCCTTGGGCGGGGAGACGATGAGGCCGCGCTGGCCCTTCCCAATCGGGGCGAAAAGATCGATCATGCGGGTAGAGAGTTCCTCGGGATCGTGCTCAAGGACGTATTGCTGGTTGGGGTGAAGCGGGGTGAGCTGGGAGAAATCCTTGCGCTTTTTGACCACCTCCGGATCGAGTCCATCCACTTCTTCCACGCGGAGGAGGGCAAAGTACCGTTCCCCTTCGCGGGGCGGCCGCACCGGCCCCTTCACGATGTCCCCGTCTTTTAGGGCGAACTTGCGGATTTGCGAAGGGGAAACGTAGACGTCGTAGCGGCTGGGAAGGCAGGATTTATCCCGTAGGAATCCGTAGCCATCGGGCATAATCTCCAAAATCCCGGTGACGGTGAGCTCCTGGCGGTCGGCGAGGGCCCGAAGGACCGCCATCTCCAGTTCCGCCGGGGAGAACTCACTTGTCCCATCGATCCCCAGCTTCTCCGCGAGCTCGTAAATCTTTTCGTGCCCGAGGGCTCGGACTTCACTGATCTCCATATTTCATCACCTCGCCGCGGGTTTACACCCGCTGAAAAAGGGAACGAACGATGTTGGCGTACATCTTCAGACGATCCAAGAAACCCGGCCAAAAGCCGCGCTTTTCTTCCTTACGCACGTGGCTCACGCCCTCCCAAACCACCGTTTTTTGGCGCCAGCCCTCGCGGAAAGCGAGTTTGGTAAGAGCTGCCTCGATCCCAAAATCGTTCGCTTGCACCAAAGCCTCGGCTTTCTCCCAAAGGCTTTTGGGCATGATCCTTTGGCCGGAAAGGAAGGGGACCAGCCGTTGGGAGAAGTCTGTGGCTGCTCGGCCTTTGCGAAAAACGGCAATCACCACCTCCGCATCACCGGCCTTGTAGGCCTGAACCAAATCCTCCACGTGCTTGGCCGTAAGCCCGGTTAGGTCGGCGTCCAAAAAGAGGAGAGTATCGCCTGTGGCCTCATGTACTCCCGCGGACATCGCTGCCCCTTTCCCTTGGTTTTCGGGAAGCCGCACGACCTTAACCCCGTATTTCTGGGCCACCTCGCCCGTGCCATCGGTGGAACCATCGTCCACCACGATCACCTCAGCTACAGAGGGTGCGGCTAAGAGCGGTTCTAAAACTGCGCCAATGCGCTGAGCCTCGTTATATGCTGGAACGATGGCGGATATCTTCATGTGGGCGAAAGTCCGGGTATACCACTAGCAATATAGCACCGCGGGCTTTACCGGTCAAGCGTTAGGCTGCAAAAGCTCCCGCGCTTTTTCCACCACCGCTTTTGGTTCCGCAGGGACGAGAAGCTTTGCTCCATCTTGGCGGCGCTCCAGTTCCACCTGGTTTTGCCCCACTGCCCGCGGGCCCACCACCACCAGGATTGGGAATCCCCAGAGCTTGGCGTCGTGGAATTTCTCGCCGGCGCTTTGGTCGCGGTCATCGAGGAGGACCTCGAAACCTGCGCTTGCCAAAGCTTGGGCCAACTTTTCCCCGAGGGTAAGGAGGGAAGACTGTTTTGGATCCAAAACGCTCACGATCACCTCAAATGGCGCGAGGTTCGTGGGCCAAATGATCCCAGCCTCATCGTGGTGAACCTCAATCACCGCTGCCAAAAGCCTTCCCACTCCGATCCCATAACAGCCCATGATGAGGGGCCTCGGTTTCCCATCCTGATCGAGGAAGGTCGCGCCCATGGCCTCGGAATACTTCGTGCCGAGTTTGAAGATGTGGCCAAGCTCAATGGCCCGGTGAACCCGGAGGCGGCCGCCGCAGCGGGGACAGCGGTCGCCGTCCCGTGCTACAGCCACATCCGCCACGATGTCAGCCTGAAAGTCCCTCGGGAAATTGACGTTCCGAAGGTGGAATCCCTCACGGTTTGCGCCAGCGACGAGGTTTTTCGCCTTGGGGATGGAATCGTCCACCACGACTTTGACCCCGTTTCGGCGGATCCCAATGGGCGAGGCGTAGCCGGGCACCGCGCCGATTTCGGCAATTTCCTCTTCGGTTGCGGGCCGGAGGTCCGGCCGCCGTAGGGCCCGCGCAAGTTTCGCTTCATTTACCTCCAAATCGCCCCGGATCACCACGAACACGAGCTCCTCCCCGGTCCGATAGAACACGGCCTTCGCCGTCTTGCGCGTGGGAATTCCGAGGAAATTGGCCACGGCCTCGATGGTGTAGCAGCCGGGCGTGGCGACTTCCTCCAAAGGAAGAAGAGGTTCAGGCGGATCCTCGTCCTTTAGGCTCGTTGCGCCCTCCAAATTCGCGGCGTAATCGCCGTTTTCGCATTGGATGAAGGAATCCTCGCCGTAGGGGCTAGGGAGCATGAACTCATGGGATTCCGAGCCGCCCATAAGCCCGGGATCGGCCTCCACAGGGACCACGGAAAGCCCGCACCTTCGGAAAATATTTAGGTAGGCTTGGTAAACCTGCAAATAAAATCGGTCCAGGTCCTCTTTGGATTCGTGGAAGCTGTAGCCATCCTTCATGGTGAATTCCCGGGCGCGGATGAGGCCACCGCGGGGCCGCGGCTCGTCCCGAAACTTCGTCTGGATTTGGTAGAACATGAGGGGAAGCTGCCGCCAGGACCGGATTTCCCGCCTCGCCAAATCGGTAATAACTTCCTCATGGGTGGGGCCGAGGACCATTTCCCTTCCTGCCCGATCGCGGAACCGGCCCAGGATGGGCCCGAAATCCTGAAGCCTTCCGGTCTCGGCCCAAAGCTCCGCGGGATGGATCATGGGCATGGTGATTTCCATCCCACCGATCGCGTCCATTTCCTCGCGGATGATTTTTTCGATCTTGTGGAGGGCGCGCCGGGCCAAGGGGAGGTAGGTGTAAATTCCCGCAGCGAGCTTGCGGATCATCCCTGCGCGGAGCATGAGTTTGTGGCTAGGGAGCTCCGCTTCCGCGGGATCCTCTTTCCATGTGGGCAAAAAGTATTGGCTTGCCCGAATCAAGGCCATCGTGGCCTGGAGATTACCGGAAGACCTCGCGCAAAACAACTTCCAGCTCCTCAGGGCTATGGATGATCTTTGGGGCCACCGGCAATGAGGAGAGGAAGGCCGGGCGATATGGTCGGGAAGCAAGCCGGGAATCAGCGATCAGGATAACTCCGCGATCGGTAGGGGTGCGGACAAGTCTTCCCAATCCCTGGCGGAGTTTTAGCACCGCCAGGGGCAAGGAAAGCTCGCGAAATTCGTTGAGTCCCTGGGCCCGGAGCCTCTCGGCCTCCGCCTCGAGGACTGGTTCAGCAGGATGGGGAAAGGGAAGCCTCGCCACCACTAAAATCTCTAGCTCCTTTCCGGGGAGATCCACCCCTTCCCAGAAGCTCTCCAACCCCAGAAGTATTGCGGGCGGAGACATGGCTTTGAACCTCTGTAAAAGCTGGTCCCGTTCGCCATCAAAACCTTGGGCAAGGTGAGGGACGTCCGCAAGAAAGGAGCGCACGCTAGCTAGAGTACGCTTGGCAGTAAAGAGGACCAGGATTTTCACTGGGGCTACCTCCACCACCCGTTTTAGGAGCGAAGCCAAAGCCTGGGGATAGTCCTCGTGATCGGGCTCGGGAAGCCCGGCGAGGATGGCGATCCGCACCTGCTCATAGGAAAAAGGCGAGGGCCAGGAGAAAAATGGGGCATCCTCCGGTAGGCCCAATTTGGTGCTTAGGAATTTCGGGCTCCTGGCTACGGAAAGGGTAGCGGAGGTGAGGATGGCGGCCTTCACCTTTGGCCAGAGCTTTTGGTTGAGGACATCAGCAAGATCCAAGGGGGTGAGCCCAAGGGCTACGTCTTCATCGCGGCTGAACCACTGCACCCATTCGCCGGATTCTGGGGATAGCACGCGCTCTAGCTCGCCCTTGTAGGCCATAAGGCCGGCCAAAATTTCTGGTTCCGTTTCTTTTTTCTTGAGCGCCAAAATGAGGCTTTCCAGTGCCGCGCATAAAGGCCCAGCATTTTTCAAAAGAAAAGACGCGGCTTCCGGCTTAAGCCGGCCGCGGCCAAAAGGGCATAGGGAACGCACCGCGTCCCAAAACTCCCGATGACGAACATTCACTTCCTCCAAAATTTTCGTTTCCTCCCCCTGATCCATCTGGTGAAGCTCCGCAAGGAGTGGGGGAAGATCCTTGGGGGTAAGTTCTATTCCCAGGGCTTCGCGAAGGGCCTGGGGAAGGGCGTGAGCTTCGTCCACGACAAGGTAATCGTATTCGCCCAAAAGCGCGTTTTCTGTGGCGAGATCCACCCCGAGAACCGCGTGGTTAACGATCACCAATTTTGCGGCCCGTGCTGCGTCCCGAGCCCGTCGGGATGGGCATCCTCCCCAAAATCGGCACCGTTGCCCCTGGCATCGCCAAGGCCGGTCGCGGAGTTCCTCGATGAGCCAAGGATCAGCGAATGCAGCTTCGTCTAGGTCTGCGTTCCTCGCGGCCAAAACCCGCAAAGGCAAAAGCATCTCCTCCGGCACCAGACGCTGCTCCAGCTCCATTAGACGGCGGAGGCAGAGGTAATTCTCCCGGCCTTTGAGGAGAGCTCGCTCCACCCGGAGCCCAAGGTTTTCCTCAAGCCAAGGAAGATCCTTTTTCCAAAGCTGATCCTGGAGGGTGCGGGTCCGGGTGGCTACCACCGCTCGTCCTCCTTTTTGCAAGGAAAGAGCAAGAGGAATGAGATAACCAAAGGTTTTCCCTGTTCCCGGGCCGGCCTCAAGAAGGACGATTTCCCCGCGGTCCAAAGCCTCGGCCACTTTCGCCGCATACTCTCGCTGCGTCTTCCTTTGGGAGAATCCTTTTTCCCAAAGGCGATTAAAAGCTTCGTCGAGGTTCGCGGGCGGGGTTGGGCGTGAAGGCGGAAGTGAATGGGGGAGAATCCAGCCCTCCGGCAAAAGTCGAGAGAGCTCTTTTCGCGCGGCCATGGGCCAGGATCGCACCTCTTCCAGGGCCATAAGGAGGGCTTTTCCCAGGGCCTCGACCCGCTTCCACGGATCCGCGTCCTCCAAAGTGAGCCCGAGCTTTTTCCCAAGGGCTGGGAGATCGGGAACATCTGGCCAAACTGACCGGAAAAGGAGGGAAAGGTTGAGGATTTCTGGTTCTTTAGGTTCCCAGGTGGCGCGGGGCAAATTTGGCCAGGACTCTTCCGGTTTAAGCCGTTCCTTTGGGCTGCCTTTGGAGAAAACTATCCCCATCGGCGAGCCCGCGCTTTCCACAAAAACGATGAACTCCACTATAGACGGGAAAGGAGATCAATCCGGCAGACCAGGCCCACAAGATGGCCGTCCTCGTCCACTACGGGAAGCTGCTTTAGGCCTTTGCGTATCATGAGATCGGCGGCATAAAGATCGGTATCATCCGGATGCACCACTATCACTCCCTTGTTCATGTACCTTTCCACCGGGTGGTTTTCGATCTCCCGGAGTTTTTTCGCTAGCCGGTCCATGCTGGGAAGGAAGGAAGCGGAACTGAGCATATCAACGTACTCAGGGACAAGGACCCTGATCAGATCGCGCTCGGAAATGATCCCCACCACTTTCCCTTCCTCGTCCACCACGGGAAGAGAGGAAAGGCCGGAGTTGCCCAGGAGTTTTATGGCCTGGATCACGGGCGTACCCCGCTCCACAGCGCTCAGATCCCGACGAATGAAGTCTCGAACTTTCATGGCAACCTTTGATGGCGGACCTCTATTTGGTCCATTTCCTGGGCGATCTTCTTTCGGTCAAGACAAAGTTTTTCGTCCACTTTTGCGGAGGCCACGGCCGCCGCCATCCCATACCGCACGCTTTCGATCAGATCCATTCCCCGGGTGAGCCCGACCAAAATCCCCCCAACCAGAGCGTCGTCCGCGCCCACAAGGTTGCGGAAGGTGCTGAGGGGAACCCGGGCCTCGAATTCCCATACGCCGTCTTTGGAGATGAGGATATCGCCGGTGAGGTGGTGGGAAACGAGGCAAAGCTCCACGCCTTGAGCGATGGCCTGCTTTCCAGCTACCAGGATCTCCTCCTTTGTGCGCACGGAAAGATCCCCCAATTTTGGGGCGTCGCGGACATCGGGCTTCACCAAAAACGGTCGTTCCCCGAAGGTGCGGAGGAGGGCCTCCCCGCCAGCATGGACCACGACCTTAACCCCCTTTTCCCTAGCCCTCCGGGCCAATTCGCGGTAGAAGTCGGGGCTAAGGCCTGGGGCCAAGATTCCGGCCAAAACAACAAAACTTGCCCGCCGTAACATCACCTCGTATTTGCGGAGGAAAATCTCCACCGCTTCCTTAGGGATGAGGGGACCCTCCTCGTGAATATGGATGGGGTGGTATTCGCGGCCCCGCACGATCAAGGCCACATTGGTCCGGTTCTCCCCGTCGATCCACACAAAATTAGCGCTCACACCCCGCGACAAAAGATCCCGAAGGATTATCTGGCCAGTATGCCCAGCGAGGAAGCCCATGGCCACCGTCTCCACCCCGTGGGCAGCCAAGAACATCGAGACGTTAACGCCCTTCCCTCCCGCTGAGGTCAAGGACTTCTCCGCGCGAATGACGATCCCTTCCTCGACCAGGGGGAGCTCCGAAAGCCAATAGAATTTGTCCAAAGCTGGATTGGGAGTGACGGTGAGGATCATCTTACCGGCTCCTTCACCCCTCCAAGAAGGGCCGCGGGCGTAGCCCCAACTACCTCCACCTCCACGATCTTCCCCACAAGCTCAGGCCCGCCTTGAACCAAAACCGTCCGGTAATCCCGGGTTTTCCCCATCACCATTCCTTTCTCGGGGATGTACTCCTCCCCCAAAATTTCCGCGGTCTTCCCTATTCGCTCTTTATGCAATTCTAGCGCGATTTCCCTGGTCAGGTTCAAGACTTCCTGGAGTCGGCGGGCTTTTTCCGCCTGGGGGATAGGATCACCCAACGGCTCCGCTGGGGTCCCGGGACGGGGGGAATAGGCCGCTACGTATACCGTGCCGAACCGCACCTCCTTAATGAGGGAAAGGGTGGCCGCGAAATCCTCCTCTTCCTCGCCGGGGAAACCAACGATCACATCGGTAGTGATATTCACCTCAGGAACGGCCCTTTTTATCCGGTCCACGAGGGCCAGGAACTGATCCTTGGTGTACCCGCGGCGCATGGCCCTGAGCACTCGGTCGCTTCCCGACTGCACCGCCAAATGCACATGCTCACAGATGTTCTTTTCCTCAGCTATGGCGGCAATGACTTCCTCCGTCATGTACGCAGGATGGGAACTGGTGAATCGGACCCTGGGGATGGGAAGCTTCCCGATTTCTCGAAGCAAGCGGGCAAAGCTCGTGCCATCCCGCAAATCCATCCCATAGGCATCAACGTTCTGCCCAAGGAGGGTGACCTCCATATACCCTTTTTCCGCGAGCTCCCGCACCTCGTCGAGGATTTCGGGCAGAGGGCGGGAGCGCAGTGGTCCCCGAACCCTGGGGATCACACAATAGGCACAGGAATGGGAACAACCCTCAGCGATGGTCACGTACGCCTGGAACGCGCTTTTCCGGAGGATCGGTAAGCGTTCTAGATCCCTGGGCTCAGGCAAGAACGCCACGCGTTTGCCCTTTTGGGCCTGGGCGATGAGCTCGGGCAGGTAGCGAAGCCCACTGGTGCCGAAGGCGAAATCCGCACCGGGACAAAGGGAGAGAATTTTTTCTCCCCGACCTTGAGGCATACATCCCCCTACGCCGATGAGTACTGGCCTTGTTCGCTTGAGCCGGGAAAGCTCGGCCACCCGGCTCAGCGCTTTATCCTCGCTCCTTTGCCGAACCATGCAGGTGTTGAGGATGATCACATCGGCTTCCTCCGGGTTTTGGACGACGGTGTACCCGGCCGCGGCCAGCACCCCGGCGATCTCCTCGCTTTTGTGGTGGTTGAGTTGGCAACCCCAAGTGAGGATGCAGGCGCGCATCGGCTTTATCCTATCCCACGCGTCCTTTTGGGCAACCCTCCTTCGGGTATCATCCCACCGTGCGGCTCGATAGGTACTTGCTGCGGGAAATCATCCCACCTTTTTTCGTCGCCCTTCTTGCGTTCCTGGTCTTCATCAGTTTGGAGCTCATCCTCTCTTTGTCCGAGGCCCTTTTCGCCCGCGGCGTTTCCGCCTCCCTCCTTCTCCGGCTCCTCTCCTACAAGCTCCCGTACATTCTGACTTTGGCCATGCCCGCGGGCGCCCTTTTGGCCACCTTTTTGGCCCTCGCCCGCTTGGCCTCGGATCGAGAGCTTTTGGCCTTCCAGGCCCTTGGCTACTCCCTGCGCCGCCTCATCCTCCCCTTTTTGGCCTTCGGGTTCTTTGTAAGCCTTGGGTCGTTTGCCCTTTCGGAGTTCACGGTGCCCGCGGCCGAAACCCAGTACCGGCGGGAACTTTTGGCCCTCCTCTACCGGGGCCCGGCTCCGTTGATCCAAGAAAACGTGTTCTTCCGGGGATCCGAGGGCGAGCTTTTCTATGTGGAGCGCTACAGCGGCGAGAGGGTGGAGGGGGTGGTGGTGTATGACCTTGCGGGCCAGCTTTTTCCCCGCAGCCCCTTTCCCGCGGTGATCACCGCCAAAGAGGGCACGATTTCCTCCGGCCGCCTCTTCCTTCGCCAGGGCCGCGTTCTCCATTTCGACTCCGCCGGACGCCTTGCGGAAATGATCGGGTTCGAGGAGCTCTCCCTCGAGGTGGGCGAGCGCATGTTGGAGGCCATTTTGGGGAGCCGTACCCCAAGCGAGATGTCGGCCCGCGAGCTTTGGGAGCGCATCGAGCTTCTTGAGAAAAGCGGGCAAGACGTGCGGGGGCTTTTGGTGGAGTTTCACGGGAAGCTCGCGGTGGCCGCAGCCGCGTTGGTCTTTGTTCTCTTTGGCGCGCCCCTGGGGGCGATTTTGGGGCATCGGGGAAGGGCGTTGGGAATGGTCGTGGGGTTCCTTTTGGCTGCGGGAGCCCAGGCCCTTTTTCTTTGGGCCCGGACCCTCGCCCGGCGGGGTTTCCTTCCCCCGTTCCTGGGCGGCTGGCTTCCCCACCTTGTCTTCGGCGTCCTCGGCCTTTTCCTCTTTTTGGGGGCGGACCGGTTGCGCTTTCGGGGCCTGCTTTTGCTTCTCCTTTTGGGGACCGTGGGCTTGGCCGCCCCGCCCTTCCAGGAGCTCCATGCGGATGAGCTCGTCATTGGGTCCGACGGAAAATTCTTTCAGGCCGTAAATGCCAATGTTCTCTTCTCGGAGTACACCCTCACCGCCCAGAGGCTTTCCCTCGTGGAGGAGGAGCATTGGGTCCTAAACGCCGAGGAAGTGGAGGTTGCGCTCAAAGAGGGAAAGATCAGGGCCAAAGCCCTTTTGGCCCGGCTTTCCTCCGAAGGGGAGCTGCACAAGGCCGTACTTCAGGATTTTTCCGGAGAAACGCGTTTTTCCGGCCCGGAAAAGGAGGAGACCCTCCTTTTTTCCGCTCAGGAAGGGGTGGCCACCTTCGAGAAAGGGGAACTCGTGCGGGTGGAGGGGAAAGGCGTGGTTTTCACGACCTGCCCATGCCGGGAAGGCGCGCCGTACCTCGTTTTCGCCGAGGATTTTCTCCTCTATCCGGAGCGCTGGCTTTTCGTGCGGAACCTTCGGGTGGAATCGTTTGGGTATCCCGTGGTTTGGCTTCCCCTTTATGCGGCGCGGCTTGGCGAGGAGGGGGTTCCGTTCCTGCCGGAATTCGGCCGAACAGGGTTGGGTTGGTTTCTGCGTTGGTCCATCCCCTGGAGCTTGGGCGAGGGCACGGTGGGAGCGGTTCTCCTCACCTGGTACCCGGAGGCCGGCCGCGTGGATCCCGGCCTCCAAGCGATCTGGCAGAACGGAAGCCTTTTCCTTACGCCCGAAAGGTCCTTTCTCCGCTTTCAGGGCGAGCTTTTCGGCGAAAAATGGCAAGCCCAAGGCCGCCTGGATGCCTCGGGCCTCTTTTTTTCCGCGTCTGGAAAACTTCGGGGCTGGAGCGTCTCCCTCCAGGCCGGGCTTGCCGAGGCCCCCACAGGAGCCTACGCCCGGCTTCCCGAGCTCACCCTTTCCCGGGGTCTCCCCCTCTGGGGAGGGGAACTCGGCCTCCGCGTGGGCTTCGGCCGGTATCGGGAAGAGGGGGTGGAAGGCTGGCGGGCTGGGATTTCCGGGTCCTGGGCGTGGTCCGCGAACTTCTGGGCTTTCACCTTTCAATTTCCCCTGAACTTTGGGGTGGACCAGTACCCGAAAAGCGAGCGCCTCTTTTTGGCCCTAAACCCCAGCGTCTCTTTGGGGAACCTTTCCCTTTGGTATCAGGGGCAGGTGGGTTTGGGCCGTTCTCCCTTTGCCTTTGATGCGACTCCTACCCAAAGCCAGGTGGGGATTTCCCTGCGCGCCGCAGAACGAAACTGGAGCCAAGGCCTTTCCTTAGGCTGGGACTTTTTGGCTTCCCTTCCTTCCGGCCGTTTTTCCCTCAAAGGCCCCGGGTTTTCCGCGGACCTCTCCTTTCAGCCCATTCCCTTTCGGATCATCCGAGCCAAATGGGAAAGGATTTGGCGGGGGGAGAATTGGGCTGTCTCCCTACGGGGCGGTTTTTCCGGAAGCTTTGAGGATCTCCTTCTGCGCGGGTCCCTGGACCAAGAAGGGTGGTCGCTGGAAGGCGGCCTAAGGCTCAGTTTCCCCGGTCTTTTTCCCAAGCGTTTGGCCCTTTCCGCTTCCGGAAAGCTTGGCCCGGAATGGAGTTGGGCGGTCTTTGGCGAACTCGACTTCCTCTCCATGGATTTCGTGCAACTTGAGCTCAGCGTTTTCCATGTTTTCTCTGGGTGTTTGCGGGTGGGGTTGAGCCTTTATCTTACGGGCTTTCGCTTGAGCCTGGACGTTCCCGCTTTTCCCGAGGCCAAGGTTCAATTCGCCCCCCTCGACGAAGGCCTGCGCTTCTTTGGGCTATAATCCCAGCGTATGGGCGGGAAAGAGCGGATTCCGGATTGGCTTACGGCGAGTCGTCTTCTCATTGCCATCGCCATTTTGGCTCTTATTCCCGCGGGGCCGGAGGCCCTCGCCGCCGTGGCCGGGCTGCTCCTTTTGGGCTGGACCACGGATATCCTGGATGGCCGGCTCGCCCACCGCTTCGAGAAGGGCCAGACCTGGCTTGGCGACCACGATTTCCAGATCGACATGATCATGGTCCTCTCCTCCGCCATTTTTCTTACGGCCACCGGGCTCGTTCCCCTCTCCTTGGGCGTTCCTTATATGGTGACGGCGGTCCTGATCTCCCTTTACACCCTGCGGTTCCGGCATTTCCTCAAGTTCAAGTCCGTGACGATGCTCTTGGCTTTCCCTTGGGTCTTCACTCCCTTTGTGATCGCGCTTTTCCGGGAGCCCCTGGCCGCCTATGCCGGGCTGGTGTGGATGATCCTCGCCCTTCTTTTGGATTGGCGCCGGTTCCTCGGGGTTGTGGGCGACTTCCTTTCCGGGGCGCGGGCTTACCTTCGGCGCTAAAGAAGGCGGGGAAAAGGCCGGCCCAGGTGGGCGTAGGCCCGTTCCGTGGCCACCCGGCCCTGAGGGGTCTTTCGGATGAACCCCAGGGCGATGAGGTACGGCTCATAAAGCTCGGAGATCGTCTCGGGATCCTCGCCCAAGGCCGCGGAGAGGGTTTCTAATCCCACCGGCCCCCCATCGAACCGGTCGATCATCACCTCAAGGATTCGCCTATCGAGCTCATCCAGGCCTTCCTCATCGATTCCCAGCATGCGCAGGGTCTCCTGGGCTACTCCATGGGTGATCGTGGAAAGGCCCTGGACTTGGGCTACGTCCCGCGCGCGGCGAAGAAGTCGGAGGGCGATGCGTGGGGTTCCCCTTGCCCGCTGGGCCAATTCCCAGGCGGCCTCGGTTTCAATTCCTATTCCCAGCCTCTGCGCGGCCCGCACGAGGATTTCCGCGAGCTCCTCCGGCCGATAAAAATCCAGGCGGAACACCACCTCGAACCGGTCCCGAAGGGGTGTGGTGAGAAGCCCTTCCCGGGTAGTGGCCCCGATCAGGGTGAAGGGAGCGAGGGGAAGCTCGATACAGCGGGCATGCGGCCCTTCCCCCAAAACGATAGGGAGCTTCCAGTCCTCCATCGCCGGGTAAAGGATCTCCTCCACCTGGGGCCGTAGGCGGTGGATTTCGTCCACAAAAAGGATGTCGCCGGGTGAAAGGTGGGTGAGGATAGCGGCAAGATCGCCGGGCCTTTCCAGGGCCGGCCCCGACGAAACCTTGATTTTCACCCCCATTTCGTGGGCAATGATGTGGGCCAAGGTGGTTTTCCCAAGACCTGGTGGGGAAAGGAGGAGCACGTGATCCAAGGGTTCTCCCCGGGCTTTGGCGGCCTGGATGTAGACCTTAAGCCGCTCCTTCACCTTCTTTTGGCCCACGAATTCCTCGAGGGTCCTTGGCCGCAAGGTACGGAGCTGGGGTTCGCTGAGCTCCGCCCGGGGATCCAGCCAACGGTTCGGCATGGCCCAAGCATTGTAGCCCAAAGGAGCTCGCGCCATCCAGTTTGTCTTCGTTTTCCTTCGCCCCTAAAATGGAAACGATGCTCGTTTTGCTTTTGGGCCTTGCGGGTCTTGCGTTTTCCGCTTTGGCTGGGCTTCCCGAGGTCTTGGCCTTCGACTGGTCGCCGGACGGAAGCCAGTTCCTTTTGGTTTCTGGGGGCTCGATCTACCTCTCTTCGGATCCCAACCTCCAGGATCTTTCCCCCCTCTATGCGGGCCTGCACGCGGAATATCTGAGATTTGCGACCCCGGAGTGGTTCGTTTTCTCCGGGCCTTGGGAGGATGGGTTTGCCCTGTGGCGGGGATTCGTTTCGGGAAAGGAACCGGAGCTTCTCTATCGTGCCCCTCAGCCGATCCTTTGGCCTACGGTTTCCGCGGACGGCACCAAGGTCGCGTTCGTTTTGGGGTTGGAGAGCATCGTGGTTCTGGAGCTGGTGGAGGAGAAGGCCCAGGTTGTGGTGGGCGGAGCGTGGCCCAAGGCCGGCCCGGAGTTCACCCCGAACGGCTGGGCCCTTCTCTTCTGCGGCCTTTGGCCTCCGGAGGGCGGGGGAAGCTGGGAGCTCTTTTATTTCGATCTTCGCTCGCGGGATCTCATTCAGCTCACTTCCGATGAGTTTTTCGACTGGTGCCCTCGCATTTCCCCCGATGGAACTTGGATTGCTTTTGTCTCCAATCGAGGCGGTTCCGCCGATATTTGGATCCTTTCCCTCCTTGGCGGGCCGGCCTTTCCCCTCACCCAGGATCCCTGGCTCGATGCCTTCCCCGCCTGGGCTCCCGATGGAACCCAGGTGGGGTATCTTTCCTTCCGGCCCGAGGGCTGGGTTTTCCTCCGCGCCGGCGCCTACTGACGTGGAGCGCCTCATCGCCGTAGGCCGCTTCGACGGCGTCCATTTGGGTCACCGCCATCTCCTCTCTTCGGCGAAGGAATTCGCGCGCAAACGGGGTTGGACGGTTTTGGCCTACACCTTTCCTCCTACTCCTCCTGCCCTCCTTCCCCTGGATGCGAAGATCCGCCTTCTTAGGGAGCTCGCGGACGAGGTGGAAGTGGTACCCTGGGAGAGGGTGAAGATCCTTTCTCCAGAGGAATTTTTGGCCAAAGAGGTGAGGGAAAGGCTTTGTGGGCGGGCGATTTGGATGGGGCCGGACCACCGCTTTGGCCGGGACCGCGCGGGGACGCCGGAACTCGCCCAAAAATTAGGGGCCGCTTTGGGCCTAGAGGTTCACGTGGTCCCTCCCTTTCGGGTGGGCGAAGAGGTGGTGAGCTCCCGGCGGATTCGGAAGCTTCTTTCCGCCGGGGAGGTGGGGCGGGCCGGTGAGCTTCTAGGCCGGCCGCCGACCCTCTTCGGCGAGGTCGTCCCCGGCCTCGGCTTGGCCCGAACCCTTGGGTTCCCCACCCTCAACCTCTCCCTCGATCCCCTCCTTCTTCGGCCGAGGGAGGGGGTGTATTTGGGCTGGGCGTTTTGGGAGGGAGGAAACGCTCCAGGGCTTTTCTACCACGGAAAGCGGCCCACCTTCCCCGGGCTTCCGCCCTCCTCCGAGATCCACCTTTTTTCCCCCCCGCCCACATCTCCGCCTCGCTTTCTCGAGGTCCATCTTTTGCGGTTCCTCCGGCCGGATACGCAATTCCCCTCAAAAGAGGCGTTGGTAAGACAAATCCAGGCGGATGCGGAGGCGGCAAAGGAAGCGTTGCGGGAAATCTCTCCGCCGCGGCCGATCCTGCTTGGGGTATAATGCGTCCGTGTACGTCTTGGCCATCGAAAGTTCTGGCCCCGTCGGTGGGGTAGGGCTTCTTGGACCTGAGGAATCCTTCGAGATCTCCGTTCCCCTTGGTTCTGGCCGCGGGGAGGTTCTTCCCGAGCTCATTCGCGACCTCCTTTCGCGGGCGAAAATCGGTTGGGATAAAGTTTCTCTCATCGCTGTGGATATCGGGCCGGGATCGTTCACCGGGCTCCGCATCGGCCTCAGTTTGGCTAAGGCCTTGGCCCAAATTCATGGGATCCCCCTGGTGGCTGTGCGCCAGACGGAGGCCGTGGGTTTTCCTTTAGCGGAAATCTGGCCGGGCCGGGTTTGCGTCTGGATCCATGATCGCCGCGAATTCCTGTACATGGCCTGGGTGGACCGGGAAAGGGCGGGAGCGGAAAGCGTTTATTCCTTCTCCGAGGCCCTGGCAAAAGTGCGGGAGCGCAGCGGCGTCCTCCTCGCCGGAACGGGGGCGCTCCGCTTCGCCTCGGAGCTCCGAGCGGAGGCAAGCGAGGTCATCCTCGCCCCTTCGGCCTTTTCCTACCCGAGGCCTTCCGTGGTAGCGGAAATTGGGCGCGCCCGTTATACTCGCGAAGGACCAGCAGATCTTTTCTCGTTGGAACCGCATTACGTGCATAAGGAGGGCGAGCATGGCTAGGGTTTGTGCGATCTGTGGCCGCGGCCCAAACTACGGAAGGAGCGTCTCCCACTCGGGAAAGCGCAGCCCCAAGGTACGTTCTCCCAACCTCCAGCGGGTCCATGCCATCGTGAACGGCGTGCGGCGAACGATCCGGGTTTGTACCCGGTGCCTTAAGGCCGGAAAGGTCCAAAAGGCCTGAGGCAAAAAGGAGGTGATGGCCCGGTAGAAAACGGCTTTCCAAAAGATCCGCAAATTTTAAAAGGAGGTGGCTGTGCGCAAGTTTTTCTTGGTTTTTGCGGCGTTGGGCTTTGTGGCGGCGGCGCAGGTCCTCAATATCGGAATTTTTGAGGACCTGACCACCACGAACATCTGGGCCCGGATCGGCCCGGATGCCACGGTGTGGAACACCTACGTTTTGGGCGGCTCGCATGGTGCCCTTTACGGCTCCGTCGCGCCCACTTGGACTTGGCTCCCCTCTTTGGCCGATGGTTTCCCAAGCGAGTTCGTGGAAGAGAACGGGAAGTGGGTAGCCACCGTAAAGATTCGCAAAGGCATCACCTGGACCGACGGCACCCCCCTCACCGCCGATGACGTGGTGTTCACGTTCAACGTGCTCCTCACCGAAGTGGGCGGGCAGAGGATGGCGATCGCTCTCGGTGGGAACTGGCCGAGCTATTGTCCGGACACCCTTTTGGCTGTGGAGAAGGTGGACGATTACACCGTGAAGTTCGTGTACGCGGAGGAGCCCGGGCTTGGCGAGTGGACGTTCGGTGCCCTCGGTTGCCCCATCGTTCAGAAGGCCTATTGGGAGCCGAAGTTCCAGGCGGCCCTTCAGACCGATGACCCTGCGGCTTCCCTCCTCGCGGTGGTTCCCGAGGGCGAGCCCATCCTCGGCGGGTATCGGCTCGTGCGCTGGGAGCCCGGCGCTTTCGCCCAAGTGGACAAGAACCCCACCTACTACGCCACCGGCGAGAGCCTGACCCTTTATGAGGGCGGCGGTGCGGTCATCGATAACCCCAGGTTGGGTTACCACTTCGAGGCCTACGGTGGGGCCACGGGCCCTGTGCTCCACAAGCTTGTGGAGGGTCCGTATGTGGACTCCATCATTTACCCGATCTACCTCAACCAGGATGCCGCTGTTTTGGCTCTCCAGAAGGGCGAAATCGCCATGTTCCTGAACCCCCTGGGCTTGGCGAAAGGATTTGAGGACCGGCTCAAGGCCACGCCCGGCGTGACGATCATTTCCAACCCGCCTTGGGGCTTCCGGTATCTCGCGTTCAACATGCGGCGCGAGCCTATGAGCTACAAGGCCTTCCGCGTGGCGGTAGCTACCCTCATCGACCGGGAATACGTGGCCGAAAGCGTCTTCCAGGGCATCATCACCCCCATGTACTCCGCGGTCCCCGAGTCCAACCCGTTCTGGCATAACCCGGACGTGAAGATCTATGGCAAGGGCCTCACCCATGCCCAGAGGGTGGAAGAGGCTGTGCGGATCCTCAAGGGAGCCGGCTTCTCCTGGGATGCCGAGCCCAAGGTGATTAACCCCGGAACCCGCAACGAGGCCGTGGTAGGGGTTCTCCCCGATGGGACTCAGGTTCCCGCTCCGAAGGGGTTCAAGCTTCCCGACGGCCGCTACTGTCCGGAGATCGAGCTTTTGGCGCCCTCCGCCGGCTACGACCCGCTCCGGGCCACTTTCGCCATCTACATCGAGCAGTGGATGAAGGAGCTGGCCATCCCCGTGAAGGCCAACCTCACCGGGTTCAACGTGATCGTGAACAAGGTCTGGGCTCCCGATGGCTTCGACTTCGACATGTACATCCTGGGTTGGTCCTTGGGTAACCCGGCTTTCCCCGATTACCTCTACTACTTCTGGCACTCCTCCCAGGACGTTCCCGATGGGTTCAACACTCCGGGCTATCGGAACCCCGAGTACGACGCCCTGGCCGAGGCTTTCCTCAAGGCCAAGAGCGTGGAGGAGGCCCGGCCCTTGGTGTTCAAGATGCAGGAGATGCTCGCTGAGGATGTGCCCTACGTGATCCTCTTCGATACGCCCATCAAGGAGGCCTATCGCGCGGACGAGATCGAGTTCCCCTACACCGAGGTCCTGGGCGGTATCCAATTCGTGTGGCCGCTTACCACGGTCAAGGCCCTGAAGTAGGAAGGAAAAGGGCGGGACACGGGGGGTGGTTTCGCGCCACCCCCCTTTTGTCCTAAGGGGGCTTTCCCATGCTGCGCTACATCGGCTGGCGCATCGCGCAAATCTTCGTCACGTTTTTCCTTTTCCTTACGATGGTCTTCCTCATTTTCCAGGCCATGCCCGGCGATTACACCAAGCAATTCATCATGAACCCCAAAATTCCGCCGGAGGCGCGCCAGGCCCTCGCCGAGCGCCTGGGCCTCACCGGTAGCGTTTGGGACCAGTACCTGCATTACGTGCGCAACGTCTTTACCGGAAATCTGGGGGTCTCCTTTCAGCACTACCCCCGCGAGGTTTGGGATGTGATCAAGGAAAGGCTTCCCCGGACGGCCGTCCTCTTTTTGGTGGCCGATCTTCTCGCCTTCGCTTTGGGTTACCCGCTTGGGAAATACATCGCCTGGCGGCGGGGCCGGATCTCCGACTACGTGGTCACCGTGACCGGCGTCCTCTTTTACACCATCTTCACCCCCCTTTTGGCCATCATCCTCCTTTTTGTCTTTTCCAACGTGCTGGGCTGGTTCCGAAGCGGCGGCTTCCTCACCCCTTCCCTTTGGCTTAGGCCGCCGGTTTCGCCCCAAACCGTTTTCCTCCTCCTCACCGCCACGATTTGTGGGCTCCTTGGGCTTTGGGCGGGAAGCCACTTTTTGACCCGTCGGATCGGGCACCCGCGGCCGAGGGCCTGGGCCCGCCGCGGCCTTGTCGCCCTCGGCCTCGGATTGGCGGGGATCGCCTGGGGGTACTCGGGCATCGGAAGCTACGCTTGGGACATCGTTTGGCACATGTTCCTTCCCGTTTTGGCGGTGACCCTTATCTCCTTTGGCGGAACGATGCTCCTCATGCGGGACTCCATGCTGGAGGTGATCCGCGAGGACTACATCACCACGGCGAAGGCCAAAGGTCTTCCGGAGAAAGTCATTCGCGACAAGCACGCGGCGCGGACCGCCCTCCTTCCCACGATCACCAACTTCACCATTGGGCTTGGGTTCATCGTGTCCGGCGGGATTGTCACGGAAACCATGTTCTCTTGGAAAGGCATGGGGCTTACTTATCTTGAGGCCGTCCTCCAGCAGGACTTCCCCCTGGCCATGGGATGCCTCACGTTTACGGGCATTTTGGTCCTCCTTTTGCACCTCGTGGTGGACGTCCTCTATGCCTTTTTGGATCCGCGGATTTCCTACTAGGAGGCCGCGATGTTGATCTCCGAAAGGGTGAAAATTGAGCCCCTCTGGAAGATAAGGCTACGGCTTGCCCTCCGAAGTTTGCGCCGTAACTGGGCCCTGTTTTGGGAGTCGCGGATCGGCCCGTTGGGGCTTGGGATCATCCTCTTCTTCGTGCTCCTCATGATTGCCCATCCCATCCTCATGGCCACCGTTTGGGATTCCCGCGTCTACGACCCCATTGTGGGCTTCGATCGGGCTTTGGTGGGCCGGCATCCCGCCCCTCCGTCCTGGGCCCACCCTCTGGGCACCGATCCCATCGGCCGCGACGTCCTCTCCCAGCTCATGTGGTCCACCCGCTCGGAGTTCGCCTTGGGCGTGACCTCCGCGCTGATCACGGTGGTTATCGGCACCCTCATCGGCGCGATCTGTGCCTATTTTGGGGGCGTTATCGACACAATTTTCATGCGCTTGGCTGACCTGGTCATGCTCTTTCCCTTCATCGCTCTCCTCATGGTCCTGCGGAGCGTCATCCACCTCGATCTTTGGCGGTTGGCTTTGGTGATGGGCATCCTCTCCGGTTTTGGGGGGATCACGATCACCCTTAAAGCCCAGGCCCTTACGGTGAAGGTGAAGCCGTATATCGAGGCGGCAAAGGTTGCGGGCGGAGGCGCCTTCCACATCATCCGCCATCACATCATCCCCAACATCATGCCCCTCTCCTTCCTCTACATGATGTTCAACGTGACGGGCGCGGTGTTCACCGAGGCCGTGCTTTCCTATTTTGGGCTTTTGGACATCCGCATGAGCTGGGGGATCATGATCCACACTGCGGAATCCGCGGGCTACCTTGGCGCTTTCGGCCAGTATTGGTGGCTTTGGGCTCCTCCCGGCGCGGCCATCACCCTCCTTTGTTTCGCCTTCTACCTTGTGGGCCGCGGACTGGACACGGTGGTGAACCCAAGGCTCCGCAAGAGGTGATCCTATGCCCCTTTTGGACGTGAAAAACCTTACGATGCATTACACGACGAAGATGGGCGATGTCCACGCGGTGGACGATGTTTCCTTTGCCATCGAGCCCGGCGAAGCCATCGGGCTTGTGGGCGAGTCCGGGTGCGGGAAAACCTCCATCGCCCTCACTCTTCTTCGCCTTTTACCGGACAACGCGAAGTTCCTGGGAGGGAGTGTCCTCTTTGAGGGCGTGGACATCGTTCGCATTCCCGAGGAGGAAATGAGAAAAATTCGGTGGCGGGGGATTTCCATGATTTTCCAGGCGGCCATGAACTCCCTGAACCCCGTCTACCGCGTGGGCGACCAGATCATCGAGGCGATACAAACCCATTTTCCCATCGATTACCAAGCCGCCCGGCGCCGCGTGGCCGAGCTCTTCGACCTCGTAGGCCTTGCTCCGGAGCTCATGGATCGCTATCCCCACGAATATTCCGGCGGCATGAAGCAGCGGGCCGTCATCGCCATGGCTTTGGCCTGTGCCCCAAAGCTCGTGATCGCCGATGAGCCAACTACCGCCTTGGACGTGATCGTTCAGGACCGCATCCTCCGCCGCATCGATGAGGTCCGAAAAGAGCTGAACATGGCTATGCTCTACATCTCCCATGACATCGCCGTCATTGCCGAAGTCTCCCAGCGGATCGGCGTGATGTATGCGGGAAACCTCGTGGAATTTGCGGATACCGTGAGGATTTTCAAAAATCCCGCCCATCCTTACACCATCGCCCTCATGTCCGCGTTCCCCTCCATCAAGGGCGAGAAGAGGAAGCTCCAGGGGCTTTCGGGTGAGCCGCCGGATCTTCTCCGGCCTCCCTCAGGTTGCCGCTTCCACCCCCGCTGCCCCTACGCCACCGCCGTGTGCACGGAAAGCCCGCCGGAGTACCGGGAAATCCAGCCTCAGCACTACGTGGCATGTTGGCATCCCCACCTTGGGAGGTCCTGATGGCGGAAATCCTGAAGCTCGTGGAGGTTCGGAAGCTCTACCCCGTGAAACGACGGGTTTTCTCCCTGAGGGTGCGGGACTTCGTCCACGCCGTGGATGGGGTGAGTTTTTCCGTGGACAAAGGGGAGATCTTTGGTCTCGTTGGGGAAAGCGGGTGCGGGAAAACCACGACCGGAAAACTCATCGTAAAGCTCGTGGATCCCACTTCCGGCCAGATTTTCCTCAATGGGCAAAACATCGTTTTGATCCGAAGAGGAAAGCCTCTCCAGGACTTCCGGCGCGCGGTGCAGATGATCTTCCAGGATCCCTACGAATCCCTGAACCCCAGGTTCACCATCTTCGACACGGTGGCGGAACCCCTCATGATCCATGGGGTTCGCTCCCTAAGCGAGCGGGAAGCGTTGGTGGCGGAGATTTTGGCCCAGGTGGGGCTTACCCCTCCGGAGACCTTCATGTTCCGCTATCCCCACGAGCTTTCCGGCGGACAGCGCCAGCGGGTCGCCATCGCCAGGGCCATGGTGATCCGCCCGAAATTCGTGGTGGCGGATGAGCCCACCTCGATGCTCGACGTCTCCATCCGCGCGGGGATCATGGACCTTCTCCTCAACTTGCGGGCGGAGCTGGGGATCAGCTACCTTTACATCACCCACGATCTTGCGGTGGCCCGCTACATGTGCGATCGTTTGGCCGTGATGTATTTGGGGAAAATCGTGGAGCTAGGGCCCACGGAGGAAGTGATTCAAAATCCGTTGCATCCCTATACCCAGGCCCTCCTCGCGGCGGTTCCCGTTCCCGACCCCACCTATAAGCGCGAGCCGCCGAATATCAAGGGCGATGTGGCCGCGCCCATCAATCCTCCGCCGGAGTGCCGTTTCCTTCCCCGCTGTCCCAAAGCTCAAGAGGTTTGTGCCCACTCCCCTCACCCTCCTTTGGAGGACGCGGGCGGCGGCCATTTCGTGGCCTGCTATCTTGCGGGGACATGGAAAAATACCGCGTAGGCGACCTCGTTTGGGCCAAGGTTTTGGAGCTCCTTCCCAACGGCGCCCTCCTCCAATTGGACGAAGAGACCTCGGGTTTTTTGCACCTTTCGGAAATTGGGGAGGGGGTGAGCGGCGCGGAGGAAAAACTTGCGGAGGGGGTGGAAGTTTTGGTGAAGGTGATCGGGACGGATCATTTTGGCCGGCCGCTTTTGTCCCTGCGGCGGGTTACGGAGGCCGACCGGGAAGCCGCGGAATTTCACCGCGAGGCCTTGGAATTCCGCTCCCTTCTTTCCCGCCGGCCTTTGAGCGCGGAGGAAGGGGGCAAACCCGAGGACCGCCTGGAATGGCGGCTTGCCCGGTGGCTGGCGGAGGCCGAGGCCTCCCTCACCACCCTGCGGCGCCGCCGGAACGAACGCCTTTCCCGCGGCCTTGGCGACTGAAAGGAAGCCTATGCCCAAAGGGCTCGTAATCATCGATAAGGAGAGGTGCAAGGGCTGTGGGCTTTGTGTGGCCACTTGTCCGTTTGGGGTCTTGGCCCTAACTTCTGAACTCAACCGCTACGGGTATAACGTGGCCGCTCCCGCTGCGCCGGAAAAGTGCACAGGATGCGCCATGTGTGCCCAAATGTGCCCAGATGCGGCAATTGAGGTTTATCGTCAGCAGCCGGTAAAGGAGGGCGTATGAGGGTCCTCATGCGTGGGAATGAGGCTATTGCCGAGGGAGCGATCCGCGCCGGATGCCGCTGCTATTTTTGCTATCCCATCACGCCCCAAGGGGAGCTCGTGGAATACATGGCCCGCCACCTTCCCCGCCACGGCGGAGTTTTCCTCCAGGCGGAAAGCGAAGTGGCTGCCATCAACATGGTTTACGGCGCCTCGGCCGCGGGTGTGCGCACCATGACCTCCTCGTCCTCGCCGGGAATTTCCCTCAAGATGGAAGGGATCTCGTACCTCGCGGGAGCCCGGCTTCCCGCAGTGATCGTGAACATCATGCGCGCTGGCCCAGGTTTGGGAAATATTGCCCCGGCTCAAGGGGATTATTTCCAGGCCACGAAAGGCGGTGGCCATGGTGACTATCGCCTCATCGTTCTCGCTCCCTCCACCGTCCAAGAGGCCGCAGAACAGGTAATCCTTGCCTTCGATCTCTCCGATCGCTATCGCGTTCCCGTCATGATCCTTGCCGATGGGATGCTCGGGCAAATGATGGAGCCTGTTGAGCTTCCTGAACCCATCCCGCCGGAGAAAATCCCCCCGAAACCCTGGGCCTTAACCGGAGCAAAGGGCCGGCCGCCCAACGTGGTCTCGAGCTTCGATCTCGATCCCTACCGGTTCCGGGAAATTTTGCGCGGCCTTTGGGAGATCTACCGGGAAATCCAAAAAAACGAGGTGCGCTACGAAGAGCACGCAAC
>Ga0080004_1115389_pt1 | contig 29891 bp, 30 predicted proteins | sample WasSprMetagenome_FD_69207 | JGI IMG/M metagenome (GOLD analysis project Ga0080004, IMG submission 69207) | Sulfidic aquatic microbial communities from Washburn Spring, Yellowstone National Park, USA - WS (SPADES assembly) (version 2) | ecosystem: Environmental > Aquatic > Thermal springs > Hot... | reverse complement strand
AAGATACTTGTTCTCCGGGTAGGCAATGCCATACCCCGATTCGCCGAAGAGCTTCATCATTACTGCAAGAGCCCAGAGCTGGTAACACCCTCTAAGGTTTGTTCTAAGAGATGTTGTTACAACTGAAAGCCTCGCCCTTCAGGGCGGGGAGGAGGTCAGAATATGCGGTTCAGGACCGTAGTCAACAAGATCACCTAGAACCCATACATAATCCCATCTTTTAGCATCTTCTAAAACAGTTCTCAACGCCACGGAGTTTCCGTGAATATCCGATATAATTAATACCTTCATCTAAAATAACCCTTAATACCTAGCGTTTCCCACTAACAGTACTTGATGGTATCTGTAAATATTTTTATTTCTGTTAACGGGGCTGGGTTTCGGTGCATTCATAAGCTTCACCCATAACTCACGATGACAGTCGAGCTGCACACCATGGAATGTGCATCGGAATTTCTAAGTCACTATAGTGCAGATCATCCAAGAAGTTATAGTGAAAATGGAGATATTTAAATATTACCTATATACTTTATAGTGTTAAGCATCCACAGATATCTAAATTTATTCAACTCCGTACTTGCTTGTGTTTGGACTAGATAAGGTAGCTTTATATAGATTTGCTAGTGAGAATTAGGTAGGTGTTATCTATGGTTTACGAGTATGATGTTGTTGTTATTGGTGGTGGTATAGCTGGTTTTTCAGCAGCTTTATATACCTCTAGACAAGGATTGAAAACAGCTGTAGTCACGATAGATATAGGTGGTCAGCTATCCTACGCATCTCTAGTAGAGAACTATCCAGGTGTTGATCCGTTACCTGGGCTAAACCTTGTTCTAAAAGTTCAACAACAAGCAACATCTTTTGGTGCAGAAGTTTTTATAGATGAAGTTGTATCCCTAGAGAAAGAGGGTGCATACTTTGTTTTAAAGACGAAGAAAGGAGAGGTATTCAGAGCTATAGCTGTTATAGCTGCATGCGGTAAAGCTCCGAAGAGGCTCGGGGTTCCCGAGGAGGATAGATTCGTTGGTAAAGGTCTTAGCTATTGTGTTATATGCGATGCACCTCTGTATAGAGGTAAAAAAGTTTCTCTTGCGAGTTTCGGTGAGAAAGGTGTTGAAGCTCTTGAAATGCTTAGCAATATAGCTCGGGAGATATACTATGTAACACCTGTTGAAGAAGATGTATCTGTTGTAAAAGCTAAGCAGATACCAAACGTAAAGCTATTTCCAAGATCTAGGATAGTAGGTCTTAAGGGGGAGCAGAAAGTAGAGAAAATCATTATCCAGAGTATTCGAGGAGAAACAGTTGAAGTTGATGTTGACGGTGTATTCGTTGAGCTAGGTTTCGAAACAAGAATCGATTTCCTGAAGAAGTTCGTCGAGATAAACGAGAAAGGTGAGATAATTGTGGATAGCTACGGTAGAACGAAAACAGAAGGACTTTTTGCAGCAGGAGATGTAGCTTCAACACCTTATAAACAAGCAGTCATAGCAGCAGCATCAGGTGTTGTAGCAGCTTTATCAGCTATAAACTACATCAACAATATTAAAGGGATTAAAAAACATATCTTAAGTGATTGGGAGAAGAAGACAGCGAAACCTGTCAAAAAGTTCAGACTTTAGATAAACTTAAGGATATACAGTTCGTAGAGTTGAAGGTGGCTATCTATTGGTAAAGATTAGCAGGTTAGAGATACCTAAAAACGAGGAAGATCTGAAGAAGATTACGGAAAAGATTATGAAGGAGGAGCCTGAGGAGAACAACCAGAACGAGGAGGTAGCTGAAGAAGTTCACCAAGAACATGTAGATGAACATGAGGTAGGTCTTGATATTATTGCTCACGAAGTAGCACATCTATACGAACTTATGCATTACCTTGTTCAAACTGTTAGAGAAGTAAGAGATTCTATCGATGATCTAGTCGACATAGTTAAAGAGAATACAAAGATTTTAGCATTACTTCAGCTAATCAATGTGGTTAACGATGAGGAACTAAAGCAGAGATTACTGGAACAGGTAATGGATTACCTTGGGATAAAGTTGGAGAAAGCTAGGGATATACGAAGGCTGACCACATCTAGTACACACTGAGCAATTTTTGTATAATTTCAATATTTCTTGATCTAGACCTTGAATAAGTTCTTTAAATAAACTTCAAATGTCTATATAGAGCTCCATAAAAGCTTTTTAAGTTATATATTTCTCGGGAATTTAGACGCGTCTAAAGTGTTTGGCGGTATGTATATGGAGGTAACAAGCTTAGATATGGTGAGAGAAGGTTCGAGAGTTGTTGTAGTTGAAGTCGGTAGCTATGGGTGGTCGCGTAGACTGTACCAGATGGGTATAGTTCCTGGTTCAAAACTCGAGGTTGTTTTTAATAAGGGTGTAGGTCCTGTAGTTGTTCGTGTAGGTGATACAGAGGTTTCTATTGGTAGAGGTATAGCTAAGAAGATTCTTGTAAAGGTTGATTCAAGTTGAGGAGAACGGTAAGGATTGCAATTGTTGGTCAGCCAAATGTTGGTAAATCGACTCTCTTCAACGCGATTACTAGAGGTAATGCTATTGTAACTAACTGGCCTGGTACAACTGTTGAAAAACATGAGGGGCATTTAAACTATAGGGATTACGAACTAGTTGTTATCGATTTGCCTGGTATATATGGTCTCTCCTATACAACTCTAGAGGAGAGGATATCTAGAAGATTTATTGTTGAAGAGAAACCTGATGTAGTTGTAGTTCTCGTAGAATCTCTCAACTTAGAAAGGACTCTGTACCTAGCTATAGAGATTAGAGAACTCGTAGGGAACATTGTAGTAGCTGTTACTAAAGTTGATGAAGCTCATAGCAGAGGTATACATATAAACTTCGATCTTATCGAGAGAAGGTTGAATACACCTGTAGTCCCTGTATCAGCATTAAAAAGAGTTGGTTTAGATAGGCTCCTAGATACTGTGATAAGATCTGTAGGTGTGGAGAAGCCTCTGCTAAAAATTGATTATGGAGAGCTAGAGCCTTTCATAGATTCTATAGAACATATCGTTCAAGGGTATTCAGAGAATCTGAGGTATCCCACGAGATGGCTCGCTATAAAGTTTCTCGAAGGCGATGCTGAGGTAGAGGATATACTTAGGAAAGTTCTAGGTAACCAGTATAGAGAGTTGGAAGAGATTAGGGAAGAAGCTAAGCGGAGGATAGGTATAGATTTAGCGGCCTTCATATCGATGAAAAGGTTTAACTATGCCCAGGAACTCGTTAAAAACGCTATTATTAAACATAGAGTGGTTAGGAAGGAACGTATAATTGATAAAATATTTTTCAATCCTTTTACAGCTCCTGTAATATCGTTCAGCATAATTGTAGCAATATTTCTAGCTGTGTTCATTGTGAATACAGGGTATCCTATATCAGATATCCTCAGAAACCTCGGGTACAGCGAACTCGGCGACATCTTTGAGGAGTACTCTTTATCAAGTTTGGTTGAGAAACTTTTCGAATACATAGGTAATGCTGTAGTGGATACTCTAGGTGAAGGACCATTAACATCGTTTATAGTCGACGGTGTTCTAGGGGGTTTAGCATCTGTTCTAGTATTTATCCCCTTAATAGCTATAGCTATGGCTATACTTGGTGTTCTCGAGGATTCAGGTGTATTGACGAGGATAGCTATAGGTATTCACCTCTTATTTCAGAGAATAGGGCTTTCAGGTCACTCTCTACTACCTATAACTCTATCCCTAGGATGTAATGTTGCAGGTGTTATGGGTTCCAGAGCTTCCCCCAACCCTTTAGAGAGAATAAAACTCGTAATATTAACACCTTTCATACCTTGTCAAGCGAGGTTAGTAGTTTTGCTAGCTATAGCAACAGCTATTGGTGGGTTTGCTGGAGCTATCCTAGTTCCTCTTGCATATTTTGTAGCATTTTCTGTCTTCATAGTTCTCAGCTATATAGCTAGCGTAGTCAGCAAGAGGAGAGGGGTTTATGAGGAGGCAGAGCTTCTCCTAGAACTACCACCTCTACATAGACCTTATGCAAGAGTTGTTTGGTGGTTTACATGGTTCTACCTAAAGCATTTCTTAGTTAAAGCAGGTACAGTTATATTCTCTGTAAGCATTATCTCATGGATACTTCTACACATCAGCTTATCTACAGGATATACAGAGGATGTTGGGGGTAGTATAGCTGCCCAGATATCTAGATTCTTAGCACCATTACTATCGCCACTAGGTATTTCGGGGGAGAAAGCTTGGATAACTATGTACGCTATAATCATGGGGTTCCTAGCTAAAGAGCTTGTTGTAAGCGCTATAGTAACTGTTACAAGCTCTATATCATTTGAAGAAGCATTTCAAAAACTAGGGTTATCAATACCATCAGCTATAGCATTCACACTATTCATAACGCTGTATATACCTTGTCTAGCTACTCTTGCTACAATATATAGTGAGTCGAAGAGCTTTAAATACGTATTGCTATCGGTTATCGTTATGATATCTACAGCTTATCTAGTAGCATTGCTATCGTATTTAGTAGCTCTAATGCTGTAGCTACTAGATAGCTTCCCATATATATTCTACAACTTCTTTATGTGTAGGGGCTTCGTGAGACCCTAGCTTAGTTATCTTCAAAGCGGCTACAGCGTTTGCATATAGAAGAGCTTTTCTTAAAGAGTAACCCCTTAGAATCCCTGCTATAAGCCCTGCTGCAAAAGCATCTCCAGCACCTGTTGTATCTACAACTCTATCCACTTTAACAGCCGGGACTTCTTCATCTACTCCATCCCCAAGCACGTATATACCTCGGGAACCTAGTTTTACTACAACTAGTTCTGGTCCTAGGTCTTTCAATATCTTTGCAGATTCTCTATACTTATCGATATCGAGACCTGTTATAACTGAAGCCTCTACTTTGTTGGCTAAAACTATGTCTATGCTCTTAATCATCTTCTCAAGCTCTTTCAATCCTTTCTTAGCTAGAACTCTACCGGGATCCCAAGAGATTTTAGCGCCAGCTTTCCTAGCTATTTCAGCTACTTTAAGTGATGTGTCTAGCCTTAGGCTTGCTATATGTACATATCTAGCCGTAGATATGATCTCGTTATCTACTTCGCTTGGATCTAGCTCTTCTGCAACTCCTTTAAAACCATACATAGCTATCTTTCCATCTCTATCGATAGCAACTATAGTGAAACCTGTTCTACCTGTTGAAGAAACTCTTAGACCGGATATATCTACTCCTTCCCTGAGAAGTTCATCAACTATAATTCTGCCGAAGCTATCAAAACCAATCTTAGCTATAACAGCTGTCCTTAACCCAAGTCTACTACCATCTATCGCTGTATTTATAGCAGATCCTCCTGCACCCCATGTCTGGCTAAGTACCACAGCTTCTTCATCTGGAGCTGGAAACCTATCGACAACAATCCTTATATCAACGAGAGCATGACCAACTGTAACTAGGTCGTATCTACGGTCCATGTATTGGTATCCCTATTCAACTAGTTTTATAACTTCTTCAGGTTCTCTATCTTCGTGAACAATAGCCATAACAGCTTTTATCATTCCACCAGGGTTTCTATGCCTAAAAACATTCCTACCCACAACAACTCCCTGAGCTCCTGCATCCATAACATTCTTAACATCTCTCAAAAAGTCTATAGGCTTTTCTCTCTGAGGACCACCACTCATAAGGATAGGAACACCTGCAGCAACTTTAACTACTTCAGCGAAAGTTTCTCTTGAACCTGTGTAATACGTTTTGATAAGGTCTGCATTGCTCTCGATAGCTGCTCTAACACCGTATTTAACTACCTCGACATCGTACATATTCTTTATAGCTGATCCGCGGGGGTAGGCTAGTTGAAGACATGGTAAACCGTATCTCTCTGCAGCTTCTCTTATACTGAACCACAGGTTTAGCATAGAATCTTCGTAAGGACTACCCCAGTAAACAGTTGCAGCAACAGCATCAGCACCTAGCGCAACAGCGTCTTCAACATAGCCGAAAACACTTTGAAGCAGTCTTTGATCTTCAGGTCTGAGGTTAGTTTTACTAGTTATCTTAACAATTAGAGATGTTTTGTTCCCCCATATATCGTAAGTTAGGTAAGCCATCCCAGGTAGAAGCATAACAGCATCAACATTTGCATCAACAACTTTCTTAAGTATAACTCTTGGATCTATATGTTCAGGAGGGAAATCGCTCGGACCATGTTCAACACCGTGATCAAATGCAAATACAACAGCTTTCCCATCCCTTAGTATCCTAGATAACCTAATCTTCTTACCAACGAAATTGAAAACCATAGCTCAACCCCTAGAGAACTCTACCTCTTGACAGCTATTTATATCTTCAACAAGAGATGCTAAACATGTTCATACTAACTATACCGGTGATAGAGGATAGGGATGGACAGATTCTTTGAATACGTTCTCCTCTAGCCAGCTAAGAGCTAGGTCAACCCATTTAGCTACCCGGGTATCGATTTGATCAAGTGTTTTAGCTGTAGTTCTTGTTGATAGTGAAAGTCCATGAACTCCGTGTCCAAATATATGTAGCTCGAATGGAACGTTATTCCTCGCTAAAGTATATACGTATGCTATAATGTTTTCAACAGGTACTATAGGATCGTCAGCTGTTGTCCATATAAAAGTTGGTGGAGTATTACTATCGACATAGGTTATAGGGCTTACTTCTCTTAGCTTATCTACAGAGATACCTTCTTCCGATGATCCTAGTAGTAGTGAAACCATTTTATGGAAAACCTCTATACCTCTACCTGTTCTACCTTTGAAAACCTCGTACATAGTAACGAAATCGAGACCTGCTGGATAAGCAAGTATAACCGCATTAAGCTTCAACATCTCTTTCGGGATCCCAAGCTCTTTCTCTAACCAACCTCTATGCCATTGAACACTATACATAGCAGCTAGATGACCACCTGCCGAGAAACCTACTAAAGCTATCTTATCTCTTTCTATACCCTATTCATCTGCTCTACTACGTATTAAAGCTATTGCTTTAGCGAGATCGTATAGAGCATTAGGGTAAACTTTCTTAACACCCATATCTTCTGTTGTATACCTTAAAACAAAAGCATGGTATCCTTTAGAAAGAAAAACAGTTGTAACAGGTTCTGCTTCTCTATCAGATGTATACATATATCCACCTCCAGGGCATATGACAACAGCGGGTCTCTTCCCCCAAGCTATCTGAGGAGATAGATCAAGTAGGTAAGTAGCTAATGTAACAGGTCTATCATCTCTTAAACGGATAGCATCAACTTTCATAACAATCACCTTGTAAAACTAGCTCTCTAGAGTTTTTCTCCATAGCTGTACAGCTTTATCGCCATAGTAACGTTTAATTGAGTTAATATCTACAATATTTTTCGCTAAATCTTTACCTAGGGAATTAACAAGTGTTTTAGCGAGTTCTTCGAAATCTATATCAATTTCTCTTGAAATAGATAATATAACCTCTACAACAGACCCAAGGTTTATACCTATAAACTCCCGCACCATGGTATCAAGAGCTTCTCCAACAATACTATCTACTTCTTCAATGCTTTTAATAATATTACTTAGCATAGAATAGCTATTCTCTAAATCGGTTTTTAAGTAAGGTAACTTAACTTCTAACATATATATAAACATCTTTCTATACCTATCTTTAAGATCAGGAGAAATATCTTCAAAACCAGCTACAGCATCTATAAAATCATTAACTGCAGATCTACAACTACTACTAACCTCGACAAGTTCTTGAGGAACAACAACAATAGCGCTAGCTAATAACTTAATAACATTGCTAAGTTTTTCAACACGATCCTTAAGCTCTGAAACTTTCTCCTCAAGTTCTAGAACAGTCTGACGGATATCTTCACCCAATTTAAAACACCAAGAAACAAACTATTGAAGTACTAGTAAATAAATATATATTGAGGATTCTAAATAGGTTAATTCTATATATTACACGTTTTACACGTTGAATTTGTTTCTTGATCTATTTTTACCTCGGTTTCCCCGATACCTATGTTTTCACTATGGCTATTTCCTATGTTTTTCATATTTTCCGTAATACTTATTTTGTTTAATTGTAGTCTGTATTTCTTCAGTTTTTGGTTATTTTCTCTAATTGTATTATATTGTATTACTTGGGTCGACTTGCTTTCATCTCTATATATTGTTACACCTTTTAATCCTAAGAGCCATCCTACTAGGAATACTGTTTCAATTGTTTGTTCTGCTGATTCTCTAGGTATGTTTATCGTCTTCGATATCGCTTGGTCTATGTATAGCTGTGCTGCTGCTTGATGTGCTAGATGGTACCACGGATCTATATCTAGTGTTGTTGGGAATATCTCTGCAAGTTTGTATAGCTCATTAACTATGTTTTCAGGTATGTTGAGATCAGACTCTATTTGTTTCAATGATTTTCTTATACTACCTTTATTCTTTCCGATTATCTCCATAAGCTTCTCTGCTATAGATCTGTCGATACCGATTCTATCAATGATCTGTAGAACACGGTCTCTAAATATCTTCACAACCTCGAGGAAATCTCCTACAGCAACTACTCTCCTATAGACAAGAGCGAAGTAAGGTTCTATACCGCTGCTAGTTCCAGCTATAATACTTATAGAACCTGTTGGAGCTACTGAGGTTACAGCGGTGTTCCTAGGTGCTACAGCTCCTATTTTCTTTCCATACTCCTTAAGTTTATTCCAAGCTTTAACAGGTGAGAATACTGCTAAAGCTAGTAGATGCCTTGGGCTCTTGACAAGAGCTTCAGCAGGCATTGATAAAGCTTCAGCTAGATGTTCCTCAGTTATACTAAAAACATCTTCAAGAACTTTCCTCAAAACTTCGAATTTAACGAGTTTTACACCTCCATCCCTCTTAACCCTATTCCTAGCCTCCCCGATGAGTTTATCTATCACTTCTTGTGGTACAGATAGATTGTGGTATTTAACTGTAAGCCAACCTTCTTCAACATTAACTACATAGCTAGCTTTAACAAGTGCTGGTGTATGCATATCGATAAGTTTGGAGGGATATTCATTCTCTAGGCATTTCATTGTTATCCAATCCCAAGATCTACAAGTAAAAGCTTGCGCAGCCCCCTTAGCCTTTCCTAGCTCCCAGCTTCTTTTCCAGGAGAACACCTCTAGAGCAGCAACTATTGCTAGTGTAAATGCAACAGCTTCTTCACTATCGTACGGATATCCGAGCTTTGCCAATGCATCTGCTAACCCCATTACACCTAACCCTATCTTCCTCGTAAACCTATTAACTATAGCTTGCCTCTCATCAGGATGTCTATTCAAATCTATTACAGCATCTAAAGCATCTACAGCTAGATATATATCTTCAGCGAAAGACTCTAAATCGAAACTCCCATCTGCTCTAACATACTTCTCGATACTTATAGAACCTAGGTTACAGGATTCATATGGGTATAGAGGTTGTTCTCCACATGGATTAGTAGTTACTACACTTCCTAGCCACGGTGTTGGACACCACTTGTTATGGTTATCTAAGAATATAACACCTGGGTCCCCTGATTCCCATGCGCTCCTAACGATTTCTCTCCATATCGCTCTAGCTTTAGTTCTCCATGCATAAGGATTCTTTTGATCAATAGGTACACCAAGGCTCTCAACAATTTTCAGTGCTTTACCTAGGCTCTTCTCGAGCTCTTCCTCAAGAATAGAGAAGAATGGAGTATCTATAACTTTAACAAACTCTCCTAATCTTCCAAGACCTGTAGCCCTACTTACAGCATAATGTATTCTGTAGTCACCAACATTTGTTGTTTCGCTAGAAAACTCTGGGTTAACCATCCACCAATCTCTATCCTCTATAACGGAAACCATGAATAAATCGTGTATACCTACGCTTATATTGAAATTCGTTAAATATATATCTCCTAGAGCACCTCTCTTGATCTGGATAAAACCAGCTTCCTCTATAGGTACCCCTGGTTCGCTGATAATTCTACTTAAAAGATCAGAGTTGTATTCTTGGCCTAAAGTATCTAATGTGTTTCTGATGATCTCTTTTATAGGCTGGGGTATAGCTGAAGTAAATACTTTGATAGAATCGAAGTTGGGATTATATATATCGGGGTGCCAGTCATGTAGAATACCCATGTTGGCGCCTCTCCTTTTACCACCTTGTTTAACAGCGTCCGTAACTACATCGTATATCTTCATAAAGCTTATCGGCCCTGATGAAACCCCACCTGTCCCTTTAACCAGAGATCCTCTAGGTCTTAAGTTACTAAAGGAAAATCCTTGCCCACCTCCATACTTAAAGGTTAGAGCTTGTACAACTACAGCTTCCATAATACTCTTTAGATCGTCGTAGACAGGTGTTACATAGCATGCTGATAGAGCTCCTCTTGCACCATTGCAATACATGTTAAAGAACGTTGGAGAGTTAAACATTAACTTTCTCTCTATCATCAACTTGTAAAGTTTCTCTACATCGACAAAACGTTTGAATCCTAGTGCAACACGCTTGAAAACCATACTAGGCGTCTCGATAATTTTTCCAAAGTTGTTTCTAGAGAGGTATCTTGAGTAGAGAACTCTTAGAGCATTATATGTAAATACTTTATCATCTACGCATATCATTTTCTTTACGACGCACTCCGATAATTCTGGTACTTCACCTCCGTTGCTAGCGTATCTCTGGTGATTTCTACGAACTTCTTCGTATAATCTCACCAAGAAAATAGTTTTTGCTTCTTCTTCAGCATTTGGATCTATAATAGATCTCTTTATAAAATTAAGCTCAAGATCTTCTCCACTCATAGGAACACCTTGTACAACCCTATATAGAAATAAGGTTGGCCTAAGTGGAAGACTCTAGGAGAAGAGCTTGGTATTGTATAATGAACACCAAATCGGATAACCTATTCAGGAGAACACCGATATTTCTACATCCAAGTCCTGTGTCATGGAAACAATGCCAAAACCATCTCTCAGCTCTCCTAATAACAGTCCTTGCTAATGCTATAGGAGCGACACCACCATACCTAGGGTTTTTAACGTAGTTAGGGATAAATGTCTTAGGTTTAGGAGCTTCGTCTATCATCCTCTCGACTTCAGTAATAAAATTTTCATCTGGACACCAACTTGTTTGAAGAGAAGACGCTATCTTAGAGAGGATTCCATAAACATACTCAAGATCTCTAACAATAGTTTCTACTCTACTACTCTCTATAGCTAGACCAATAGATGCCATAGCCTCGTCTATAGAACCTATGAAATGTAGACAGGAGTGGTATTTAGGGAACCTAACAGTACTTACAAAGGTATCTCCACTATCACCATTCCTAGTATAGACTGTTGTAATAGGTTGCGAAACCATAGTCTCTAACTCACTATAGGTATACAGTTCATTGTGTATTAAACCTTTGGATTATGACTATAATCGTACAATTAGTTGAATATTTCACATGGTATTACAATATATTAGCAAAAGTTAAATGCACTGCGTGATTTATAAACCTTTGACTAGATAACCATGCTTTATATAAGTTTAATTTGAGTTTGAAGAAGTTTAATTTTCCTGGGAAAATTTATGGTAAAAATATAGTGGATAGCTAGGGTTGCAAAGAGGAAGTACCTAGGGATCGAGGTTGCAGTGTTTATGAAGAGATTATGTGTAGATGTTGAGAATTTAAATGTTGAAGCTATTAATGGTTTTAAGATCTTAGAGAATGTATCTCTATCTATTGAGTGTAGAGAGTTTGTAGTTATTTCTGGTCCTAGTGGTGGTGGTAAATCTACTTTACTAAAAGTTTTACTAGGTATTAAAGATGTTTTAGAAGGTCTTCGTATAGAAGGTAAGGTAAAAGTTCTTGATGTAGATGTTATTGGGAATGGTTTTACTAAACTCTTTGGTAAGGTAGGGGTGGTTCTCCAGAACCCTGTTAACCAAGTTTTTTCGTTATCAGTTGAAGAAGAAGTAGCTTTTCCGCTTGAGAACGCGGGTCTCGATCCTATTGAGATTCGTAGAAGAGTTGAAGAAGCTTTAAAGATTATGAACTTAGAGGATTTAAGGAAATTACCTGTAAATAAATTATCGATAGGACAGATACAAAGAGTTGTCCTAGCATCAGCTATAGCTCTTCAACCAAAACTACTAATCCTAGATGAACCTTGTACATATTTAGATCCATTTACTAAGAGAAGGTTCTATGAGTATCTACATAAATATTGGAGAAACACACAAGCAACAATAATTGTAGTTGAACATGACCTTGATTATGTGATAGGGTTTGCAACAAAACTACTTCTACTAAATAAAGTAGTTATAGCTTATGGAGAACCTCTTGAAGTTTTAAACAAAGTAAATATCGAAGATTATGGAGTTAAAGAACCTGAGTACATAAAGTTGTGTAGATATCTTAATATGGTTGGTAGAAGTATTGAAGATTCTATTAACTGTTTAAAGAGATTCATATGCCGAAGTAGAGAGCAGTAGAAGCTAAGGTTATACAGAAAAATATGAAGAGAACATCAAAGAATTCGAAGTGTTCAACATTGAGATAAGATCTACTATCTTTGAGACCAAATCCTTTTACCTCGAGGGAAACAGTGATTTCGTCAACTCTATTAAGTGTTGATATAATCAAAGGTACTAATACAGCTATATACCCTCTAACTCTATCTAAGAAGTTTCTATCAATACTAAGACCTCTTGTTTTCTGAATCGATATAATCTCTAGAAGATCACTTGATATAACAGATAGGAAACGTAATGCTATTATAAACCCGTAGCTATACTTATAAGGAATACCAATTTTATTCAAAACCCTTGCGATAGACTGAGGTTTTGTTGTTATAAAGAATATGTAGAAAGCTATAGACATTGTCAAAAGCCTAACCATAGCTACAGCTATAGATATAGAGGTCTCCATAACCTTATATAAAGATCTATAGTTTGTAGAGGTATAAATAAGAGAGAAAAAGATCATAGGTAATACAAACATTGTTAACGATAAAAATAATGATGTTATTCTTTTTAAATCTATAGAAGTTGAAGCTAGAATAACCAGTATTACTAATGTTAGTAAGAGTAACTCTATTTTTGAACATAGAATTGTTAGAGCTATAGTCGTAAAAATGAGCACAATTTTCGATAGAGGGTGTAGTTTCGAGAGGAAACCTTTCTCAGTGTAGTAAACAAAAATCTGTGAAACGTTTTTCAAGTATAGATTTGCTAACGACATAGAGAACCTCTAAGTTTAGCTACTTCAAATAGTAGACCGTTAAAATTTATCAATTCTCTCCAGCTGATTCCTAATCTACTAGCAATTTCAACTTCTACAGGAGCCGATAAATTATTATTTGTAAATATCTTAGGGTTGTTCAAAGCATCTTTAACCTCTCCTCTATAAACAATCTCACCCTTATTTATAATAACAAGTTTTGCATTATCGATCATAGTAAGGATATCAGTATCATGTGTAGCTATAATAATAGCAGTTCCAAAAACTGTGTTCAACTTTTTGATAATATCAACAAATCTTTTCTTAAGATTATAATCAAGACCTGCTGTAGGTTCGTCCATTAAGAGGAGAAGAGGTTTATGAGCTACAGCAGATGTTATTACAACTCTTCTAGCTTCTCCTTCGCTTAATGTGAATGGAGATCTATCGAGTAGATCAACTATATCTAATTCTGTAGCAACTTCAAGAATATTTTTAGATATAGTATTTTCATCTATGCCAAGGTTTCTCAATGTGAAAGCAACTTCTTCGTATATCGTTGGATTGAAGATGTAGAACCAAGGATTTTGATGAACATAGCCTAGATACTTCGTTAAATCTCTTCTTGCTAGTACATCAATATCTCTATCGCATAGATATACTCTACCTTTTTGAGGTTTTAAAATACCTGCTAAAATCTTTAATAAAGTTGATTTACCTGACCCATTAGGACCCATTACAATATGTATATCTCTCTTCTCAATCTTGAGAGAGATCCTCTTAAGAACATATTCTTCTTCATACTTAAACCACACATCATCAACAATGACCACATGGTTACAAACATTCTGATATGCATTAGCTTCTTCGCTAAGGTTTCTCAATTTTTTCAACCCTTATATAGCCAACGCTTGGACTCCAAACGTTTACCCATAAAGGATTAGATTTCTTAACAATTGCAAGTACTTCCTCGACAGCTTTTTCCTCTACTAGAGTGAAGAAAGCTTCACCCACCATATTCATAGAACCTCCTAGAAAACCATCGACTTTCTTTAGTGTATCTATGATTTGTCTAATTCTCTGTGTCATGAGTTTTGTCTCTACTGCGAACCAGTAACAGTTTTCTATAAAGTTCTCTGGGGTAGGGTTTTTCTCAATTCTCTTAAGAGTTTCTATACCTATGTTCTTTACTTTCTCTAGATCTGAAGTATTCGTGAGGATAGTGTTCTTTGGTATAGGTCTATAAAAAGCTGTTAAAGCTACTACCCTAGGCTTTATAGGTATGCATCTAACCTCAGCTACCTTAGGTCCACCAGGTTTTACTACTAGCACAATTCCATTGCAAGGTTTTATAATACCTACAACTGTTCCTAAACCACATTTACATATAATGTCTGCTTCATGAGCAATCTCGGCAATTTCATTGAAATCCACAGTTATATCGAGAGCTTTTGCAAGAGCAAACGCTATTGCTACTGCAGATCCTCCACTAGTGCCATATCCACCTCCTATAGGGACTGAAATCTTTTGATCTATAAAGATTCTACAGCTCTCTACTCCAGCAATACTCAGTATCTTTTCAGCTATGTACTTAGCTATACATCCATCTAGATATTCTCCATTAACCTTGTTAACGATTGTGATACTATTACCCTTAGCAAGTTCTACAGCAACACTAGCTTCTACTGCGTTAGAGATTCCTAGACCTCCTCCAATAGCTCCTGTTTCAGCTAGGTTATAAACAATGTGTGGTGCGAAAAAACCTGAGAGACCAGCTGAAGCTATAGACTTTACCTTATTTATCAAGATTATCACCTATACTTCTTCATCCATACCTCGATAGCTTTTACGATAGGTGGGGAGAGGTATACCATGAAAGGTATCTCTGTGTAGTATGTCCAGAGGAACCATGTTAAAGCTGCTGTAAAGGGTGCTTTAATCTGGAACTCGGGTGGGATAGTTGCTATGTTGAGTCTAGTTATGTAGGTATAGGCCCATAGCCCTAAGCCAATGTATAGAGATCCAAACATCAATCCTAGAGTATAAGCAAAAGCTTCGTTAGGATATATATAGCTACTTTTTCTAAACATTAGAATAAACATAGATATAGCAATACCTACAGCTGATACTATAGCTACACTTAAGAAAACTATAGCTGTTATAAAATCTAGAAAACCTATTTTATATAGATAGAATAATGCAATAGCTGGTACAAACTGTAGAACAATAGCAGCTACACCTAAGATCTTAGAGTCTTTCTTAGTTCTCCTAGCTATATACCCAAGGGTGTAGAACCCAATAAAATTCGCTGGCACACCTATGGATAGACTTACAAGAGCATTACCGTGGACAACCATATCGCTAATAAAAATACCTATAGCAGCCCCCAACCCACCTACAACAGGGCCGAAAACTTCAGCAAAAACAGCTGGTATAAAAACAGATGGCCAGAATCTCACACCACCAACAGCGATAGCAAATAAGCCAAATGTTGTAGCTATACCTATTAAAGCATATAGAGATGCATTAACTATTGATAGCACTAAATCTCTAATCTTCATAGCTACTCCCAGAGTATCAAGAGAAAGTAAGATATGTTTAAATGATTTAAATGTTACCCTTAAACAGATTTAAATAATTTAAACAAAAGTACTTAGTAGTTATCAAAGGTAGATCTACATATATCTTTAGTTCCAGCACCTCCTTCGGCTGGAACCTTTACTCTATCCCCAACAAGGTAAAACCCATGTGAATTGAGTATAGATCTGAGAATTTCTTTCCCTTTCATTAGCTGAGATCTTAAGCAATCTATAGGTATCTCTATAGCTATATCGATTATCTCTGGGTTTATCAAAGGTGCTGAAACCTCTATACCAATGCATTTCGCTATCTGTAGCTCTGGAAATCTACCTCTAGACATCTTCTCTATAGCTTTAATAAGTTCATCCTCTGTTAAACTAAGCATAAAGCTATACCCAGCGAAAATCTCATCGCCCCCGCTTCCAAGGAATATACATCTACATCCATCTTCTTTAGCTCTCTTTAGAACAGTGTAGAAAACAACATCGTTTCTAACTTCTATACACCCACCATCCCCATGGGTATCTATATTCTCTCTACCTATACAATTAACAACATTTTTAACAAGGTTCTCTACATCGCTATAATCTATAAATACGTACTCAATATCAACGCCAAGTTGTTTGGATATATAGGTAACGTAGGGTAGATCTCTCGGAATACCACCTCTATAGATAACAACATACCCCCTAGGATTCAAACCAGCTAACTTTGCTGCTAGAAGAACTGTAGAAGTATCTATACCACCGCTAAGAGCTATGCAATCACATCTACTTCTACTAACAATCTCTACAAGTTTTTTAAGAACTATCTCTTCATATATATGACAAGGCATCTTCTTGACCATCACAATAACCTCAAGATCTTGTAATCGCCGTAATCCTCTACATCTACAGATCTAAACTTTAGTGGCGATACATGAAGAGGTCCGTCAACAACAATTGTGTGATATTCACCATGTTCACCTAGAGGATCGTAACAGTGTTTACGGGTTTCGTAAATGAAATCATCAACGTTATTTCTATCTATGTACTTACCTAACCATCTAGATAAACCTTCTCTACACCCAATGATAAGAGGTTTTATACCAACCTCAACCTCTTTATACAGAACCTCTACAGAATCTAACCCCCATAAAGGCTCTATCAACGATGCGCCAACTTCTTTCGCTAGTCTCTCCATATAGTTTAGATGATCTTCTATATATACATCTCCTGCAACTATTGTATTTGCAGACAACATCTTCAAGATCTTAGCTGTTTCCTCGAATTCTCTACCTTTGCTAAGTTTAGCTACTACAACAGGTATCTTAGCTAGGAGGATAGTTTCAACTGTTTTACCGAGGTTAAGAGTATGCGGACTTGGGCGAGGGAATTCGTAAACCAGTACAAGACCTAGATCAACACCTAGACCTAGTCTATATAAAGCGTAGTAACAATCTTTACCACCGGATAGAAACGCTATACGCATATATCACAACCTCTTCGATATCTTCGTCAAGAGTTTTAGAGGTATATACATATCTACCTTCTTTAAATATGTTCTATGGTATGTAGTTCTAGGAGGTAGCGTAAGATTCTCCATAGCAACTCTATAGATATCTTCAACTGATAGCTTGGGTAGAGCTATACAAACATCATATTCTCTATAGATAGCATGGTTGAACGGAGTCTTCTTGAACATCTTAGTGAAAATACTGAACTCTCTCCATCTACGCACCTCGTTTAATAAGAGGTAGAAATCGATAGCATCAACAGATATACATGTATTTTCAAACCCTATTTTCATACAAACCTCTTTATCACCCTTCTTAACACTATACACAATCTCTCCAAGAAATTCTCTAGCTAATCTATGTACCTCTTCACCGAAATTAGCGACATAAGCCCAGGAATCTACCCTATGTATATCTCTATCATAAGAAGCGATTACGGCTGGTGCAACCTTTAAACCCATAAGCTTCAAAATCTCGACTCTGTGATGACCATCTATAACTAAGTTCTTTACTTTATCAACGATAATAGGTTTTACAATACCTCTAGATTTGATCTCTTTGAGAACATATCTGAGGTGATCAAGGTTTACAGTTTCGTGAGGAACTAAATCCTCGATATTTAGGAATACCACCTCTACATCTCTAGAACCCGATCTCTTTATACGGTTAAGTTTGGTGTTAACCGTAGTTAATCACCTGGGAGAGGATGTGGTTTACAAGTAGATAGAGTAGAGTTGATAAAACTGTGAATGTTGTAGCTACGTAGAGTCCTAGCTTAATACCTCTGTAGATATCTGTATAGCTTGGCAAGGGGTATTCATACCCTATCGTGTAGAACCCTATCTTCTCTAACTTAATAGATAGACATCCAGATACCGAAGACATTGGGTATCCTGCGTTTAAGCTCTGGGTATTCCTTTTATCTCTTAGACAGATTTTTAGAGAATTTGCCCAAGATCCTCCGATAAGCGGACATAAAGCTATTATTATCAAAGCTGTTATTCTAGCAGGTACGAAATTTACATAGGTATCAGCTTTAGCAGACATCCACCCAACTTCTCTGAAACCTGGATCAGTATAGCCTAGAGCTGAATCTAAAGTATTTACCAATCTCTGGATAAGAGCTCCTAGAGGTCCTAGCAGTAGGTAGAAGAGTATAGGCGATGTAAAGCTATCGACAATGTTTTCGAAAAGTGATTCTAGAGCTGCTGAAGCTATATGACCTTCCCCAAGGCTATGCACATCTCTTCTAACTATATGAGAAACAGTTTCTCTAGCACACCCTATATCTCCTTTCTCTAAACATCTCCCTGTATCCACTACGTAGTTTATCAAGAGCTTAATCGATATAGAGACCTTGGTTACATAGATGGATATAACTAGCCATAGAATCCTAGAGATCTTGTTAGCTATGTACAGCATACCTCCATATAAGATGATGTGACTGAGAACAACTATCAACCATATCACTATTCCAGAGATCTTTGTCTTAGGCAATTTTCTATATAGAGATAGAGCGTATACGTAAGCTGTATGCGTAGGGTGTACACGGTATAGGATTCCTCTATGGTATGGATAGACGATGTCGAGTACTATAGCTGTGAAGAGTATACATACGTATTCAGCTATGTTCTTAGGGTAAATGAATGTTATATCCATGTAGACACCGTAGCTACATATGTAAGTATTGTTAGTAGGTAGGAGATCTCAAAAGCAAATCCGAGAACATCACCATTAACAAACCCTAGAGTTCTCATACTCAAGGTATAGGTTATAAATGTGGATATAGTTACAGCTAGTAAAGAGTAAAACACTATGTAGAAACCTTTCATAGGATTTCCTGTACACAAGGTTAAGATACATGTCAAGATAACAGCTATCGCGATCCCCATTACGATGTCTACAAATTTAATGCTATCCTTAAACTTCTTACCTAAACCATTTGGTGGAGCTGGAGCTATATAGGGTAGTACTAGGAATACTATTGAACTCCATACCTCGCTTAAAACTAGGAGCTGTAGTAGAGGTATAGAATTCAGTATCTTTGTTAAGGTGTAGATAGAGGTGTAAAGGATTATTATATACGTAGAGAATGTGGCTATAGCGTAAGAACCTCTATACTTATCCTTAACAACTTTGTAAGGATCTACACCAAACCTAGATGCAATCAAAGCTTCAGAGAAATCTATGAATCCATCAACATGTAGAAATCCTTGTATAGAGAAGTGAAGGAGAATAGCTATAGAGGATACAATAGCTACATCTAGAGATAGGTAATTCTTTAAAATAGCTATAGGAACCGCTACTACAAACCCTTTGACGAATCCTACAAGCGGTACTAGGTATAGAGATCTAAACTTAATTGAGCTACAGAGTTTCCTAGGTAGAGGTATGGATGTGAAAAAACATAGGAGTGTAGAAAGAGATTTGAGAATACTTCTCACACTCTGTACACCTCCCTCAACAACTTGATCAAGATATCGTTCTCCTCTCTCTTCTTTATAGCTATCCTTATAAAATCAGGTCCCAATCCTTTAAAACTTGAGCAACTTCTAACAGCAACTCCTTCTCTTCTAAGCATATCTACAATGTTTAATCCGTTTGGAATCTCTACGAGAATGAAATTTGTAACACTTCTGAATACCTTGAACCCTAGATTTCTTAACTCTTGCAAAACCCTACCTCTTTCCTCATCTATAAACTTTCTCGAAATCTCTATGAACTTCTTAACATCGTTCTCAAATCTATTAAAAAACTCTATAGCTAAACACTCAGCTAAGCTATTGACATTCCATGGCTGTCTAAGAATATCAATTCTATTGAGGAGTTCTCTCGATGATGTGTAGAGGAAGCCTAGTCTAAGACCTGGTAATCCAAGCCATTTAGTCATAGACCTAACAATAACCGTGTTCTCAGGCGTAGAGAATCCGATCTCTATGGGGCAAGTGGAGCAGAGCTCGGTATAAGCTTCATCTATAAGTACTCTAGCTCTACACCTAGATAACTTATTTAATAGAACTTGTTTATCTATATAGATACCGAGTGGGTTGCTAGGGTTGGTAACGACTATAAGAGTATCTCTATCGTTACAGAATTTCTCAAAATCTTCTAACTCTAGATAAAACTCGTTATCTCTACGTCTGTAGAGTAGAGGTGTATATTCTATACCTAAGGTTCTCGATAGATCTTCATATTCACCGTAGGAAGGCTCTGCAACAACTATTCTCTTAGGGTTTAAAGCTATTATCGCTAAATTTATCGCTTCATGAGCACCGTTTGTAGGGATAACGTTCTCTTCATCGCATTTGTAAAACTTTGAAATAGCTTTACGTAGTTCTTCGTATCTATAGTCAGGGTACATCTCGAGAACTTTACTCTCTAAACATATACGCAAAACTCTGTATACAGATTCCGGAGGTGCTAAAGGATTGATATTAGAGCTAAAGTCTAGTTTAGCCTTCCTATCACCGCCGTGGATCCGCAAACCTCTTCAACCCACTTCAAATCTTCATATGTATCTACATCTCTTAGCTGAGGAACTTCATCGAAGTAGGCATTGCTCCACGAACCTCCTAAACCTCTGAACAATGATATACCGGACTCTCTGCAACCATCTTTACCGCAGACCATGAGCGTAACTACATCGCCTTCAAGGTCTTGTGCTTTCTGTAGAAACTCTTTAACTATATCAGCTGTAAGGAAAGGCATATCAGCTGGAAGAACGAGTACAGGTGTTCCTACTCTTTCGAGAGCATATACAAGATCTTCTACATAGTTTTTACCTGGGCATTCAATCGAGTTTACATCTTCTAAACCGCTTAGGTAGGGGGTATCTTCTCCGGGTAGACATACGTAGACCTTATCATCTTTAGCTATATCTTTCGCAACTTCTACTACAACATCTATCAACCTTCTACCGCATATACGTAGAAATGGTTTCTTAACCCCTCCAAGCCTAGACCCTTTTCCACCGGCCATTATCAATACTTTCATTCCCCACCCCTGTTCAGTGCGTACCTATCGTATATCCGGCTAAGAGTAGCTCCTACAAGAGCTCCTAGAAGATCGTCTGCTATTGGCGGGAGCATCTCTACTTCAGGAATACTCCCTCTCTCCTTAAGCCTCTCTACCCAGTAATAAGCTAGCAAACCTTTGAAACCATTGATATACTCTGATAGAGCTTTCCCTACAAGTTCATCAACTATTATCCTAGGGGTATCAGATGAAAACTCTTTGAATGTTATAGAGGGTATAAGACCTAGTTGTGCACATACTTCAGCAAGCTTCATACCTCTTACAAGGATCTGGATATTGGGGTCACTCAATGCTCTAAGAAGTTCTTCCTCAACTTCTTTAACAACAACATTCTTCTCCAGCTTAGGTATAGGTGCGTAGCTATAGATCTTCTCAGCTACTCTAACTACATCATCGAAACTCTTCAACCCCAATGTCTGAGCTACATAATCACCAACACTAACCTTGGTCAAGAGATTTGTCAACGCTTTCACAAGAGCTTTAGACACAGCTATACCAACATCTGTAGCAACACCTGCGAATCTCTCAAAACCCTCTGGAGCAATAACAGCTATCGCATCAGATGCTGTTCCTATCGATACACCGTTAATACATTGAGGACCTCCTAAAGCTATCAACGCTCCTTTAACTTCTGAAACAAGTCTAAAGAGATCTAGAAGAGCTAATCTACTAAGAGGTTTATTCACCACAACAGCTATGTTTATAGTCCCTACAGTTTTTTTGAAACTGTTATCCTGTTCTATGCTTACACACGAGGGGCTATCTATACCAAGTGTTATAAATACCTCAGCTTCTACATCTCTGTAAAAGGTTTTAGCGGAACTATAAGTCGAGATATCTACAGCTGTTAAGAATATCGTAGTTCTCTGGTAATCTAGGTTAAGTGTTTCTGATAACTCTTGACAATACTTATCGAGATCCGTATAACCGAAATTTTTTGGAACACGTTTAAATACTACATACCTTATGTAGTTGAAGATCTTTGGGCATCCAGCTGTAGATAGAACAACCATATCTTTCTCGAGATCTAATACCAAAACATCGCTACTGCTCTCAACAACCCTAGTCATAGAGTATCGCCAGAACCTACGATAACTCTATACTCTTCGTACATACCTTTCTTCAGATCCTCTACATCAACTCCTCTAAGCAGAGCTAAGAAAGCTGTTCCACCAGCTCCTACACCTTCTTTAACAAAACCTTCTTCATAAGCTCTAAGACCTTTATAAGGAGCATCAGAGAAGTTTAGATCTACATATGTAAAAGTTATGTTAGGGAAGTGTTTGTCTAGGATACTGAGTATCTCTCTACCTTTATCTATGTATATCCATCTAGTAGTAGCTAGGACAACTCTTTCTCCACTGAAACGAGGATCTATACTCTTTATAAGGGATAGAGTTGCAAGCATCTGAGTACCACCAGCTAGAACAACAGTAGACCCTTTCTCAATTACTCCTAGAGCTATACCAGCGATAGTTATGTGTAGAGGATCTCCGAGAACATCGTTCACCTTGAAAGGATCTTTCTCAAAACCTAATCTGTTAAGAGTTTTCTCAATAACATTCTTCTTAAGATCTACAGGGTTATGTTTTGAAGAACTGCTAACAACATTATAATCTCCGAAACCTAAAGCTTTGACTATAGCTAAAGCTGTTGTTGTTCCTCCAGGCATACTCTCCCCAACAACAACTACATCAACGAAAGAACCTAGAGTTCTACCAATATCTTTAGCTTCCTCGAATAATCTCCTAGATGTTCCCGGGGGAAGAGCATCTTCAATATCTATCCTACCCCCAACAGATCTAGAGGAAAGCTTTAGAGTAGGTATCTTAGGCTCTACAAACGAACCTGCATCAACAACAATGAAAGGTATATTAGATAGTTTGAGAGCTGTACGCGTTATGATAGCAGGGGTAGGGATCCCTTCAGGAGTTGTAGGTATGATAGAAAAAGACACAGGTTTGCCATGGTAAAGATATTCAACATCTAGAGCAGGTGTAAATAAGGTAAGTAGAGGAGCTTGACCAGCTAACGATATACCTGGGATTGTCGAAGTCTTTGTAGATGCTATAACGTATATACACATAGATTCTTCATACAGAAGCTCTTCACCAATACCTCCTCTAACAGTTACGATCCCTCTAAAGTTTCTACCCAAAACGATCACCGATGAAGAGGTATCGATAACGTAGTTGTAAACAAAATTTAAAAATCTATATGGCTACCCTAACCACACGGTGGAATATACGAGAATCGTCAGTTTATCACCTTCTGTAACCGAAACACTAGTTGAACTAGGTTTAGAAGATGAGGTTGTCGGGGTTACACCATGGTGTAGACTATACCTTAGAAACCCTGTGGATAAAGAGATAGCAGGTACCTATACATATGTACCTATCGATAAGCTGAAGAAGCTTAACCCAGATATAGTTTTCCTACAATCTAGAGTTCACGATAAAATTTTCCACCAAGTAAAATCAGCAGAGTTTAACGTATACCTAGTACCTCTACCAACAAATGTAAACGCAATAATATCCCATATAGTGCTAGACATCGGAGCAATCGTAGGTAGATACTATGAATCTAGAGAACTAGCTGATAAACTAACTGAGAGAATAGCCGAGATTATCAGGAGAAAGGGAAGGGAAAAGAGAATCAGGACATATATTGAGTATCTATGGCCTGATAAAACGTATTCAACAGCAGGATCGTTAACATATATCGACGATGGGGTGAGGATTGCTGGAGGAGAAAACATATTCTACGATACACCAAAAGAATTCTTCAACCCAAGAAACGAAGATATAATTGAAAGAAACCCAGAGCTAATAATCATAAACATAGAACCCGAGATGAACAAGATAACGTTGGAGGAGTATAAAAGTATAAGAAAAGAACTTTCAACAACAAAAGCATTCAAAGAAAACAAGATTATCTTAGTAGCAGAAAGTAGATATGTAAATCTAGCACACTTCGGACCCTCATTTATATCAACAATAGAATGGCTATCAACAAAGATACAGTCGCTTAACAGCATCTGAACTTAGAACAATAATTTAACATATTAAAGATTCATTCTATTTCTAAACGAGATCTGTTAAAAGAATTACTATTCTCTTAAAGACCCAGTATAATTAATTATTTAGTAAAGTCTTGTCAATAGCATTCTTCGTATTATTAAAATTACTATAAATACAAATACATAGTTAATCAGAGGGTGGACCTCATATAAAGATTTATAAAGGTGTTTTTATCAAATTACTATATAAAGGTGGTGAGTATGGATATACGTGCCCTAGTGAAAATCCTAAGTATACTGTTCGTTATTTCGCTATTTCTGATAACAATGATACCGCTTAATGTGGTTAATGCTCAATTACCTTTACCATCAGGTGTAAAAAGAGAAGAGGTTTTGGTTTTAGATACACAGGTAAGTAGGGTAGCCAATCCTAATAATTATAATCGTTGGGTTATTGGAGCGCCAACAAATGTAGTTGGACTTTCGCAAGGATGCTTAGATACATTATGGTATGTAAACTTTACTACTGGAACTGTTGACCCTATCGTTGCAGCTGGATTACCAGAATATAATAGTGATTATTCGGTAATGATTGTAAAATTACGGAAAGGTATGGTATGGAATAATGGTAGAGGAACAAGATTTCCGATGACGGCTTGGGACTGGGTCTTTGGCATCAATGCGACAAAAGCTAATAAAAATCTAATAGCATATGCAACTGTAAATACATGGGTGGAAACTGCTTGGGTTATAGATGATTACACCTTTGCAGTAAAGCTTAAGAAATCGAATCCTTATTTCCACTACTACTTAACACTCATAGGACCCGGTATATATGATTATGTCATGCCCATGCAATATTTTAGAGCAAAAGGGCTTAAATTTGAAGAGGTGCATACAGATGATTACAACCCACCGCTGTGCATAGGTCCGTACGTTCTAGATTCTTATGATCCTGGAGGAACTTGGTTTTTATGGAGAAGAAGAGATGATTGGGTAAATTCATCAGTTGGATGGATGGTCGGAAGAACTGTTCCTTGGCCAGGACCTAAATATGTACTATTTAGAGTATTTCCATCTGAAAGTGAGAAGATAATAGCTATGATCAGAGGTGAACTTGACTAGATTTTCGATGCAACACCTCAAGCATTTAAAGCAATTAAGGGTCAGCTTGGTGATAGGGTTATAGCTTGGTATAGAACATGGCCATACTTTTGGGGGTATCCAACAAGTAATAGGGGTATATACTTCAACAATATGAGGTATCCATACAATATTTCAGCTGTTAGATGGGCTTTAGCTTTCGCAATTAATATGACGAGAGTTCTAGCGCTAGGTTATGAAGGGACGCAGAGAGCTGTAGCTATACCTGCATCTGTAACAGAACCTTCAACAATGTTCTGGGATCCCCAGTTAATACCTATAATATCCGAATGGAGTGTATGTGATGTTGTTAAAGGTGTAACATTACCTTCAGATATATGTAGTAGAAAGATATGGGATCCTGATGTAGCGTTAAGAGTGAATCAATGGGCTGTTAAAGAAGGTTATATAAAGGAGCCATACCCAGAATCGGAAGCTAAGAGGATTTGGGGTAGAGGTTGGTGGAAATATATGCCAGATATAGCAGAAGCTATACTAAAAGCGCTAGGCTTTTACAAGGGGTCTGACGGCTATTGGAGATTACCGAATGGAACTATCTGGAAAATACCATTAAATGTTCCATCAGGATTCGAAATGGATGCTGTTCAGCTTGGTTATGCTGTTGCAGAGGAATGGAGAAGGTTTGGAATACAGGTGGAGGTAATACCCTATGAATCTACAACATTCTGGACATATCAATTTAACTATGGAGCATTTAGTGTAGGGTCTTACTGGGGCTTTAGCGGAAATGATCCATGGTCTACACCTATATTCTTAGAGGGATGGAGATGCGGCTACGTAAGACCCATCGGTAACTACTCACCAAATGCAGCACGATATTGTAATCCAGAATTCGATAAATATGTACTCTTAGCGCAAAGTTATTCACCAGTTTCTAAAGAGAGTATCGAAGCAACAAAACAAGCATTAATAATATTCATTAAAGACATGCCCGTTATATGGATGGGTAACTGTAAGAAATTACAACCAATATTAACAGATTACTGGACAAATTGGCCAGCAGCCGACAACTTCTACTGGGGACAAGATTTCTGGGGTAAACAAACAGTAAAATATGTCCTAGCACATCTCATACCTGTTAAAGCACCTATGGATATAATTAAGTTACCTATTATAAGGATTGGGCCTGGACAACCGTTACCTCAATGGACTCCACCCCCAGGAGTAAAATTTGTGCAAGAACCATTTATACCCCCGATATACTTAACCCCTACACCTACCCTGACACCTACACCAACACCTACTCCGACAACTCCGAGACCATCTCCAACTCCAACACCGACTCCTACTCCATCGCCTACAACACCTAAACCTACTCCGACTCCTACACCAACACCTACTACTCTTGTTACTGGTGTAGCAACAATTACTGTTGTTGTTACTCAAAGTGTTGAGAAAACCGTTATATCAACTATTGCTATACCATCAACAGTATTATCAACAATAATATCAACAATATCAACAACTGTTAGAGAAACAGAATGGACAACAACAATAGTATTAGCAGTAATACTATTCATAGTAGGACTAGCAATAGGAATATTCATAAAAAGAAAATAACTCATCACATAAAATAATTCAATTTTTATTTTTTATGTATCTTATTGGATTTAATACCTCTCAAGCTATTGATGATAAGATTAGGGATCCTTAGTTTAATGGTGTAAGTTTACTTATATATGTTATAAAGAGTATCAATAAAATGTTGTCATAAATGAGGTTATTATTAAATAACATCTTTATGAAAATCTTAGGAAATTATTGTCAAAGTACAAATGTTAAGGTTAAGGGTTGCTGTAAAAGGAGCAATATTAATTATTGTCAGTTTGTAACGATAATACAATTAAAAGTTGTTCTTAATCTAATAATGATTATTTGTTTTAGGGAAAAATCTGATTAATCTATTTTAACCACTTCATGATTACATTTTTCAATTACATCATTAATGTATATAATGAGTTACTCGCTATGATAAATAAGATTACGTATATTCATGTTAAATAATGAGGGATTACGATTTTAAGGATGATGGACTTCAAAACTTAAGAGTTTTCCCACTTCTTTAAGAACGCTGAGCCAGTGTCCTAAGGTCATGGTAATGTGTTGAGAACCAACATAAATCTCAGGTATCTTATTGATATCTCCATTAATGTTCATATGGATTATAATGCGGCAATGTATACCATCCTCACTACCTTTTATAGTTCCTTCAGCAACAAACATTTTGTTTAGAGATCTATTTATATTTAGCAAGGTAATTGGTTGATTCGCTTTAATATCGGCATAAGCTGTAACTCCAAATTTTCTTCCATGATAATCGCGAACTCTGTATTTGGTACAAGCCATAGATAACGGAAGGACATCATGCTCTATAGTTACTTCTCCTTTCTTAGCCCCAAACATTCCTTCACGATAACCGAAGTTCCCCATAACAATAGGCTGTCCACTAATAGCATACAGTATGAGAGCTGATAATATAGCCGTAATATCTCCTTCACATCCACATATAATACCTTCGTCAATGAGTCTAGAAAAAGCTAGACATGGAACAATAGGTCTTTCTTCAGTAAAGCGTCCACAGTTAATGGTTACAGCATTAGCGTCTTCCCTATCGCAAAGAAGACGAAGTGCAAGATAAACTCTAGTAACATCCATAAGATCTTTCTCCGTTGGTTCAACTACTTCAGCGAAATCCCTCTTCCATTCTTCAAGCTTATTCTTCACAACTTCATCTGAAATACTATCAAAAACCCTGAAAAACTCATTAGTTTCAACATGTCGAAATCTAACACCAAGCCGATCCTCTATAGCAAAGAAATCCCAAGGTCCATCAGGTACAGAAAAGGAAGGAATTTCACCTATATAGAGAACTTTACTCTGCTTCAGAAACTTCTTAACTCTCAAAGCCCTTACAAAATCTGTTATTTGTTTAGATCCCAACAATTCTATTTGCGATTTTGTCAATATCGGTAATCTATACCGTGAAAGAGTAAACATTTCCAAAGGTGTACTTCCATAAGATCCAACTAAGAGAGCATCAACATCATAAGTAAGTTCTGAAGGTATTCTCCTCATATCTTTATGTTCTTTAATGATAAGAGGTGCCTCGACTTCCACAAAATCTAATTGATTTATTTTCTCTTTAAACTTTTTAATCATCTCCTGAGATGCTTTCTCCAGCTCCTCCACATAGGGAGGAGAAACTTTAGGAGTTCCAATCACATCGGGTGACATTACACTTCCATAGACGTAACGATAATGATAAAGTCCAATGTAAATAGGTTTAATCTTCACAATCCCCCTCTTCAAATCTTCCATAAAGATCTCCTTTATCTGCTATTACTTAATCTACAAATAATATAAATTTTTATCTTGAGTAGATTATGAAATAAACATAATCTAATTTTAAGCATTATGAATTGAACGTATATCGTTATAATGCCTATTAAATATTACAAACTTTCTTTTCAGTCAGCATCTCCTTAAATATTTCAATTCTAAGCATAATTTTCAAGACATGTGTAAAGTTTAAAATCAGTTAAAGATCAAATGTATATTTACCCTATATTCCATACCATTCTTAATCATTATCTATAGTCATCTTGATTATATGTTTTAGATACAAGTACCGAAGTTATTCAAAACTTGAAAGGTCTTCATAAATCCTAAAGAAGATCTATGTTTTTGTATATACTTCTACACCAAGGATCTTAGCTGTTTCTATACCGTTTTCGTCTATGAACGATGTTACCATGATTAACTTTGGTTTAACACCTGTTACTTTTTCGTATAATTTTCCCATTCTCCATAATTTAGAAATATCTGCATCAGATGCGCTTGACTTAATCTCTATAAGAATATGTATATCGTCTTTTATAGTTATGTCTACTTCTATCCGCGATGGGTATCCTAGTACCTCACCTTTCTCATCGAAGTATACCCATTTCTCAACTTTAGCAACACCAAGGAGTTCTTCAACAACACCTTTCATAGCATTTCTAAAAGCTTCCTCAGACTCTATACCCCATCTAGCACCTAAAGCTTGAAGTCTTCTTTCAAAAGAATCCATCCTCCTCATAACACTTTCATAAAGCTTATTAAAATCTTCTCTAAGTTTTTTAAGTTCGTTTTCTAGAGATTCAAATCTTTTATAAGCTTCTTCCCATCTCCTGTTGTTTTCTTCCCATCTCTTCTCCTGAATATTAACAAAAGTTAGGAAATCTTCTCTAAGCTTCTTCAACTCGCTGATAATAGTATCTAGACCTATTAAACCAGCTACAGCTAACCTAAACTCCTCATCACTTTTCAAAAACTCTAAAATTCTCTGCTTAAGCTCAGTATCACTAACCATAGAGTTCTACCCACTACTCTACC
>Ga0080004_1127504_pt1 | contig 29929 bp, 24 predicted proteins | sample WasSprMetagenome_FD_69207 | JGI IMG/M metagenome (GOLD analysis project Ga0080004, IMG submission 69207) | Sulfidic aquatic microbial communities from Washburn Spring, Yellowstone National Park, USA - WS (SPADES assembly) (version 2) | ecosystem: Environmental > Aquatic > Thermal springs > Hot... | reverse complement strand
CTCTTTTAAAATTTTGTCAAGCCCTCTTTTTGTTTTTAATTTGTCTTTTAATAGGTGGAGAGAGAAGTGAAGAGGGCTACAAAGAAACTTCTCTCCCCGCCTATTAAAACCTCCTTTTTCAACCCAGAAATGACTTCTGAGCTGGAATTGTTTGACATAAATTTTTAATGATTTATAATGAAATTAATATGCCGAACAAAATCTCATCAAAAATTTTAGAAAGAATTGATTCTTTAGAAAAAGAATTACAAAGACTCAAAATCGAGACTTATTTTAATTTGCCAGAAAGAAAAAGAAAATCCCTCTACCCAGAAAAATCTCTTAGAAAAGCTCTCCGGCTTTTAAGGCACTCGATTTGGCAGGAAAGATATGCCAAAAAAATTTAGGATTTTTCTTGATTCCAGCGCCTTAATTCTGGACTCAATTCGCCAACCGGTGGAGCAGGTATTATCATTTCGGCTTTTCTCGCTGGCGAATTTTCTATTTATATTTCTAATCAAGTCATTGAAGAAGTCCAGCAAGTTATCCAATCAAAATTTCCTTTACTAAAAGACCCTTTCTTAAATTTCCTTTTAGCTCAACCAAAAATTGTTAAAAATCCAACTCTTAAAGAAATTCGATACGCTTACAAACTAATTCATTCAGAAGATGCTCCAATTTTAGCCGCAGCTCTAAAATCAAAACCAGATTTTTTAATCACCTGGGACATAAAACATTTCCTAAAAAAAGAAGTTATCTCTAATGTTCCATTTACAATCTGCACTCCAAAAGAATTCATCCAAAAATACTGGAAAAGAAAATAATTTTTAAAGAACTATATCACCTCCTTTTTCAGCCCAGAAATGATTTCTGAGCTGGAAAAGAAAGGGAAGCCCGGGACCCTACCGGGCTTCCCAAAACCCCTTTTAGAAGTGCTTCAAAAGGAACCAAAAAATCTTTTCCTTGAGAACTTGGACCTCTTCTGCATCTCCCGTTTTCTCTGCAAATCGCTTATATGCCAGGGCGAGTGCCCTGGCAGGTTTGGAAGACGAGAGGGGAGCGTAAATTACAATAACTCCGCGGGTCCTGCTCCATTCCATCCTTGCAGGATTGCTGCCGGGATAACAATATGCACAATACCAGGCGGCATTTTCGTAGTACCCTTCTTCGAAATCCCCGCTAGCAGCGGGGTCAACATGATTACAGTCCCCTGTCATCACAGGATGAGGCTTCTCCCGCATCCCCTCAAAGTCCCATCCGAACTCCTTAAGCAACTGCCTAAGGAGTTCCACATCATACTCTAGGGTGATTTCAATTACTTTCATTTTCCTCCCCCGCCTTTCGGGCGGGATTTTCGGTGGGCCGTAAAGTTTAAGGGGTTTTCCCCACCCACCGACTCCCTTCACGGGGAGCAAGCTAGCCACCAAGTTTTGATGACCAATTTGCTCCCCGCAAGGGATTTTTTATTTTTGTAAAGAACTATACCTCCCTTCTCAACCCAGAAAGGATTTCTGAGCTGGAAAAGAAAGGGAGCTCGCGGACCCATCCGCGGTCCCCTATCTTACCCTTATTTTATCCTTATGTTTTTATCCTTACGTTTAAGTCTTTGATATCGTATAATTTGATACTGAAGATAGGAAACAAAAAATGTCCCAATTATAAGAACCCCCAAAACAATATATTTAAGGATATCCGGACAATTCCGCGACAACAACATAATAACACCTAACCCCCAACAGGCTACCAGGACCCACATGGTTTACCCTCCTCCTTACTCCTGCCCCGGCTTATCGCCGGGGAGGTCTTATGAAGTTGCTCCCCTCACGGGGAGCAAGCTGGACACCAAAATTTGATGACCAATTTGCTCCCCGCAAGGGAATTTCCTTATTTTGGTTTTAAAGAACTATATCACCTCCTTTTTCAGCCCAGAAATGATTTCTGAGCTGGAAAAGAAAGGGAAGCCCGGAAAACCCAAACCCGGGCTTCCCGAAAAACCCTCAGGCGGGATCCACCCTTTGGGCAATAGCCCACACCTCTTCAGGCACCTCATATGGTTCCTGACGAGGGGTCGTGCCCCGGGTTCCCCCAAGGGCGAAACCACGTGCTTTTTCCCAAGCCCGGAGGAGGTTTCCAATCACCTCCTCCTGAAAAAGGCTTCTACACAGTGCCTCAAAAGCCGGACTTGCCCCCTCCGGGGCTACAAACGGCCCCCCCGTCAATGCGGCGGCTAGGAGCCGCCACCCCCCGCAAAAACGGCCGATCACATAGGTATATTCGGCTCGAAAACCCCTCCCGAGTCCATAGGCCGTCACGTAGACCCACAAATCCTCTCGTGCCGGGGCGATTCCCCGGCCACTTTTGTGACCGAGGGTCCGCCCGCCCTCAGAGTCAAACAAACCATAGTGACAGATTTTCATTTTACTCCCCCGCCCTTCGGGCGGGATTTTCGGTGGGCCGTGAAGTTTAAGGGGTTTTCCCCACCCACCGGAGGTTATTTTCACCGCATCCGCCCCTACCTCCTTGGGGCGGGCAGTCTTCACAATCGTTCGCTCCCTCACGGGGAGCAAACTAGCCACCAAATTTGATGACCAATTTGCTCCCCGCAAGGGAATTCCTTATTTTGGTTTTAAAGAACTATATCACCTCCTTTTTCAGCCCAGAAAGATTTCTGAGCTAAAAAAGAAAGGGAAGCCCGGGACCCTACCGGGCTCCCTGAAACCCTGGAGACTTTACTACTTCCTCTACGAAAACATACACCCGGTCATATTGATGCCGACCACCTGCGACTTTTCGCGACACCCATTTCACCAGCTCCTGCTCGTCTTGGAAGACAACCTGCTCGGAAGGCTCGTGGATACGGGCGCTACAAAAACCGGTTACCCCCCATGGGGAATATACCCCACCAACCGCATCGGAAAGAAATGTTCGTGCTCAAACTTTGCGTAATCACAAGCCCAATAGTACAAAAACCAGCTGTCACCCCAGTTGTGGGTTTGAATCACCGCGCAATGTACTAATCTATCCATTTTTCCCTCCTTCCCCCTGCTTCCCCCTTTGTGTGGGGTGAAGACTTCCGAGGCGCTCCCCCTTACGGGGAGCAAGCTGGACATTATTCGTGAAATTCGTGTTCAAATTCGTGTAAATTCGCGATAAAATAATGACCAATTTGCTCCCCGCAAGGGAAACAATTTTTGATTTTAAAGAGCTGTTTCTTACCTATTTGGAAGCCACTAATTTTAGTGACCTCCAAAAGGGTAAGAACCCAAACCCTTACCCCGGATCTCTCTTTCAAGAGAGACCCTCCCACCATTTATATTGGCGCCGTGGTGGGCGCCACTGCGGGCCTACCGCAAATAGTCGCGGTAGGCCTGGGCTACCTCCGCCAGCTCCCGAAAGGAGCTGACGGAGAACACGCAGCCGTCCGGGGCGATCACCACGATCGCCCCGTCCTGCTTTTCCTTCTCCTCCGCTTTCCCGGCGGAGGACTCCTGCTCCTGCTTTTTCATCTTCCCTCCTTCTCCTTTTTTTTCGCAAGGGCCTCAAGACCCTTGCGAATCTCCTTGGGGAGTCTTCTCCCCAAGTTTTCATCGGTCTTCGGGTATGCCCGGAGGTCCGGGTACCCGAAGCCTTGGATGTATTTCGCGCAGCGGCGGCAATAAATGCTGCCACTGCCCGTCAATCCCCACGGCTGGCCCCTGATGGGCCAGCCGCACAAGTCGCATATCCTCTTCATTCTACTCACCTCCCCTTAACCCACTTTAAATGAGCTAAAGGGAGGTGAGAAGATGGAAATTTAAATTTTAATGTGCTTCGTGCTTCCCCAACCTCAACCTCGCAATTTGTAGCCCTCTTTTCGCGAAGTTGGGGGTTGAGGGGCAAACTCTTTGTTATGAAGAGGTGGGTTAGGCCTCCCCATAACCCGGGGCTTGCCTTTCCGGTTGGCAAGTCCCTTTTCAGGAGAACCATCCAAGAGATTGCTCTCCTCAAGCCAATCTCTTAGATCAGTTCATCCCCTACTCAGGTGGCTGGGGTGCTCAGTTTTTTAAAAATTTTCCCCAGCACTCAACTTGCCGACTGGGTCTGAGCTGACCCAGCCTTCTTTTAAAGAGCTATGTTTTAAAGAACTGTACTCTCTCCTCTGAGAGAGGAAGATGAAGGAGAGTTTTTGGGGGGATTTCTGCGGACCAATGTTTTTGTTTACATTTCTGTCCGGTTCCCCCGTTTTTTAAAGATCTTTTTCCTGCCAGGAAAAGGTTTTTCCTTTTTCCCAGCAGAGATCTTGAGCCTTTTGGCTCACTCTCCCCTCCATCTTTCTCTCTCAGAGCAGTTTAATTTCGTCCCTTTAAACCAAGAGGCGGCTCGGAGAGAGCCGCCTCATTGGCTAATATAGTCGCTAGCGACTATATTTTACTCTCTCCTCTTTGTTTTTGATTTATTTTTTAAAGAGCTTTACACCTTTATTATAGCATATTTAATTTTTTGTGTCAAGTTCCTTATCTCTTTTTCCTCTCTTTTCTCGCTTATATTTTAGCATATTTTATTTTTCTTGTCAAGCTCATTTCCCTATTTTTCCTCTTTCCCTCTTTCACCTTTATTTTATCATATTATAGGCAATCTGTCAAGGTATGAGGTGAAACAACTCAAAAAATAAGGTAAGCTTAACACAAATTCAAATCTTTAAACGAAAATCGATTTAGGGTAAAATAATAAAATGAAAAAAGAGTGGGTATTTTTGATTTTAATTTTTCTTTTGGCTTGCGTTTTTAGATTTTGGAAATTAAGCGAAGTTCCTCCAGGACTTTACCCTGATTCTGCAATTTATGCTAACGAAGCTTGGTTTTCTTTAAAGAATAAAGATTTTAAAGTTTTTTATCCTGAAAACAACGGAAGAGAGGGACTTTTTATGTGGCTTTTAGCTCTTTCTTTTTATCTTTTTGGAGTCTCAATTTTTTCTTTAAGAATAGTTCCTGCAATTTTCGGGACTTTAACTGTATTTGGAGTCTATCTTTTGGCAAAAGAATTATTTGAAAATGAAAAAATTGCTCTGCTTTCTTCTTTTTTTATTTCTGTTTCTTTTTGGCATACTAATTTTTCGCGCATTGGTTTCAGAGTAATACTGCTTCCTTTTGTTATAACTTTTTCTTTTTATTTTCTTTTGAAAGCTTTAAAACGAAAATCAATTCTTTTTTCGGTTTTGGGTGGAATATTTTTTGGTTTGGGTTTTTATACTTACACTTCTTTTAGAGTGGCGGTTTTGATTTTACCTTTTTTGTTTTGGTTTTGGTTTTTTATAGCAAAAAGGGAGGGTTGGCAAAAAAAATTTTTATCTTTGACTTTTTTATTTTTTGCTGTCACATTTTTTGTTGCTTTGCCAATTGGAATCTATTTTTTAAAAAATCCCCAAGACTTTATTTCGAGAGCAACCCCAATTTCAGTTTTTAAAGCAGAAAATCCGGCAAAAGAATTTTTGAAATCTTTAATTTTGCATCTTGGAATGTTTAATTTTTATGGAGACCCAAACTGGAGGCATAATTTTTCAGGAAAACCAATGCTCTTTTTTCCAGTTGGAATTTTATTTTTAATCGGTCTTTTTATTTCAATTGCAGAGATAATAAAGTTTTTGAAAAACAAAAATTTATCACCACAAGTTGTAAGTTGTTTGTTGTTAGTTGTTTGTTTTTTTGTCATGCTTTTGCCTGGAGTTTTAACTAGAGAAGGTATCCCCCACTCTTTGAGAGTTTCTGGCGTAATTCCTTTTGTTTTCATTTTTTCTGGTCTGGGAGGAAATTGGCTCTATCAACAGCTAAAAAAATTAACAAAAAATGAAAAATTGTTAAAAATTCTTTCTTTTTGTTTTTTAATTTTTGTTGCCCTTTTTGAATTTCACAAATATTTCTTTGTTTTTGCAAAAAGACCTGAAGTAAAAAGCGAATTTACAAAAGAGTATCTTGAAATGGGAAATTATTTGAATTCATTGCCAGAAGATTTTGAAAAATATGTGATTGTAAATAGAGGTGGAGTCCCCGTTTCCTGGGCAGGAAATATTCCAATGCCAGCTCAATCGATAATGTTTTTTGAAATTTCAAAATACGGAAAAATAAAGAGCAAGTATTTGTTGCCAGAAGATATTGAAAAAATTAAAATAGAAAAAAGAGGGGTAATCTTGCCAATGAGTTTTGATGAAAAAATTTTTGAAAAATTAAAGGAAAAATTTCCAGAAGGTCAAATAAAAAAAGTTAATGAATTTTGTGTCTTTGAAGTTCAAAAATAAAATTTTAGCCTATTTTTTGCTCTTTTTAGTCTTTATTTTGGCAATATCTAGCTCAATTGGAGATTCTGCAACTTCAGATGAGCCTCCTCATATAGTCGCAGGTTATTCTTACTTAAAATTCCACGATATGAGATTGAATCCTGAACATCCTCCTTTGGCAAAAAGTTTGGCTGCTTTTCCTCTTTTGTTTTTAAATTTAAATTTTCCAAAATCAGATTTTGCCTGGCAACAACCAGATGGTCCATATTGGTGGCATCAGTTCAATTTAGGAGGAAAGTTCTTGTATGAAGTTGGTAACAATCCTGATCAAATTTTGTTTTTTGCTCGCTTTCCAATGATTTTGCTTTTAATAGTTTGTGGATTTTTCATTTTTAAATTTGCCAAAGAGTTTTTTGGAGAAAAGGTTGCGATTTTGGCTCTATTTTTCTTTTCTTTTTCTCCAACTTTTTTAGCCCATGGAAGGTTAGTAACAACTGATGTTCCAGCTGCTTTTGGGATAGTTTTGGCAACTTTATATTTTCTAAAAGCACTGAAAAATCCGACCCGAAAAAACATAATTTTGGCAGGAATTGCTTTGGGAATTTCTCAGCTTTTGAAATTTTCTTTGATTTTATTAATTCCTTTCTTTGTTCTTTTGACAATAATTTGGATTTTAGTTTTTAGAGAATGGAAAAATCCATTGAGAGTTTTAATTTCTTCTCTAACCTTGTGGGTTTTTGTTGTTTGGGTAATTTATGGATTTTTAATTTATAACTATCCACCAGAAAGACAATTAAGGGATACAAAAATTACTTTGGAATCCTTTTCTGGGGGGTCTTCTTCAATAAAAGCAACTTGTTTTTCACCAAAATCAGTAGAAAAAATAAAAAGATGCCCTGCTGAAATTGTAATTTGGGCCTCCAACAAACCAATAATTAGAGCTTTGGCTCATTATGGTCTTGGGCTTTTAATGGTATTTCAAAGAGCAGCCGGAGGTCATACTACTTATTTTTTAGGAGAAGTTTCAGCTTCAGGTTGGAGAATTTATTTTCCCTTTGTCTATTTAATAAAAGAGCCTTTAGCTTTTCATATTTTTTGGGTTTTGGCTTTATGTTATTTTGTTTTCAAAATAAAAGAACCTTTTTGGAAAAATCCAATTTTGAGATTGAAAAATTTTATTAAAGAACATTTTGTTGAATTTTCAATGGTTCTTTGGCTTTTGATTTATTGGGCAACTTCAATAAAATCTAATTTGAACATTGGGGTAAGGCATTTGTTGCCAATCTTTCCTTTTACTATAATTTTGACTGCAAAGGGAGTTGTCTTTTGGCTTGAAAATACAAAATACAAAAAGATAGCTCTTTCTCTCTTTTTAGTTTTAATTTTGTGGCAGGCAATTTCTGTTTTAAAAATTTATCCCCACTTTATAGCTTATGCAAATGAAATTGTTGGAGGACCTGATAAGGTTTACCTTTATACTGTAAATTCAAACTTGGATTGGGGACAAGATTTAAAGAGATTGAAAAAATGGGTTGAGGAAAATAAAATTGAAAAAATTTATCTTGATTATTTTGGAGGAGGAAACCCAAGATATTATTTAAGAGAAAAATATGAAAGTTGGCAAGGACAAAGAGATCCAAAAGAAATTCCAAAGGGTTCATATTTAGCAGTTTCAGCAACTGCTTTACAAGGAGGGAGAGGGCGACCTGGGAAAGGATTTGATCAACCTACTGGATATTATCTTTGGTTAGAAAAATATAAAGAGATTGCAAAAATTGGTTATTCAATTTTTGTGTACTATATAGAGTAATTACTGCTTAAATTTATAAGAAGCGAAATTTCCAAATCTTGTATCAATATATTCTAAAAGATTTCTCTTTTCTTTTGGAATTTCTTTTTCCAAAACTGTTTTCAATTTCCTTAATTGCCAGTCTAAATTTTCGCTATTCAAATACAAAAACCAGCCTTCAGAAGTTTTGAGATTTATCCTTTCTTCAGAAACAATGAAAGCCTCTTCAATTTTTAATTGGAAATTTTGTTGAATTTTTTCTTTGGCATCCAAAATAAAAGCCATTAATTCTTTTGTTATAACCTTTTTTCCCAATTCAATGTTTAACAAAACATCGCTAGTTCTTATTTTCAAAAAATTATCTTCGCTTTGAGCTTCTTCAAAAATTATTCCTGTTGAATCGACAAAAAATTTTTTATCATCAACTAAAAATATTCCGACAGGTTCTCTTTCTTGAATGTTTAAAATAAGAGTGGAGGGAAGTTTTCTTTTAATCTCGATTTTTGAAATCTTAGGATATTTTTGTAAGAACTCGCTCTCAATTTTTTTAGGGTTTATTAAAAATATGCTTTTTGACAAAAACGAAAATATCCTTTTTTCTATTTTTTCATTTAAAGCGGTTTTTAAATCATTGGCTGGGATTGTTTTTTCTCCGTAAATTTGAATTTCTTTAATCTGAAAAAATGGTGCAAAAGAAAAAATATAAAAAGAGATGCCAAGAATTATGAAGACCAAAATAAAAGCTAAAAAAAACTTATTCTTATAAAATGGTTTTTTTCTCTTTACTCGATGGGGTTTTCGATAAATCCTTGCCATAAAATTAATATCTTCTTTTCCATTTTCTTAGGGTTTCTACAATATAATTTATCCAATATTTCTTTTTTAATGGCAAATCTTTGGTCTTAACATATTCTTTTTTCTCTCCCCCAAATCCAATTTTAAACAAAGTTAAACCAGCCCAGGGATGTTTTGGAGAATCGGTGGGGGCAATTCCCCAGAAATTAAATACTTTACAACCTTTTTGTTTTGCCTTTTTTATGGCTTCCCACAAAAGTAAATATGATGTTGGAATTTTTGAGTATTTCCTTGAAGAAGCTCCGTGATGATAAAATGCCAAATTTTGCCAGAAAATAAAAATACCTCCAGCAATAACCTCTCCTTTGTAATTGCCCAATAAAATTGAAATCTGACCTTCGTCTTTAAAAGCCAGAAATTCTTTTTGTAAATATTCTAAAGAAAATGGTACAAAGTGCTGTCTCTCTTTTGTTTCCAAATAAATTTTGTTAAAAAGCGAAACCCCTTCTAAACTATTCTCTTCTCTGATTGTGAGCAATTTTTCTTTTTGCGCCTTTTTTATTAAATAACGAGTTGTTTTTCTCATTCCAGCTAAAATATCTTCTTCGCTTTTTTCAATATTTAATTCCCAAGTAATTTCTGGATGAATAAAAATTGGAGCGTTCTTAAATCCTAAAATTGAAAAAATTTCTTCATTTTCTTTTGTTTTTTTTAAAATTGGACTTATCCGAATAAAATCGCAATCCTCACTTTTTGCAATTCTTTCTAATTCGTCTCTAAGAACTCTTAAGAGTTTAAGCTTTTTTTCTTTATCTTCAATTTTTAAGTTGGGACCATGAGGAATAAAAAGAAATTTTCCTCTTTTGGCTTCAATTTTTACAACTAATGCCAATCCTAACAAATTTTCATTTTCAAAAATTCCAATTCTCCAAATTTTATTCCCTAAAGACTTTTGAAACTCTCCCCAATTCCAAGAATCCAAAAATGTCTTCTCTTTGCATTCTAAAAGAAAATTCTCCCAGATTTCCTTATCATCAATTTCCCTAATATTTAAATTCATATATTTCTGCCAATATCTCTACCAAATTTTAAATATCCCATATTTTCTACGATCGTAGAAAATTTAGTATCTTTAAATTTCTTCAATTAAAAATAATTTGACATAAGGGTCTAGGGAATATTTGCGCAAAAACTCTTCTGTTTCTTTCTGAACATCATAAGGAGTAATCCAGATACTTTTTTGGAGCATTTTGTAGCCTAAAAGAATGAGATGTTCCCTTAGCAAATCTCTTAAATATCTTTTCTTTTCTGGAATATCAAACATTATCATCTGGAATTTCCCATCTTTTCTTATTTTCTTTTCCATCATTTTGTATTTTATCTTAAACACCTTTTTAAATCCTAATGGAGTTAAAATTATTGCTTTTTTGTTTTCTAAGTTTTTAATTTTTATTAACCCCTTTTTCTTCAAATAATAAATAAGTTTTGAAAACTTCTTTCGATCAATAAGTCTTTTCCATTCGCGTTTTTGCTTTACAGACCAAAAATCGATTCCCTCTCGCATTGACCTCGCAATTCCAAAATCAAGTGATCTATCTACCTCCTCAATAAAATTATATACGCTCCAAAGAAATTGGTCGGTAAGTGGAATTCTCATAATTATTTATACCATAATTTCTACGATCGTAGAAATTATAGTATAAGGTTAGAGGTTGTTTTTAAGAAAAATAATGACCTTTTTGGCATCTTCTGTTGTGATGTTTATGTGAGTTGGTAAATTTAAGATTGTTTTGGCAACTTTTTCTGCTTGAGGACAACTGCCTAAATTATATTTCATTTTTTCCAAATCAGTATCTGGGGGAACAATTGGAGTTTTTCGCCAACCATCGTCAAGAAAAATTTTGTTTTTTGAAAGTTTCTTCAAAAGAAATTCTGTTTCAAAGTCAAAAATTAAAGAATATCTCATCCAAATTCTCCCCTCTTTTCTCTTTGGCAAAATAACATTTAAATCTTTTAATTCTTTTTCATAAATTTGAGCTATTTTCTCTCTGTGTTGATTAAATCTATCCAATTTTTTGAATTGATTTTGGGCTAAAAGAGATAAAGCAAATGGCATTTTTTTGGGAAAATAACCAGGTTTTTCTCCTTTTTTTTCTCTTTTTGTTACTGCCTTTGAAAGAATGTTCAGTTTTTGGAAAATAAAAAGCAGTACTTTTCCAACCCCAAAAAAATCAAAGAGAGGCTTAATTATTAATTCTACCAAAATTGGATAAAGAATTTGTTGTAAAATCCAAAAATAAGAAGGATTTTCTAATTTTTCCCAAAATTCTTTAATTTTTTTTCCTATTATTTCATCATCAGTAATTACCATCCCTCCAAATACTGAAGAAATAACTTTGTCTCTTCCAAAACTAAAAAATGCAGCTTTAGAAAATGTACCAATTTTTCTTCCTTCAAAGGTGGCGCCCAAAGAATGAGCACAATCTTCAATCAAAATTAGATTTTTTTCTTTACAAATTTCTAAAATTTCTTTTAAATCTGACGGGAGACCAAAAGTGTGTTGAACTATTAGTACTTTACTCTTTGGGCTAATTTTTCTTTTTAAATCCTCAATATCTAAATTTAAAGTTTCTTTTTCACAGTCTACAAAAACTGGTTTAAGTTTTAACCAAATAATTGGATTGACCAAAGCATTACAAGTAAATGCCTGAATCAAAACTTCATCACCTTCTTTTAAATCTAAAGCACTTAAAATAGCCATTAAAGCTGATCTTCCACTATTGAAAGAAAAGGCATATTTTACTTTAAAATAATTTTTAAATTCTTCTTCCAAAAGATTGCTCTTTTTTTTCCAAATCCAGGGCTGAAAGAGGATTTTCAAAGCTAAAATAACATCATCTTTTTCGGTATTTGGAGAAAGAGAAATGAATATTGGTTTTCTTTTAGTCATTTTTTTTAAAAAATTCTATTATTCTTTTATCTACCCTTCCCTCAAGCAAAATCACATCTCCTTCTTTGCAAAATTCTTTTAGTTTTTGAATTATTTTTTCTGAATCCTCCAAAAATATTATTTTTTCTTTGTCACCTTTAAGTTCTTTAAAATAATCAAAAGTTGTAATTATGGCTAAATCGCAAATTTCTCTAATTTTTTCACCAATTCTCAAATGAATTTCTCTAGCAGCCTTTCCCAACTCAATTAAACAGGGCATCACAATTATTTTTTTTCGCCCCCAAACCTTTAAATATTCCAAATGGGTCAAAACTGCATCTGGATTTGTGGAATAAGAAGCGTCGATGATGAAAAATCCATATTTTGTAGAAATCAATTTTACTCCGCTTTGCTCTTGTTTTATCTCTTTTGCAAATAGCCCAATTTCTTTTAAGCTCATTTTTGAAAGAATTTTTGCTGCACAAGCTGCCAAGAGAATGTTAATGATGTTTTGATGGCCAATTAAATTGAGTTCAAATTTTCCAGAATCTCCTTCTTTATCTAAAGCCAAAAATTGAATTTTTTCTTTTTCTACTAAAATATCTTTTGCAAAAAGATCAAATTGTGAATTGTTCAATCCAACAATCTTTTTTTCAATTTTTTCATTTTGATATAAATTTCTCAAAATTTCATTTTCTCCATTTAAAATTAAAATCCCATTTTCTGGCAAACTTTCTACCAATTCTTTTCCTCCTTCTGCTGAAATTAAATTTTCCATTGAACCAAAAAGAGCTAAATGTTGCTCATTCACACCGGTTATAATTCCAATTTTTGGCTTCACAATTTTTGCTACTCTTTTTATTTCCCCTTTTCTATAAGCTCCGATTTCACAAACAAAAATTTGATGGTCTTTATTTAATTTTTCTAAAACACATTTTGAAATTGAGACTTCATTATTTTGATTTTTCTCTGTTTTTAAAACTTTAAATTTCTTTTCTAAAATTGTAGCCAAAAATTCCTTTGTTGAAGTCTTTCCATAAGATCCAACAATCGCAACCACTGTTAAATTTTTGAATTTTTCTCTTTTTTTTGCTGCTTTATTGAACAAATAAATTTTCCAAAAAAAGACAAATGGCTGAAAAGAAAGAGAAATTAAAAAAACAAATAAAGGGGTGAAAATATCAAAGCTCAAGAGAAAAATTGGAAGATATTGCTTGGTTTTTAAGGTTAAAAAAGAAAGGAAGGTAAAGATAAAAAGGTTAAGCAAAAATAAAAGTAAAATTTTTTTGGTAAAAACAGGAACCCGTGCTCTTTTTAAAAGAAAATCAAAAATTGTTTTTAGTGCTTCGAAAAGGTAAAGAAAAAATAAAAAAAGAATTAAAAAAGAAAGGTCTTTAGAAAGAAAAAATAAAAAAAGCAAAAAAATTTTGGAGAAAAAAAGAGGGTTTAAAAAAATTCTTTTTCCCTTTTCTGTTTGAAAATGGACTAAAAATCTATCTATTCTGTATTCTTTTAATTGCCAAAGATAAAGCCAAAACAGAATTGACTTTATTTGCCGAATATACCAAAGAAAAATTAAACTTAAATTTTCAAAATTCATATTTTCTTTTAAGAAATTGGGAAATTATTTTAGCTAATTTTTCAGGATTTTCTAAATGGGGACTGTGAAAAGCTTTTGGCAAAATTTTTATTTCTGAATTAAGAATCTTTTCTCTAAAAATAAGGGCATGATCTAAAGGCAAAATATTGTCCTTTTCTCCCCATACAATTAAAGTCTCAACTTTTAAAAGTGAAAGGTCTCCTGTAACATCTTCTTCAATAATTTTTTTCATTATTTCTTTCATTGTTTCGTTAGCCTTAGCATAATCTGAATGTCTTATAAGGATATAAAATAAATTCCTGGCTTTATCCTTAAATCTTTGCAAAATTTTTGGAGAAAAAAGAGCATTTCCTAATAAAGCTAGAGAAAAGATTATTTTCGCCTTTAAATTTTTCTTTTGTTTTATTCCAGCTGAGTTACAAAGAATCAATTTTTTTACTTTTTCTGGCCAAAGGACTGAAAATTTAATTGCTATTCTTCCTCCAAAAGAATGTCCCAAAAGAAAAAATTTTTCGAGTTTCAAATTCTCTGTAAATTTTTTAAGCCAATTGGCATAATCTTTTAAATCCCAAGCACTTTTTGGAGTTTCGCTTTTTCCAAAACCTGGAAGATCAGGGCAAACAATCTTGAAATCTTTTTCTAATTTTTCAATTACTTTTAACCAAGAATTTGAAGATCCTCCCCATCCATGCAAAATTACTAAAGCCTCTCCCTCTCCTGCAGTTTTGTAATTTACTTTTGTTTCATTAATTACAATTTCGTTTTCTTGCATGATTTCTAATTTCTTTAAAAGGGAGATATTTTTGTAAAACCTCGGGAATTTTTACTGATCCATCAGCTTGTTGATAGTTTTCAAGTATTGCTAAAATTGGTCTTTGGGAAAAGGCTGTCCCATTGACTGTATGAACAAATTCCAATTTTCCATCCTTTTTTCGATATCTAATATTTAATCTTCTTGCCTGAAAGTCGGTACAATTTGAAGTTGAGTGGGTTTCACGATATCTATTTTGAGAAGGGAACCAAGCCTCAATATCATATTTTGCAGCTGCTGGTCTTCCCAAATCTCCAGTACAAATTTTTAAAACTCTATAAGGAATATTCAGAGACTGCATTAATTTTTCTTCCAGTGATAAAAATAGCTCGTGTTCCTTTTTTGAATCTTCAGGTTTGCAAAAACTAAACATTTCTAACTTATCGAATTGATGAACCCTAAAAATTCCTCTTGTATCTTTTCCCCAAGAGCCTGCCTCTCTTCTAAAACAAGTTGAAAAAGCAAGATATCTTTTTGGTAATTCCCTTTCTTCAAAAATTTCATTGGCGTGCATTGTTAAAATTGATTGTTCTGATGTTCCGATTAAAAATAAATTGTCCTTTGGCAAAAAATAAGCTTCTTCAATATCACTCGCTTCAAAATAACCTGTTCCCCTTGCCATTTCAGGCTTTAGCATTACTGGAGGTAAAAGGGGTACAAACCCTTCTTTGGTCAAAGTTTCTAAAGCAAAATAAATTAAGGCAAATTCAATCCATACAGCCTCTCTTTTTAAATATCCAAATCTTGAACCTGCAACTTTTGCTGCTCTTTTAACATCAATCAAATCCAATTTTTCAGCGATTTCTAAATAATCTTTTGGGGCAAAATCAAACTTTGGCTTTTCTCCCCATTCTTTTTGAACAACATTTTCTGTCTCATCTTTTCCAATAGGGACATCTTCAAGGGGTAAATTTGGGACCTGAAGCATTAATTCTTCAAATTCTTTATCAACAATTTTTAAATTCTCTTTTGCCTCTTCTTCCTTTTTATCCAATTTTCGCATTTCAGAAACAATCTTTTCTTTTTCTTTTTGATCTTTTATCTTTACAATTTCTTTTGAGGCTTTATTTTTTTGAGCTCTAATTTTTTCAATTAACTTTAAAATCTCCTTCCTCTTTTGATCAAGTTCTAAAATTCTATCAATATCAACTTCAATTCCTTTATCTTTGCAAGCTTTTTTTACTTTATCTGGATTTTGGCGAATGAATTTAATATCTAACATTTTTTTCTTTTTTTATTTTAAAAAATAAAATTAAAAAACCGAAAATCCCAAGAAGAAAAAGAATAAAAGTCAAAAACCAGTAGATTTTTTTGCCAATAAAAAATGGTTTGAAATCGGATGGCCAAAACAAAAAAACATCATCATGGGTTAGATTATCCAAAAAAATATGAATTAGCCAAGCAAAAAGAGAAGAAAAATAGAGGTTTTTGAAAGAGAAACTTTGAGAAATTTTGAATTTTAAAGAAATTTGATTTAATTTTTCCCTAAGTAACCACAAAATTTGAGCTAAAATTAAACTTCCAAAAATTGCTCCTAAAATTGAATGAAAAAAACCATGATGAGAACAGCGATAGCATCTCTTTATTAAAACTAAAATCAAAGGTTCAATATCCATTACAACACTTCCAAAAATTATTGCCCATAAATTAAAAAATTTTAGAGTTAGCACCCCAAAAAATAATCCAGGTCCTAAATGAAATGGGGTTAGGGGCATATTTTATTCACTCTTTCGCATTAAAGGAAAGAGAATAACCTCACGGAGGGAATAAGAATCTGTTAAAAGAGTAACAAGTCTGTCAATTCCCATTCCAAATCCTGCAGCTGGTGGCATTCCATATTCTAAAGCTTCCAAGAAATCTTCGTCTAATCTGTGAACTTCTTCTAGTCCAGATTTGAAAAGTTTTTCTTGCTCTAAAAAGCGTCTTCTTTGTTCTATTGGATCATTAAGTTCAGAAAAGGCATTAACTAATTCTATTTGTGCTACAATGAGCTGGAAATTTGCCAATTTTTTTGGATTCTTTTCTAATGGCTTTGCCAAAGCTTGAAATCCTAAGGGAAAGTGAATCACAAAAGTTGGATTCCAAATTTTTGGTCTAATTATTTTTTTAAAAATCTCATCAGCAATTTCAAATTTTGGAAAATCATCTTCAACGCTCAAACCAAGTTTTTTTGCTTTTTCCAACAAAAATTTTTGATTGACGCTCTCATAATCAATTCCAACTTCTTTTCTAAACAAAGCGTCAAATTCTACTCTTTCCCAAGGGGGCTTAAAATCAATTTCTTTTCCCTGATAAGAAATTTTTGTTTTTTTGAAAATTTTTTTAACTAAGCTAGAGAGCATCCTCTCTGTAAATTTCATCAATTCTTTGTAATCTGAATATGCCCAGTAAAATTCGAGCATTGTAAAATCTGGATTGTGAAATCTATCGACTCCTTCATTTCTGAAGCATTTACCAATTTCAAAAACCTTTTCAAAACCACCGACTAAAAGTCTTTTTAAATAAAGCTCTGGGGAAATTCTTAAATAAAGATCTATATCCAAAGCATTGTGATGAGTTTTAAATGGTTTTGCCCTGGCTCCTCCATAGAGTAATTGTAAAATTGGGGTTTCAACTTCTAAAAATCCTTCTTTTTCTAAGAATTTTCTGATTTCTGAAATTATTTTGGACCGTAAAACAAATTTTTCCTTTACTTTTGAATTGAAAATTAAATCAAGGTATCTTTTTCTAAATCGCTCTTCAACATCTTGTAATCCATGCCATTTTTCAGGAAGAGGTAATAAAGATTTTGCTAAAATTTTAAAATTTAAAACTTCGATTGTTTTCTCGCCAGTTTTTGTTTTAAATAAATAACCCCTTACCTCAACAAAATCCCCAATATCAAAATTTTCTAAAAAAAATTTATAAGCTATTTCCCCTACTTGATCTTCCCTTAATGCAGCCTGAATTTTTCCGCTTTGATCTTCAATATCAAAAAAAGTAAGTTTTCCATGAACTCTTAAAGCTCTAATTCTTCCTACTAGATAAATTTCTTCTTTTTTCCTTGCCAATTTGGAAAAATTATCTAAAGCTTCACCAATTGAGTGAGTTCTTTTAGTTTTTATAGGGTAAGGGGAAAAACCTTTGTTTTGAATTCTCTTTAATTTCTCTAATCTTTTGGCTTTGATTTCTTCAATTGTTTTCATTTTTTAATTTTAAAACATTTTTTCGAAAAATTAAAGACCTTGACTAAAATACCATTCCAAAACTTCTTTTGCTACTGGTACAACAATTAGTTGATTTTCTACTTCCTTAGCCTTTACTCCTTCAATCATGATTGTCAAAACTATCTTTGGATCTTCATAGGGTGCAAAAACTGTAATCCAGCTATTATAAATTTTTTCTCCTCCCTCCCAAACTTCAGCCGTTCCGGTTTTTGCTGCACAAGAAACTTGTAAAGAATTTAAAAGTAAAGCTGTAGCATGAGGTGAATTCAATCCAGTTACAGCTTGTCTCATCCCTTCTCTCACAATTTCTAAAGTTTTTTTATCAACGAAATTTTCTCTAATTACTTTTGGCGGGAACTCTTCTAAGGTTTCTGGTGGATTTTTTGTAGAATCTACAATTTTTTTTAGTATTTTTGGTTCAAAAAGTTTTCCTCCATTCGCAATTGCTGAAAAGGCATTAGCTACTTGAAGAGGTGTTGCTAAAACAAAACCTTGACCAATAGAAAGATTTAAAGTATCTCCGTCTCTCCAGGGTTCTTTTAGTTCTCTCATTTTCCATTCTGGATCTGGAACTAAACCTTCTTTTTCTCCAAAAAGATCAATATTGGTTTTTTCTCCAAAGCCAAAGAGTTTTAAATATTTTTTTATCTTTTCTACTCCTAACCCTTTTTGGTCTCCCAAGCCTGCACCAATTGTATAAAAATAAACATTGCAAGATTCAGCAATTGCTTTTTTCAAATCAGTAATACCATGCGTTTTCCAATCTTTTTTAATTGTTGGTAAAGAAGGATTCCAAGGGTTAGGAATAACAATTTCTCCTTGGCAATTTATTGTCTTTGAAGGATCAATTATTTTCTCCTCTAAGGCGGCAATTGCAACTATTGGTTTTATCGTAGAACCTATCAAATATTGCCCTGAAATGGCTCGATTAAAAAGAGGCTGATTTTTATCTTGAAAAAGCTTTGAAATTTTCTCTGGGTCATCTGAGAAAAAAATATTGTTGTCAAAGGTTGGCAAAGAAACAAGGGATAAAACCTCACCGGTTTTTGGATCCAAAGCTACTGCTGCTGCCCCTTTTCCTTTAACTTCTTGAAGCCTTTTTTGAAGAACCTCTTTTATTTTTCTTTGAAGGAATGCATCAATTGAGAGCACAATGCTTTTTCCGTTTTGAGGAAAGGAAACAATTTCTTTTGAAATTACTCTTTGTAAAGCATCCCTTTCTATTTTAATTTTGCCAGGTATTTTTCTTAAAATTTTTTCATAAAAACCTTCAATTCCATTTTTCCCTGTATAATCCAAATTTGAATAAAAATCTGGTTCTTCCTTTAACTCTTTGGCTGAAACTCTTCCCAAATAACCAAGAATGTGAGAAAAAGTTTCGCCTTCTGGATATTCTCTGATTGAATTTTGAACTATTTCAAAACCTGGAAATTCTTCAATTTTAGTTTCCAGAATGATTAATGTTGGCAAATCTAAAGAATTTGAAATAATAACTGGAGAGCTTTCTTTTTCAATTTTTTCTTTCATTTGATTTTTATCTACCTTTAAAATTTGGCTAATTTTCTCTAAAATTTTTTCTCTTTCTTTAACATCAATTGGGAGCAATTCCTTTTTGCAAACTAAACTAAAAACTTCACGATTAAAAACCAATTGATTTAAATTTCGATCATAAATTACTCCTCTTTGAGCGCTGATTTTGTGGAAAATATATCGATTTGATTCGGCTTGTTTTTTAAAATTTTCATTTTCTAAAATTTGGAGTTGGAAACTTCTAAAAAGCAAAATTAAAAGAAGTAAAATTGAAAGGTAAAAAATAAAATTAAGAGAATGGGAAATTGGAACCTCAAATTTTTTTTCTGAAATCCCCAATTCTTCTTCTCTCTTTTTTGCTAAACTGTCCACCAAAATCTCATGGGGCTCAATTTCAAATTGAAACCTATTTTTTTGTTTATCAAAGAAGTTGAACATATTTCTTTAAAATGTTTTTAACAAAAAAACAACTCAACAAAAAAAATAAAGTATAAAATCCAAAAAATTTTTCAGAAAAAATATCTGAAAAAAAGCCACCCAAAAGAGCTAAAAGAAAACTGAATTTTTCGGTTTTTTTCTCAAAAAAAGAAAGCAAAAGAATTAAAACCCAGCTTAAATTGAAAAAATAATTTAAATTCTTTTGAGAGAGGCCAAAAATGAAATGAGGAAAAAAACTAGTTTGAAAAAGCGTCAAAAGATAAAATAATAATCCAAAAAGAATGAGTTTTTTTACCATGATTTAATGATAAAAAGATATTCTAAATCAGTGATATTTAAAAATGGGGAAACCTCTGCTTCTTGAAAACCTTCAAGATCGGATTTTTTAATTTTTTCAATCTTTCCTACCAAAAGACCTTCAGGAAAAATTCCGCTTTGCCCTGCGCTAATGACTAACTCTCCTGGCTGAATGTTTTCTTTTAATGGAAGATATTCTATTGAGATTTTTTGATTTCCTCTTCCTTTTGCCTTCCCTAAAATTCCCTTATCTTGAATTTTGACATCAAAAATACTTTCTGGATGCGAAATAAGCTGAACTTTTGAAAAATTTTTATAAACCTTGATAACCTTTCCCAAAATCGATTTATTTTCTGAAATCACTGGCAAATTCTCTGAAATCCCGTCTTTTGCGCCCTTATCAATTAAAATAGTATCTTGAGAAATGTCTTTTCCTACAATTTTTGCAAACTCTAAGTCAAAATCTTTCGTTAAATTAATATCTAAAGCTTTTTTTAATATTTCATTTTCTTTGGCCTGATTTTGCAAAGAAAGATTTTCAAAAGTTAGTTTTTCGTTTTCTTCTTTCAACTTTAAATTTTCTTCTTTTAATTTAGCTGAAAAAACTATTCCTTCTAAAAAATTTGAGATTTTTTTCCCAAAAACCCAAAAATTTTTTTGAAAGATAGATGAAACTAAATATACAGAGTTTTTTAATGAATTCTGGAAATAGAAAAAAGAAAGAAAAATCAAAAGAAGGAAAATAAAGGATAAAATTTTGGTTGATTTTTTGACTTTTGCCATTAAGTTTCTTCTCAAATTTTATTTAAATTAAAAAAAGCCAATTGTCAAAATCACTTTGGTGGCGACTACCTACTTTTGCGAGAAAACTCGCTATCATCGGCCTTGGGGGATTTCACTTCTGTGTTCGGAATGGGAACAGGTGGGTCACCCCCAGTATAGTCGCCACCAAAATGGACAATTGGCTATTTTACAAACTCTTGTCTGGGGGCAAGACTTATTCAACCGATTAGGACTCCTCGGCTCAATCCCTTACGGGACTTACACCTGGAGCCTATCAACCTCGTAATCTCCGAGGGGTTTGATGACGAGCCCTAATCTTGGGGTGGGCTTCGAGCTTAGATGCTTTCAGCTCTTATCCCTTCCCAACATGGCTACCCAGCTGTGCCCTTGGCAGGACAACTGGTACACCAGAGGTTGGTTCCCCGAGGTCCTCTCGTACTGTCGGGGACTCCCCTCAAGGCTCGAACGCTCGCGGCAGATAGAGACCGACCTGTCTCACGACGGTCTGAACCCAACTCACGGGTGACTTTAATGGGCGAACAGCCCACGCTTTACCCCTCTATTACTAGAGGGAGCAGACTATATCTTCATCCTGCCACAGAGTTTTTGTGACAGGAGCCGGCGTATTGTGGAGGTTTAAACCCTCCACCCTCTGCCACATGGCAGAAAGTCGTTACGGGTATAAGGAAGCTTATACCTCATTGAAGGAATTATGTATTTTTCGATTAAACTACGAAACCTTTCAATACTCGAGGCCGGAATATAAAGATGGTAACCATCTCCACTCCAATGCATTCTGGCTTCAACTCCAAAATTGTTTTTCAAACATTTAATCAATCTTTTCTGTTCCTCTTTTTTACACCAAATCGTGTCTAAATAGGCGCCACAACAATCTGGTCTTTTCTTTCCATCGTCCATGTACCAAACTGCTAAAGAAAGAGGAGAGGTCAAGATTTTTTCAATATCTTTCGGGATGATTTTTCTCTTTCCTCGATAAAACTTTTCTCTGAACCATTTAAATACTGGATGAAAGATCGTAGAAAATTTCAATCCTCGATAAAAGTTACCAGATCTTTTATCTTCATATTCAATCTTGTAAGGGTTTGCTCTTACCCATCTTTTTAGTTCCCGGAATTTCCAGTATAAATATTCTTTCTGTTTCAGGGAGTGATTAACTTCAACTCTTGCCAATCCTGTTTTACTTTCTTCAACGAATGCATCGCCCAAAACCATCCCAATCAAAATTTCTCTTTCTCGAGAACTCAATTTTGGAGGATAAGCTTCCTTATTTCCCACGGTGTTACCCATCCCTTTATTTTAGCATAAAGGGATTAGGGCTTCACCGTTATAAGCCGGTTTTACAAGGGCTTGGCTTTGCCTTACCCTTGGGAGCTTCTCCACCCCCAGGATGTCACGAGCCGACATCGCTTCCCCATTTTTGGGTAAGGACTATGCCTTCACCCTGTACCCTACGTGGTACAGGGGGCCACCTCTTTTGCCTGTCAGCTTTTTGACAGGCCCCTCGGGAAATTCCCGAGAAGTCTCTACAGGATCTAACCTGGCAGTTTATAGGACATTGAAGGATGCAAATATGGTTTGATGATTTCTAAAAATTTTTTTGTTGATTCTTTTAAAATTTTGATTCTGTAATATTTTTTGTCTTTGTTCATTCTTGCTTTAATTCCCATCAGTCTTAGGGCATGTAACAATCTTCTCTGGCTTTGCCAATCAAACTGTTGTGAATTTAAGTAAATACTTCCTTTGCTTTTACTTCCATCATCCATGAACCAAACAGCTAAAGAGAGAGGGTCTAAAGTGAAATTTTTTGGAATTATTTTTCTACCTTCTTGATAAAATTCCTGATAAATCTTTTCTATCTCTGGATGTTCTCTTGTTTGGAATCTAATTACCTCTCTTTTCTCCTCCATCTTCCTTATTTTTGGTGGACTCTTGCAAATATCTTTCAAAATCGAGTATTTCCATTCACAATATTCTTTTGCTTTCACTGAATGCTGAATTTCCAAGAACGCAAATTTCCTCCCTTCAATCTTTCTCAAATGTCCATCCCCTAAAACAGAACCTATAATCACTGATTTTTGCTGCCAGGTTAAATTTCCCACGGCGTTGTTCATTAAAGAGAGTATACCAAAAATTCTCTCTTTAATGAAGTTTCGCCGTTTTTGGTGGCTTTTTTTCCCAGAGGTTACCCTCCAGGGCACCCCGAAGTTGAGGTGCCGAACAGGGCCGTCAATGTGGACTTTCGGGCCCTACTAGCCTGTTATCCCCAGGGTAACTTTTGGCCGATGATCTCCCTCCTTCCTACGAAGGAAGGTCGGTTCACTAGGGCCGGGTTTCCCCTCTGCTCTAGGTGTCCCCATCGCAGTCAGGCCGGCTTTTGCCCTTGCACTTACAGGGCGATTTCCATCCGCCCCAAGCCGACCTTATGCACGCCCCCGTTACCTTTTAGGGGGCAGATGCCCCATCTAAACTGCCCAGGTGGCACTGTCTCTACCCAAACCCGGTTTTTACCCTAGATTTGGAGTAGATTAGAATTTTAGCCCCTAGTGGCGGGTGTTCCATTGGCGGCTCCAGCAGGCCCGGAGACCTGCCTTCATAGCCTCCCCGCTACGCTATGCACCAGGAACCAAAATTCAATACCACCTTGCAGTAAAGCTCCTGGGGTCTTTTCGTCTAGCCGCAAGTTGAGGGCATCTTCACCCTCCATGTATTTTCACCGGGCGCCTCGCTGAGACAGTTCCCCAGTGGTTAAGCCTTTCATGCGGGTCGGAACTTCAAATAGACTATTCCTTTAGCGAAGTGGCAATTTTTTGAAGAAATTTTTTTCTTTTTTCGTTCCCAGTCATCTTTTCAACTAGTTCAACGATCTTTAACAATCCTTCCTTTTTTAAATGTTCTTTTTTATCCATCATTTCCACCACCTCTTTCAAAATCTTGAAATCTTTCTTTTTTTCTCCTTCTAAAGGAAATTCCTCAAAGTGAGGCAAAATCTTCTCTTTCAAATCTTTGAGGCTTCTGACTTCAAATTTGTAAGTTCGATCTCTCTTTGAAAATCGAATCGTTCCGCATCCAAAATATTCTTTCAATTTAAACAGAAGCGACCGGTTCTTTTTGTTCTGGCTTAGAGAAAAAGAGGGTCTTACTTCAAAATCAACTTCTCCTAGTTTTCTTGGCAAAATTCCTACATAAAAACTTCCTTCTCCATCCACCAGTCCTGTTACATAATATGGGTTAAATCTTTTCATTGTTTTTATTATACCACTTCGCTAGCTGGCGTGTTGCGAAAGTTGCCCTTTTGGGGTCGCTTCCGCCTCGGGAAAAATCCCCTCAGTCGTTACGGGTCTCCCGCCATAACATGTTATGGCGGGATTCCCACGGAATTAGAGAAAGGCTTTTTTGGCTGTCCCTTGTAGCAGCCACCTTTCCCCTCTTCCGTTATGAGCCAGCTTACGGGCAAGTCCGACCACTTACCCGACAAGGGATTACGCTACCTTAGCAGGGTCAGAGTTACCCCGGACGTTCACCTGTGGCTTAAGCCGGTGAACCCCCAGAAAAAATCCAGGGATCCCCAGCCGTAACACACAGGTACTGGTCAGGCCTCAGCCCCTATACATCACCTTACGGTTTGAGCAGGGACCTGTGTTTTAGTTAAACAGTCCCCAGGGAAACTTTCGCTGCGGCCTGTAACTTGACGAGGTTTCCCCCATCAAGTCCAGGCAACCCATCTCCCGAAGTTACGGGTAGCTTTTTTGCCGAGTTCCTTAGCGAGGTCTCACCCGTTCCCCTTGGTGTACTCCACCAGCCCACCTGTGTCGGTTTGCGGTACGGTTACCTAGGAGTTAACCCTACGGGCTTTTCTAGGAAGGAGATTCACTGAGAACCCCGGAAAAATCCGGCTGAGGGAAAGCCATTAATCCCTCCCAGCTACTCTCCTTCGTCACCCTTCAGAACTCCTAGGTAGGGTGGGAATATTAACCCACTGCCCATCGGCTACGCCTTTCGGCTTCGCCTTAGGACCGCCTAACCCTTGGCTGATCACCATTGCCAAGGAAACCTTGGGCTTTCGGGGGGGAGGCTCTCACTCCCCTTGCGGTTACTCATGCCAACATTCTCACTTGCTACCGGTCCACCAGACCTCTCGGTCTGACTTCACCCCGGTAGCAACGCTCCCCTACCACCTCGTGCTCCGCACGAGGAACTCAACAACTTTACAACTTACAACTTCACAACCTTTTTGTTGTTAGTTGTTTGGTTGTTTAGTTGTTCGGTTACTTGTGCGAAGCACAAGGTTCCCGTCTTCGGTACTGAGCTTAAGCCCCTATGAATCTTCGGCGCCCCGCACCATCGGGTGGTGAGTTGTTACACACTCTTTAAAGGATGGCTACCTCTAAGCCAACCTCCCACCTGTCAATGGTTTGGGACTTCCTTCAGAATGCACTTAGCTCAGATTTAGGGACCTTAGACGGGGATCTGGGCTGTTTCCCTCTCGAGCCTGGACCTTAGCGCCCAGGTTCTGACTCCAGGGATATTACCTTGGGACATTCGGAGTTTGGTAGGAATACCTGGATTTCTCCACGATATTCCTTCCAGTGCTCTACCATCCCAAGGAAACTCCCCAGGCTAGCCCTAAAGCTATTTCGGGGAGAACCAGCTATTCCCGGGCTCGTTTAGCTTTTCACTTCTTGCCACGGCTCGTCCCAAGGTTTTGCACGACCCACGGGTTCGGGCCTCCAGGAAGGTTTCCCTTCCCTTCACCCTGGCCATGGCAAGCTCGCCCGGCTTCGGGTCTCATACTTGGAGCTAGCGGGCTATTCACCCTCGCTTTCACTTCGCCTTCGGAGGATTTTAACCCTCCTTAGACTTGCTCCAAGCATGAACTCGTTGGCTCCTGCTCCAATAGGTACGCCCTCCTTCCAAATATGGAAGGAGAACTTGCTGTCAGCAGGTGGTTTCAGGTTCTATTTCACCCCCCTCACCGGGGTACTTTTCACCTTTCCCTCACGGTACTTAGTGCACTATCGGTGTGCGGGAGATATTTAGCCTTGGGAGGTAGTCCTCCCTGCTTCCCTCGAGGTTATCTTGGCCTCGAGGTACTCGGGAAGTAGAACCAGCAAGTCCCTTCTCTTTCGCCTACGGGGCTATTACCCTCTATGGCTGGTCTTTCCAGACTCATTCGGCTAGAGAAAGGATTTGTAACTTGCCGGGAAAAATCCCCGTTCTACCCCCACAACCCCAGACACCTCGCTACCGCTCGGCGTAGTCATTAGGAATTAGCAAATTAGGAATTAGCAGATTAGGAATTAGGAAGAATTGAAAACTAATTTACTAAAACCTAATTCCTAAAACCTAATAACTACGCGGAGCGATAGCGAAGCGCTGGTTTGGGCTCCTCCCCTTTCGCTCGCCGCTACTCAGGGAATGCCTTTTGGTCTCTTTTCCTCCGGGTACTGAGATGTTTCACTTCCCCGGGTATCGCCTCCCGCTGCTTCGCAGCGAATTCAAAATGCAAAATGCAAAAATCAAAATGAAAAATCAAAATTCAAAAAGAATTCTCTTTGCAGTTTACATTTTGCATTTTACATTTTCATTTTGCATTTTGAGTTTTGATTTTTGAATTCACGGCGAAACAGCGGGATAACACGGTGTTGAGCCGTGTTGGGTTTCCCCATTCGGGAATCCCGGGATCATCGGTTGCTACGCACCTCCCCCGGGCTTATCGCAGCTACGCCACGCCCTTCATCGCTCCCCGCACCCGAGGCATCCACCACCTGCTTTAGTTCATCTTGCCCCCAGGCAAGAATCTGTTTTCATTATTTAGTTTTAAAGAGCTATTAAAAAAGCCGCTTTAGGAAGCGGCTTTAAAATTCTCAAAAACTATTTAAAAATCAGCCGCTTCCTATTTCGAATATCAATCCAAAAATTATTTTTTCCATACCTAATGGAATTTTAGCAAATCAAAAACCTTTGTCAAGAGGCAAAACCTTTTAAGTTATTCTGAAATTTTCTTTCTGATATCCTCAATTATCTTTGCTGCTGTTTCTTTTCCGCCCAATCCAAAGGCTAATCCAAAAGCCAACATAAATGTTCCAACTAATCCCATTACAATTGTATCAATAATTGATGGAGTAACACCCAATTGTCTCAAAATCATCAGGCCTGCAAGAATATAAATTGACCAACGAGTTGCTGCACCTAAAAATTTCCCATAACTTATGCCAGATTTACTTACTGAAGCTTGAATAATTTTTCCTAAAATATCTGCAACTATTACTGCAACTATAAAAATTACTACCGCAACTATCAAATTTGGAAGCCAAGCAACAATTTGATCTAAAAATCTTAACTCTATTTCATATCCCAAAAACAAAATTTTTATTCCAGAAATTAAAAAGACAATAAAGATGACCCACTTTCCAATTTCTCCAATAAATCCAGAAGGCTTTGTTTTAATTTCTGCTTTCTCTAACGCCTCTTGCCAACCTCCTTTTTCAAAAATTGAATCAAATTTTAGTCTGGTTAAAATCTCTTTAATTATTTTTCCAATTATACTTCCCAAAACCCAACCGACAATAATTACAAACAAACTCGCAATAAGCTTTGGAACAAAAAGAATTACTCCATGCCAAAGCTCAGAAAGAGCAGAAAATGTAATTTCTGTCCAAGTTTTGCTAATCATGAGTTTAAAAATTTTTAATTAATTCGACCTTTCAAGAATTTTTGGACCGAAGGGGACTCGAACCCCTAACCTCTGGTATGCAAAACCAGCGCTCTGCCAGTTGAGCTATCGGCCCGAATTATTGGGTGGCGTAGGAATCGAACCTACGACCTCTGCTTTATCAGAGCAGCGTTCTACCACTGAACTAGCCACCCTCGAATTTAGGGCGGGGCGAGGGGCCCATCCGCTTTAGCGGATGGGAGGGTGGCGGGCGGGTTGTAGTCTACCACTGAACTACATGCCCACCATCTCTTTAATATAACTTTTTATCAAATTTTTTGCAAATTGATAATTGATTTTTATTTTTGTTAAATCCTCAAAGATTTCTTTTGCCTCTCTAAAATATTCCTTCCAGGCCTCAAAAAATTCTTTTTTCTCAAACTTTGAAGGAGAAATCAAAGAAACTAATCTCACAACTTTTATTTCTTCTGATTCAAAAATCGAATCAAGATAAAGCTCAACACCATACCTCAATTTTGAAATTTTATCCAAATGTGGCAAAAGATCTCTTTTAAAATATGCTCTTTCACCAGAGAGCCAAAATTCCCAAGGCCGAAAGATTTTTCGATTTTTTTCTAAAGGGACCCCAATTACGCACCTTTTCTTTTCTTTCAAAAGAGGCAAAATAAGAGTTTTCAAATGTTCTTTTTTCAGGCCGATTAAGTCAGAATCGATGAAAATTAAAATTTCTCCTTTTGCCCTTCTAATTCCAAAACTCAAGGCAAAACCCTTTCCATGATTTCTCTTTAGCCCAAAAACTTTTATTTTTTGATTTTCAAACTTTTTCAAAAATTCAAAACTTCCATCTCTTGAACCGTCATCGACAAAAATTACCTCATCGATAAAATCTGCTCCTTTCAAAACTTTCATTATCTTACCCAATCTCTCTTTTTCATTGAAAACTGGCAAAATTGCAGAAACTTTCATTTTTCTAAAACAAAAATTTTTCTTTTTATTAAAAAATTCTTCTCTGAAATTAATTTTAATCCAAGATTTTTAAAAATTTCTTCCCACTCTCTGCTTGTATGAAAATTGAATTTCGGGGATTTTCCAAAAAATAAATTCCAAGTTATCCAATGTAAAAAACAGTAGATTTTACTAGAAATTCCTTCTGGCAAATCCTCAAAAATTATTATCCTTTTTCCAACTCTTTTTGCTTCTTTCAAAATCGAAACTGGATCTTCTGTATGGTGCAAAACGAATGCAACGATCACTACATCAAAATAATCATTTGAAAAGTGAATGTTTTTGCCATCGTAAATTTTGAAAGGAATTTTGCAAACTCTTTTGTCAACAATGTCTATTCCAATAACTTCTTTTTTTAATTTCTCTTCAATTTTCTTTCCAAAAATCCCAGAACCACAACCCAAATCCAAAATTTTTTCCCCTGTCAAAAACTCTTCAATTTCTTTCACCATCTTTTCTGCCGCAATCTCGTAAAACTTCTTGAAAACCCCCCAAAAACTCATTTTTTCTTTGAAAAACTTCCAAAGACTAAATCGGGTATTAATTTTTTAAGATCCTTTGTAAAAATCTTTATTGAAAAATTCCAATCTCCGCCATTTAAAATTATTTCCTTTTCTTTCTTTATTGAATTGTCAATAAAAGTTTGACATTTCCACAAATTCCCAAAAGGGGGAATCGCTCCGAGTTTTACTCCTTTTATTTTCTTTTTAATCAATCTTTCCGAAGCTAATTCCACTTTTTCTTTTCCAACCTTCTTTTTAATCTTTTTTAGATCCAAATTTTTGTTGGCTTGAATCAAAACAAAAATTAAAGAGTTGTTTGCCTTCAAAATCAAAGTTTTCCCAACAATTTTTTCAGGAGCTTTTAAAGTCTGAGATTTATCGAAGGCGGTAAAAACAGTTTTGTGTTTTATTATTTCGTACTTTACTTTTGATTTTTCTAGAAAATTGATAATTTTCTTTGGTACCATCTTAAAGAATTTTTACAAAATAAAAAGGGCTTGTCAATGAAGCCCAAATTTGAAAGTTCCTTTGAGTTGTCCCGACCCAGTCGAGATTTAGGGCTCCTCGACCAACACCCTAGGATCAAGAAGGGAATTCCGCTCCTCGATCCTAATCGACCAAAAAATCAATGAATGATCCACGGGCAGGTTCCCCTACCCGTGCCTTGTTACGACTTCTGCCCTCTCACCGGTCCCGGGCTAGTCTGGTAAAAACCAGGTTTCGCCCGTTACCGGCTCGCTTGCAGTGACGGGCGGTGAGTACAGGGCTCAGGAACGTATTCACCGGAACATGGCTGATTTCCGGTTACTAGCGATTCCGGCTTCACGGGGTCGAGTTGCAGACCCCGATCCGAACTGGGCCTGCTTTTTAGGGATTAGCTCCGCCTTACGGCTTGGCAACCCTTTGTAGCAGGCATTGTACCACGTGTGCAGCCCAGGGCATAAGGGCCGTGCTGGCCTGGCGTCGTCCCCACCTTCCTCCGGTTTTAGCCGGCAGTCCCGCATGACATCCCTGAAGAAAAATCTTCAGGGTAAACATGCGGCGAGGGTTGCGCAGGTTTTGGCATCTAAGCTTGCGCCTCAAGGTACCTGCTGACGACGGCCATGTAGCACCTGTGCCAGTGTCCTTGTGGAGTCCCAGAATTTCTTCCGGGTTTCACTGGCATGTCAAGCCCTGGTAAGGTTCCACGGTTGTCGTCGGATTGAGCCACATGGTCCACCGCTTGTGTGAGCCCCCGTCTATTCCTTTGAGTTTTAGCCTTGCGGCCGTACTCCCCAGGCGGGGCCCTTAACGCGTAAGCTTCGCCACCCACAGGGTCGA
>Ga0080004_1134135_pt1 | contig 29934 bp, 23 predicted proteins | sample WasSprMetagenome_FD_69207 | JGI IMG/M metagenome (GOLD analysis project Ga0080004, IMG submission 69207) | Sulfidic aquatic microbial communities from Washburn Spring, Yellowstone National Park, USA - WS (SPADES assembly) (version 2) | ecosystem: Environmental > Aquatic > Thermal springs > Hot... | reverse complement strand
ATCCCTCCACTTTTGCTCAGGCGCGGGAGATTTTGGAGGCGCGGGCCCTTTGGCCGGAAATCCCGGAGCGCGTGCGCCAGCGCCTTCTTGCGGGCGAAAAGGGGGAAATTCCCGAGACCCCTAAGCCCGGGGATCCCCTTTTCTCTCGGGTTTTCCACATTCTTTTGGGCTCCGGCCGCACAGCCGCGGAGATCGCCCGGGACTGGGGAGAGAGGCGCGGCTTTCACGCGGGAATCCTCACCACGACTCTGCGGGGTGAAGCGAGGGAAGTAGCGAAAATTCTTGCGGGAATCGCGGAAGAGGAGGTGCGTTTTTCCCGACCTTTTCTGCCGCCCTGCCTGCTCATTCTTTCCGGGGAAACCACAGTTACCGTACGGGGCAAAGGAAAAGGTGGCCGAAATCAGGAAGTGGCGCTCGCTTTCGCGTTGGAGATCGCGGACTTAAAGGGTGTGGCCTTATTGGCCTTGGCCACGGATGGGAAGGATGGGCCCACGGATGCCGCGGGTGCGCTCGTGGATGGGGAGACGGAAGCGCGGTGCAAAGCCCGAGGGATCGATCCGCGGCTGGCACTTCGGGAAAACGACGCCTATCGGGCCCTGGAAGCCTCGGGCGACCTTTTGTTCTTTGGTCCGACGGGAACCAACGTGGCCGATCTTGTGGTTTTGGGGGTGGAAAAATGTTAGTGGCCAAAAGTGGAGAGGCGGTTGTGGTGCGGCTTTTGGATGGGGAAAAGCTTCCCGAAGCCCTAAGCCACCTTCCCCCATCCGGGACGGTGGTCTGCGGGGTGGGGATGCTCCGGGAAGTGGTCTTGGGGTATTGGGAAGCCGGGAAATACCTGGAAGAGAGGATTCCCGAGCCGGTGGAGCTCCTTTCTCTTCAGGGGAATATCGGGGAAGGGCCCGAGGGCGTAGTGGTTCATCTCCACGTGGTGGTGGGCGAGAAGGGCGGGAAGGCCCTAGGCGGCCATCTCCTTTCCGCGACGGTGCACAACACCGTGGAGGCTTTGGTGATCGGGCTTTCCGGGGTGAGGCTTTTGCGCAAACGTGAGCCCACTGGCCTTTTAGGCCTTTATCCTGAGGAGGTTGACGGAGGGGCGGGTTCCCGGTAAAGAAAAGGGTGGGCGAAGGTGGCGGAATCGGCAGACGCGCTGGACTTAGGATCCAGTGCCGATGAGGCGTGCGGGTTCGAGTCCCGCCCTTCGCACCACTTTCGGGCTTTTTCCCTTCTCGGTATAATGGGAGCGTAAGCGGGAATAGCTCAGGGGTAGAGCGCCACCTTGCCGAGGTGGAGGCCGCGGGTTCGAATCCCGTTTCCCGCTCTTGATTTTCCGCCGGGGTGGCGGAAGCCGGTAGACGCAGGGGACTTAAAATCCCTTGAGCTAACCCATAGCTCGTGCGGGTTCGAGTCCCGCCCCCGGCATGAGCGGGGTGGAGCAGCCAGGAAGCTCGCCGGGCTCATAACCCGGAGGTCGTGGGTTCGAATCCCACCCCCGCAACCAGGCGGAGTAGCTCAATTGGCGAGAGCGCGCGGCCCATAACCGCGAGGTTCAGGGTTCGATCCCCTGCTCCGCCACAGGGGATGTAGCTCAGCTGGGAGAGCGCCGCGTTCGCAACGCGGAGGTCGGCGGTTCAAATCCGCTCATCTCCACCAAAAAAGCGGGGCCAAAAAGGCCCCGCTTTCCCTTTAGGCCAGCCCCAAAAGCTGGTCGATCCTCTCCCGATCAAACCCCACCACGATCTCCCCGTCGATCTCCACCACCGGCACCCCGGTCTGCCCGGACTTCCGCACCATCTCCATGGCCGCGTTGTAGTCCGCGGAAACGTCGATCTCGGTGAAGGGGATCCCGCGGGCCTGAAGATAGCGCTTGACCATTTGGCACCAGGGACATGTAGGGGTGGTGTACACGATGACCTCGTGCTCCTGCGGCATCATTTCCCCTCCTTTCTCAGCTCGGCTATGACTTTTGGTCGCAGGATTTTTCCAAGCTCCGGGCTAACCCGGAGGCAGCGGCGGCGTCCCCGTTTCTCGCGCACAATAAGCCCTGCCTCCTCCAAAATCCGCAGGTGGTAAGAGAGGGCGGGGGTGGAGAGGCGCAGGCTTTGGGCAAGAGCTTGACAATTCTGTCCCCTTTTGGCCAGGACATGGGCCAAGACCGCCAGCCGCTCCGGGCTGCCCAGAGCCGCAAAAACCTTTGCCCACCGCTCTAAGTTCTCGCTCACAACCCAAATGTACCTGGGCAGCGTACCGTTGTCAATGTTTCCAAAACTGTGGAAATTTGGAGAAAAGGAGGGCGTATGGAGGTCAAGGTATTCTGGCAGGATGGTCTTCGCTTCGTTGGTCTTCCCCCATCAGGTCATGCTGTAGTGATGGACGGAGCAAAGGAAGTAGGTGGCGAGGATTCCGCTCCCCGTCCAACGGAGCTCCTCCTCATCGCTTTAGGTGGGTGTACGGGAATGGATGTGGTTTCCATCCTCCAGAAGATGCGGACCCCGCCGTGCCGCTTTCGCGTGGAAATCCAGGCGGAAAGGGCACCCGAGCATCCAAAGGCCGTGCGCAAGGTTCACCTCCTCTACGTGGCGGAAGGCGTGCCCGAGGAAAACCTAAGGAAAGCGGCGCAGCTTTCCCATGAGCGCTATTGTTCTGTGGCCCACTCCCTTGCGGCTGAAATAAGTTTTTCGGTGCAGGCCCTACCCTAAAATCTCGAGGATCCGCTCAAGATTCACATTCTCCTCGGTCAGACGGGCCAAGAGGGCCAGGCGGTCCGGCGCAAGGGGGAAGGTTCGGCCAAGGAGTTGTTCGGCGGTTTCCGCTACGGTAAAGGTGTCCTGGGGAGCCACGGCCAAGGTCTTCCCCGCTTCCGCGGCCTGGACGGCGATGGCCCGTTCCGGCCGGATCCCGCCGGAGAGGATGAGGGCCCGCACCCTGGGGAAAGAGAGGGCCGCAGCCTGAATATCCGTGCGGTCTCCGGCAGTGATCACCGCGAGTTGGCCGGGGATGCGGCGGAGGTGCTGGAGGGCCGCCTCCGCGCCCATCGCGCCCACCAAAAACCGCTCCACTTCCGCTTCCAAATCGCCCTCCACCACCACTTCCGCACCCAACGCCTCCAAAACTTCGCGGATGCGCACGGCCTGAAGCCGCCTCTCAAAGGGAATGGTTCCCAAAACGGGGATCCCGCGCTCCTCCAAAAACGGCGCGGCGTAAGTTTGCACTTCGGAAAACTCCGCTTCCGGGGAAACCTCGTTGAGGACCACCCCCAAAAGGCGGGCCTCTTCGCCGATGATCCGGGATGCGGCAAGGACAGCGTCCACCGTGGGTTCGCCCCGGTATTTGGCCACAAGGAGGATGGGCGCGGAAAGTTTTCCCGCCAAGGTGGCGTCGGAAAGCCCGGAAAGGAGGCCGCGGCCGACCCATTCCCGGCCCTCCAGGAGGAGGAAATCCGCGGTCAATTCCAGGGAAGTCCGGATGCGCTCCCAAGCGTCCACAGGCGGCCGCCAAGCCCGGGGAACCTCTCCGGAAAGAACGGGAATGAGCTCCTCTTCCCCCATTCCCAGGGCTTCCCTCAGAAGTTCGCCGTCGGGATCCGCAGGCCGGCCGTATCGATACGCCCGGGCCACTCCCACTGGCTTTCGGTACGCTACGCGGAAGCCGCGGCCGGAAAGGACCTGGGCCAAACCCAGGATGACCACGGTCTTCCCCGCCTTTTCCTCCACCCCCGCCACATAAATCTTCCTCATCGCTCCTCCTCGGCAATCGTCATCCGTACATCCACCGCCACCACCCGCTCGGGGTAACACATCACCGGGTTCAAATCGAGCTCCAAGATTTCCGGATTTTCGACGCTCATCTGGCTTATGCGCAGGATGAGGTCCACGAGGCCGGCGAGATCCACGGGCGGCTGGCCCCGCACGCCCAAAAGGAGCTTGGCTCCGCGGATGAGCCGCACCATTTCCTCCGCTTCCTCCCGGGAAAGGGGCGCCACCCCAAAGGCCACATCCCGGAGGACCTCCACATAAATTCCGCCCAGGCCGAACATGAGGAGGGGGCCGAAGGTGGGGTCGCGGACCATCCCCAGGATCACCTCCCGGCCCGGCGGAAGCATCTCTTGGACGTAGACGCCATCCATGGGGATCCCGGGGAAAGTTTTGCGGAAGGCGTTGAGGAGCTCCCACGCCACCCGATCCGCCTCCTGGGGCGGGACGGAAAGGCGCACTCCACCCACCTCGGTTTTATGGGTGATCTCCGGGGAAAGGATCTTGATGGCCACAGGTTTCCCGATTTCCTCCGCGATTTTCCTTGCTTCTTCCGCGGTTTTGGCGACGCCGCCCTTGGCTACGGGTATACCGTAGGCGGAAAGGAGCTCCATAGCTTCCAAGCCCAAGCGGACCCGGCCTTTTTCTTCGGCGCTTTTCAGGATCTTTCGGGCCTTGGGGAGATCCACGGGGAAGCGGGGCGGAGGCGTGCGGCTCCGGGCGCGAATTTCCGCGTATTTCACGAGGGCGGAAAGGGCCCGAACGGCCCGGGCTGGGTCGAAGAAAGAGGGAATCCCCGCCCGCCGAAGGACCTCCTCCGCTTCCTCCCCCAGTTCCCCGGCCATGAAGCTCACGGCGATGGGTTTGCCGAAGCGTTCCTTGGCCTCGGCCACCACCCGCGCCAAATCCGCGTATCGGAGGATAGGATGGGGTGCGGAAAGGGCGACCCCCAAATCCACGCCTGGGTCCGCCAAAACCAGTTCCAGAGCGGCTTGGTACTGTTCGGCCGTGGCGTGGCCGATGATATCCACGGGGTTATAGATCGCGGCCTCCGGGGGAAGGCGCCCGGCCAGGGCTTGGAGGGTGGACTCGCTTAAGCGGGCCACAGCGAGGCCTTCCCATTCCGCGGCATCGGCGGCCATAACCCCCGCCCCGCCGGCGTTCGTGACGATCCCGATCCTTTTCCCTTTGGGCAAGGGCTGCCGGGAAAGGATGTAGGCGTAGTCGAAAAGTTCCTCCACGGTGCGGGCCCGGATCACCCCGCATTGCCGGAAGGCTGTGTCGTAAGCGTGGTCCGAGCCGGCCATGGTCCCGGTATGGGAAGAAACCGCGCGGGCCCCGGCTTCCGCCCGGCCAGCCTTGAGGATCACGATGGGTTTTTCCTGGGAAATCCGGCGTGCCAATTCCATGAACCGCGGCCCGTCCTTGATCCCCTCCAAATAGGCCACGATGACCTTCGTTTCCGGGTCCTCCGCGAAGGCCGCAAGGAAGTCGCTCTCATCCAAAACGGCTTTATTCCCAAGCGAAACGAAGTGGGAAAACCCAAGCTTTTCTTTCCAGGCCCAGTCCAAGACGGAGGTGCAAAACGCGCCGGATTGCGACATAAACGCGATGGAGCCGGGCAAAGCGCCTTTGGGGGCGAACGTGGCATTGAGGCCCACCCGGGTGGAGATGAGCCCCAAAACGTTGGGGCCGAGGACGTTTAGGCCGTACTCCTCGGCGATTTGCACGAGTTCCCGTTCCCTTTTCGCGCCTTCGGGGCCGCACTCCTTGAACCCCGCGGTAATCACCACTGCGTTTTTGATCCCCTTTTTCCCGCACTCCCGGAGGACCTGGGAAACCCCTTCGGCCGGGATGACCACTACCGCCAAGTCCACGGGTTTGGGGAGATCCAAGACCGAGGGAAAGCAAGGTTTGCCCGCGATTTCCTGGTATTTGGGGTTCACGGCGTAGACCTCGCCGGGGAAATTCGCGACGTTGGTGAACACGACGTTCCCGATTTTTCCGGCCACGGGTGTGGCCCCGATCACCGCTACCGAACGGGGGAAAAGAAGGCCATCCAGGTTTCGACGCATGGCCCCTGATCCTAGCCTACCTCCACGGAATTTGCACAAAACTTGCAAAGGCCCTCGACGGAGTTCCTCGAAAATCCCTGGGTAAGCAAGAGCCCGCTTCCGTCCTGGGCAGGGGCTTTTGGCCCCTGCCCCTTCCGGAGGTACGCTTTATGGAGATGCGCACGATCCTTGTCGTGGAGGACGAACGGGAGATCGCCCGGATGGTCCAGGCCTATCTCCTCCGGGAGGGGTACCAGGTGGAGGTGGCCTTCGATGGGGAATCGGGGTGGCTCAAGTTCCAAACTCTAAAGCCGGATTTGGTGATTTTGGACATCATGCTTCCCGGAATGAATGGGCTAGAGCTCGCCCAGCGGATCCGGCGGGAATCCGCGGTCCCGATCATCATGCTCACTGCCCGGGCCGAGGAGGCCGACCGCGTGGCCGGATTGGAGATGGGCGCAGACGATTACGTGGTGAAGCCGTTTAGCCTTCGGGAGCTTGCGGCGCGGGTGCGGGCCGTGTTCCGCCGCGTGGAAGGGTTGGCCCAATCCGAGGTCATCCATGCGGGGCCATTCGTATTAGATCTCGCTTCCCGCGAAGCGCGTTTTGAGGAGAAAGTTTTGGACCTCACCCCTACGGAGTTCGACCTTTTGGCGTTTATGGCCCGTTATCCCGGCCGAGTTTTCACCCGGCGCGAGCTCCTTTCTGCCCTCAGGGAGCGCACCTATGCCACCATTCCCCGCACCGTGGATTCCCACATCAAGAACCTGCGTCGGAAAATTGAGCCCGACCCCGATAACCCCGCGTACATCCTCACCGTGCACGGGGTCGGGTACAAGTTCAATCCCGCGGGAGGTGGGTGATGTCCTTCCGCTTTAAGCTCCTTGGCACTTTGGCGTTGGTCGCGGTGTTGGCCGCGGTGGGCACGTACTTTTTGGCGGCCAAAGCCCTGGGCGACAAATTCCAGGCGTACCGCCTGCAAGAGCGGCAGGTGGCCGGCCAAGAGCTGGCCCAAATTTTGGGGCAGTTTTGGGAAAACCAGGGAAGCTGGGCCGGGGTGGATCGCCTTTTCCGCGCGCGGGTTGAGATTTTCCTCGTCCGGCAGGGCCGCGTGATTTCCGTGAGCGGCGTCATGGGCCGCTTTTTCCTTTTGGACCGGGATGGGAACGTGGTGGCCTGCAGTGACCCTTCCCTTTTGGGCCGCTGCGCCCTCACGGACCCGGAGCTTGGGGAGCGGGTGCGGCGCTTTGGGATCCCCGTGTACGCGGGAGGAAGGCAAGTGGGAACCTTGGTGCCCCTGGATCCCGCGGTTCTGACCCCCTTAGAGCAGGATTTCCTTTCCTCCGTTCGGCAAGCGGCCCTCGCGGGCGGGGCGGTGGCCATGGCCTTGGCCCTGCTCCTGGGCACGTTCCTTGCCACCGAGCTTTCCGCTCCTCTCAAGCGCCTGATCTACGCGGCGGAGCGCATCGCCCAAGGCGATTTGGCCCACCGCGTTTCCGTGCGCAGCCGCGACGAGATCGGAAAACTCGCGCAAGCCTTCAACCGCATGGCCGAAGCGCTCCAGCGCTCCGAGGCCGCCCGGCGCCAGCTCCTCGCGGATTTGGCCCATGAGCTTCGGACCCCGCTTTCTGTCATCCGCGGGAACCTCGAGGCCCTCGTGGACGGCGCCTTCCCCCTCACCCCGGAATCCCTGACCCCGGTTTACGAGGAAACCCTGCATCTTGGCGAACTCGTGGAGGACCTGCGGACCCTCACCTTGGCCGAGACCGGGCACCTTCCTTTGGAAAAGGAGCGGGTGGAGCTCGGGGAGCTTGTGGAAGGGGTGGTGGAGGCGGTGCGGCCGCTGAGCGCCGAGGAAGGTGTGGAGATCAAAACGGAGTGCGAGCCGGGTCTTTGGGTCCTCGTCGACCCTCGGAGGATTCGCCAGGTCCTCGGCAACCTCCTTTCCAACGCCATCCGCTATTCCCCGCCTGGGAGCACGATCACCGTAAGCGCCTTCCGCCAAGGCGGAGAAATTTGGGTGAGCGTTCAAGACCAAGGCCCGGGCATCCCTGAAGAGGATCTTCCCCACATCTTTGAGCGCTTCTATAAGGCGGACAAATCCCGCGCGGAGGGCGGAACAGGCTTAGGCTTGGCTATCGCCAAGGAGATCGTGCAGGCTCATGGTGGCCGCATTTGGGCGGAAAACCGGGGCGGTGCGCGCTTCACCTTCGCCCTTCCCGCCCTTGATTTGGACGCACAAAAACTCTAGAATCGTTCGCGATGGACGGAAAAAGTGCGGTTTATCACAGTCCTACTTTGGGCCGGCTGAGCTTCTCGGAAGTAGTGGATGAAATCGTGGCCATGATGGCCGCCGCGCCCGACGACCTCTTTTCCATCGTGGTGGGCACGGATTCCCAGACCTACTACGGGGATGCGGAGTACGTGACGGCGGTCGTGGTCCACCGGGTGGGAAGGGGTGGGCGTTATTTTTGGCGGAGGACGGTGGAGCGGAAGCCCAAGAGCCTGCGGGACCGCATTTGGCGGGAAGCTTGGCTCTCGTATGAGGCCGCGCAAGCCCTCATCGACGCCCTCAAAAGCCGGGGCATTTTCGACTGCCGCCTGGAGATCCACGTGGATATCGGTCGGGGCGGCCGCACCCGGGAGCTCGTGGAAGAGGTGGTCAACGCCATCCGCGGAAGCGGGTTCTTTGTGCGTACCAAACCCGAAGCCTACGCCGCCTCCGTCGTGGCCGACAAACACACCTAAGTAACCCCAAAGAAACCCGTCTGTCCCTAAGCACCCTCAGGGCCAGGGATAGATTCCCCGTATGCCCTGGCTCTCCGAGCTTTTCGGAAAGGAGGATCTCCCTCGGGTTTGGGTGGAGGGCCTGTGTTGGGATTCCCGAAAAGTCCAGCCGGGCGACCTCTTTTTTGCCCTCCGGGGAACGAAGGTCGATGGCCATCGGTTTATCCCCGAGGCGGTGCAGAAGGGAGCGGTGGCGGTGGTGGGCGAGGAGCGGCTTTCCGAGCTTCCTGTCCCGTATCTTCAGGTGGAAAACGCCCGCCGGACCATGGCCGAAATCGCCTGCGCTTTTTATGGGCATCCCACGAAAAAGCTTTGTTCGATTGGGGTCACGGGGACGAACGGAAAGACGACCGTCGTCCACCTTTTAGGCCAGCTCCTTCCGGACTGTGAAGCCCTTACCACCGTGCGGGTGGAGGAGGAAGGGCTTTCCTGTGTGACCACACCGGAGGCGCCGGATCTCCAGCGGCTCGCGGCCCACGCCCTCGCCCAGGGGAAAAAGTTTTTCGCGTTCGAGGCCTCCTCCATCGGGCTTGCCCAGCACCGCCTGGACGGGAGCCAGCTTTCTGCGGCCGTGTTCACGAACTTTTCCCGCGACCATCTGGACTTCCACGGGAGCATGGAGGCCTACCTTTCCGCGAAACTTCGCCTGTTCGATTTCTTGGTGGCGGGCGGGTTAGCCGTGGTGAATGTGCGGCTTCCCGCCAGGGTTTTCGCCGCGGCGAAAAAGGGGCGACTCCTCACCTTCGGCCTTGGCCGCGGCGAGGTGCGGGGAAAAGAGATCGAGAGCACCCCCTCCGGCATGGGTTTCGTCGTGGAAAGCCGCTTTGGGAGAGAAAAGGCTTTCCTTCCCTTCTTTGGGGTGCATAACGTGGAGAACGCTTTGGCTGCGCTGGCTGTGGGCCTGGGCCTAGGGTTTTCCCTGCGGGAGCTCTTGGAAAAGCTTTCCCAGGTTTCCCCCCCTCCCGGACGCTTTGCCCGCTGGGAAACGCCCAGAGGAGCCACCGTGGTAGTGGATTTCGCCCACAATCCCGAAGCGCTCCGGGCCATGCTTTTGGCCCTCAGGCCCAGGGCGCGCAAGCTCATTGCGGTGTTCGGCTGCCCGGGGGAGGCGGATCAGGGAAAGCGCCGGATCATGGGCGAAATTGCGGGGAGGCTTGCGGACCTGGTGGTCATCACCTCGGACAACCCCAAATCCGAGGACCCCAAAGCGATTGCCGCGGAAATCGCCCGCGGCGCCGCGGAGGTCGGGGGCACCTGGACGGTCATCCTGGACCGGGCCGAAGCCATTGCCTGGGCGTTGGAGGAAGCCCAAGCGGGCGATTGTGTTTTGATCGCGGGGAAGGGGCACGAACGCTACCAAATTTTTGCCCATCGGCGGGAGCCTTTTTCTGATCTTGGTTTGGTTCACGCGCTTGTGGCCTCTTCCCCGAAATAGGCCTTGAGGGCGGAGAGGACGCGGCGGGCGACCTCCGCCGGCGGCCCCCGGCCATCCACCAAAAGGAGATTCGGAAGCCGGGGCGGAAGGAGATCCGCCTGAAGCGCAAGCCTCCGCGCCACGCTCTCCTCATCCAGACCCGCGGTCAAAAGCCGGGCTTTTCGCTCCTCCTCGGGGACGGAAAGCCAAACGAAGGCATCGAAGAAACTCCGGTCCACATGCGGAGAAGAAAGGAGGAGGGCCCCTTCCACGAGGGCCAGCGTCTTCCCCTCTTGGCGGGCCTTGGCCACCCGCTCCTTTACCGCTTTCATCACGGGCGGGTGGACGATGGCCTCCAGGTCCGCCTTGGCCTGGGGATCCCGGGAAATGAGTTCACCGAGCTTTTTTCGGTCCACGGTGCGATCCTGGGCGAGGATTCCTTCGCCAAAGCGGGAAAGGAGGGCGAGGTAGGTGGGGCCGCCCGGCCGGTACGTTTCCCACGCGAGTTCGTCGCAGTTGATGTGGAGGATCCCGGGTCGGCGGCTCAAAATCCGGCATACGGTGGACTTCCCCGATCCCGCCGGACCCACGATCCCCACAACCCTCATCCTTCCTCCCCGTAATCGCCGGGCCAAAGGAGGTGGCGGTTCCCGATGTGCACGGTTCTTAAGCCCGCTTCTTTTGCCGCGGCAAGGCAACGCTCCATGTGCGCGGAGGAAGTGCAGGGAAGATCGTCCATGAGGCAGTTGGGGTAAAAGGCGAGGAGGCTATAGGGGATGGCGGGGTTTAGGCTCGCGATGAACTCCGCAATTCTCCGAACCTCTTCCTCGTCCACGTAGCCGGGAACAAGGAGGGTGCTCGCGACAAGAAGAGGCACCTCCGGCCTTTTCCCGAATTTTTCGGCTACGCGGGCGAAATTCTCCAAGGTTTGGGAATTGGGGGCGCCGGTAAGAGCATAGTGCAAAAAGGGACTCCAAGCCTTGAGATCGAATTTGATCACCCCGCCCGTTTCCAGGGCGAGATCCACCGCCCGCATGAGGAGGCTTGGGTTCATGCTCCCGTTGGTCTCAAAGCAGATCCGTAAAATCCTTCCGGGATTTCGCTTTAACGCCTCTTCGGCAGCAAGAAGGGCATGGGGAAGCTGCGGGGTTGGGTCGCCGCCGAAAAAGCAAATGCAGGAAGTGCGGCTATCCACGGCTTCGGCCAGGGCCTCCGGCCCCAAGGGCTCCCTCCTTGGCCCATCCACCCGGTAATGCCAGTTTTGGCAAAAGAGGCAGTCGAAACTGCAGGCCTCATAGAAGACGGCGAGGTTTTTGTAGCCGTATTCCGGGCCGGGTTTGTGGGCATAGCGCGGGAAACCCGCGCCCGTACCCCCAGGACAGACGAAATCCGCCACACAGTTCGTGGGAAGGCTGTCGTAGTACCAGCTCACCTTGGCCTTTTCCCGGGATCCGGGCGGAAGCCCGCAAAACCCTTGGCCATCTTCCGGGATCCGGCAATTATGGACGCAAAGCCCGCAGGGAATCCCGTTTGGGTCACTCGGTGGCTTTTCCGGAAGGCGGAAGATTTGGCGGGAGCGGCGCCGCGCTTCTTCCACGTAGGTTTTCGCCTCTTCCGGCCTCTCCCGCAGGCAATTCCCGCAGACGCCCACCGCCCGGGAAAGGAGGCGCTTCTTTCGGCATACGGGGCAAAGGGCCATCATGCCCGTGCGGCTTCCGTGGCGATTTCGTGGGCAAAACGCAGGGGCAAGGGAAGCTCCTCTTGGCCCAAGAGGCTTTGCACAAGGGCCAAAGAGCTTTCCAGGTCCGCGCGGTGGCCGGGGGAGATGAAGAGGGTGCGATTCCGGCCGGTGCGCAGGGCGGCGGCCACCACCTCCCCTTCCCAAAGCACCGGCCGCCACTCGCCGATGACCATCCCTTCCGTATTCACATCGCCGCAGAGGTGGCCTTTGGCCACGCCCACCGTGGGGAGATCCAAAAGGACCCCCAAATGGGTCGCAATGCCCGCGCGCCTCGGATGGAGGATTCCGTTTCCATCCACCAAAACCACGTCGGGCCAAAGCCCCTCTTCCTTGGCCTTCTTCAAAACCGCAAGACATGCGGGAAGCTCGCGGTAAGAGAGGTAGGTGCGGATGTACGGGAATTTCGCGGGCGCCCAAGCGGTGAGGTAGTCGAGGGGCTCCCCCTTTGGATCGGCGAGCACGAAAGCGGCCACCCCCTCGTCGCCGCGGTAAGTCACATCCAAAGCGCCGATCGTCCGGGAATTGGAAAGGGGCGAAAGAAGGGTTCTCTTCCCGATTTCCTTTTGCTCTTCTTGGAGGCGCAAAAGGGGGCGGTCGGTGCGGAAGTCCGCGAAGAAGTAGCGCATGAGGGGCTCGACCCGATCGCCCACGATCCTTACGCCCTCGGCCGCCAATTTCTCCGCGGTCTTTTTCGCCTCCTCCCCGAAACTCCGGCCCACCGCTCCGGAACTGTGCACGACCCGATGGACGGGCCATTCCTTGGCCTCTTCGGAGGCAAGGAAAGCGGCCACGAATCTCACGGAATCCGGGTCACCGAGGGCCTCGGCCAAAGCCCGGTAAGTGGTAACCCGCCCCGGCGGGATTTGGTGAACAAGATCCCGGAGGATCCCGATGATGTCGGGAACCTGAATCTCAACCACAGCTTCCGCAGCCCTTAGGCACAACCCTTATGCGAAGAAGCGCAGGAGAAGAGCGATCGCCGTAGTCGTCCTCCACCACAAGCTGGACCCAGTATTCCCCCACCGTGGTGTATTTATGGGAAACCGTGGGCGAAGAGGTTTCCTCCCAAAATCCGTCGCCAAAACTCCAAACGTACGTTTTTATCGTGCCGTCGGGATCCGAGGAGGAAGAGGCATCGAAGGTTACCGTGTGGCCTTCTTGAACCTCGGGATAGGGATCGGCGGTGAACCGGGCCTCAGGCGGCTTACTCCGCACATCCACCTCCACGGAAGTCTGGTGGAAGTGTGTTCCGGAGCGAACTTCTAGGTAGACCCGGTATTTCCCCCGCTCGAAGAACTCGTACGTTACCACGGGGCCGGAGAGGGTCGCCAACGCCTCTTCCCTTCCTTCCCGGAAAACCACCCAGTTCCACTCCTCCACGGGGCCGACGGATTTCGTGCCATCGAACGTCACGGAAAGAGGCCAAGGCCCGCGGGGAGGGTTGGGATCGGTAGCGATGACTGCTCTAAGCCCACTTGGGCTTGTACATCCGCCCAAAATGAGGCCCAAAAGCACCATCCCCAAGATCCTTTGTCCGCGTTTCATGTTCACCGGGAAAGCATACCGGCCCAAAGGGCCGAGGACTAGGTACACTTTGGCGTCATGGCGAAAACGGATGTTTTGGTGATCGGTGGAGGCCCGGCGGGGTATGTGGCCGCGCGCCGGCTAGGCCAGCTTGGGATCGACACGGTTCTCGTGGAAAAGGAGTTCCTCGGCGGAACTTGCCTCAACCGCGGATGCATCCCCACCAAAGCCCTCTACGCCGCAACCCTCCCCCTCGGGAAAAAGGAGGTTTACGCGAACATGGGGGTAGAGCTCGGGGCACGCCTCGACCTTTCCAGGCTGCGCGGCTTCCTTTCCGAAGCCGTGGGAAAACTTCGGGAGGGGATTGCCCGCATCCTTTCCGCCTCCCATGTGGAGGTGGTGTTCGGTCAAGCGCGGATCGCCGGTCCTCACGAGGTGGAGGTGGAAAGGGACGGGCGTTCCGAGAGATTCTCCGCCGCGCACGTCGTTTTGGCCACGGGTTCCGTGCCGATGGAGCTTCCTTTTATTCCCTTCGATGGGGAGCGGGTCTGGTCTTCGGATCACGCCCTTTTGCTTCCCAAAATTCCCGAAAAGCTCGTGGTGGTAGGCGGCGGGGTAGTGGGATTGGAATTGGCCACGGTTTTTCGCCGCCTGGGCTCCCAGGTGACCGTGGTGGAGATGATGGAGACCCTTCTTCCCGGGCTGCCTCTTTCCCGGCGGGCGGAGGCCTTTTTGCGCCAAGCCCTTGGGAAACAAGGGATCGAGGTTCGGCTCAAGACCGCGGCGGCAGGCCTCACCCCCCAGGGGCTCCTCGTGCGGCAAGGCCCAAGGGAAGAGGAGGTCTCCGCGGAGACGATCCTTGTGGCGGTGGGACGCCGGCCCAACACCGCGGGCCTCGGGCTAGAAAATCTGGGCGTGAAATTGGAGAAGGGGTTCGTTTCCACCAACGAGAACTTTCAAGCGGGAAACAGCGTTTTCGCCATCGGTGATGTGCGGGGCGGGGCCATGCTCGCCCACAAAGCGAGCCACGAGGGCCTCCTCCTCGCGGAATTCCTTTCCGCGCGCATCCGGGGTGAGGAAGGGCTGAAAAGTCCTGGGCCGAGGGCCATCCCCTGGACGGTCTTTACCCAGCCCGAGGTGGCGATGGTAGGGATCCCCGTGGATACACCGGGGCTGCGGGTGGGACGGTTTCCCTTTGGGGCTTTGGGCCGAGCCTGGGCGGAGGGGGAGCCGGAAGGGTTTGTGAGCCTCGCAGCGGATGCGTCCGGGAAACTCGTGGGAGCGGAAATCGTCGGCCCGCATGCCTCCGAGCTCATCGCCGAGGCCGCCCTCGCCGTGGAGCTCGGCCTTTCCTTGGAGGAGGTGGCCGGGACCATCCATGCCCATCCCACCTTCCCCGAGGCCATCTGGGAAGCCGCCCTTTCCGCCTTGGGCCGGCCCCTCCACATCGTGTGAGGTGAGAAATGCTTGACCGTTATGCCCTCTCGCCCATGAAGGAACTCTGGACCCCGGAAACCCAGTATTCCCGCTGGCTTTCCGTGGAACTCGCGGCCCTTTCGGCATTGGAGGAACTCGGGCTTGTCCCTGCGGGAGTGAGCAAGGCCGTCTCCGAGAAGGCGGAGATCGATCTCCCGCGGATCCAGGAGCTGGAGCGGGAAATTGGCCATGACCTCATCGCTTTCCTTTGGGCTCTCGAGGAGAAGCTCGGGGAAGAAGGAAGGTGGCTGCATTTTGGGCTTACCTCTTCGGACGTGAAGGACACGGCTTTCGCCCTCATCCTTCGGGAGGCTTTGGAGCTCGTCCTGGCCAAGGGGGAGAAGCTGAAAAGGCGGCTTAGGGAACTGGCCTTAGCCCACAAAGGGACAATCATTTTGGGAAGAACCCATGGGCAGTGGGCGGAACCCACCACCTTCGGCCTCAAGGTCCTCCTTTGGTACGACGAGATTCTGCGGGTGGAGAAGAGGTTGCGGAGGGCCAAGGAGGCCGTAAGTGTGGGGAAGCTTTCCGGCGCGGTGGGAACCTTTGCGTACTTTCCTCCCGAGGCGGAGAAGCGGGCCTTGGAGAAGCTCGGACTCCGTCCCTGTACTGTGGCAAGCCAGATCGTTCCCCGCGATCGCTACGCCGATGTGATCTTCGCCTTGGCCTCTGCCGCTTCCCTTGTGGAGAAGATCGCCTTGGAGGTGCGGGGCCTTTCCCGCTCCGAAGTGGCCGAGGTGGAAGAGGGAAGGCCGGAGGGCTCCTCGGCCATGCCCCACAAACGCAACCCCATCCTTTCCGAGCGGCTGTGCGGCCTGGCGAGGGTTGTGCGCGCCTCCCTCGCCCCGGTTCTGGAAAGCGAGGCCCTTTGGCATGAGCGGGATATGTCCCATTCCTCCGTGGAGCGCCTCGTTTTCCCACAGTGTTTCATCCTTGTCGACTACATGCTGGATCGGGCGGAGAAGCTTCTGCGCGAGCTTGTGATTTATCCTGAGCGGATGGAAAGAAGGGTGGAGGAAGCGTTAGGGCTTCCCTTTTCCGAGGGACTCCTTTTGGCTCTGGTTCGGGCGGGGATGAGCCGCAAGGAGGCCCATCTCCTCGTGGCCCGTCTGAGCTCCGAAGCTCTGCGGACCGGAAGGAATCTGCGCGAGGTGGCGGAGGCCGCACCCGAGGTGCGGGCCAGGCTCTCCCCTGCGGAGCTGGAAAAGGTCTTCGACCTCAAAAACGTCCTCCGCCACGTGGACGCGGTGTTCGACCGGGTGCTTTCCCAGGGCTATAATGAAAATGATGACTAGCGTCCAGCGGACCCTCTTCATCATCCTGCCCCGTTTGGGGCAGGGTTAACCTTTCCCTTCCGCCGGTATCGTCCCTTGGGGTGAGGAAAGCCGTGGTTTATTTTTCTGAAGGAGGAAAACGTGGCGTTTCGGAAGCTTGAGGCGGAGCCGCGTCTCCGGGAGGAAAAGGTCCTGGAATTTTGGCAAAGGGAAAGGGTTTTTGAGCGCTCTGTACGGGAGAGGGAGGGGCGTCCGCGGTTCGTCTTCTACGAGGGCCCTCCCACTGCCAATGGCCGCCCCCATTTTGCCCATCTTCTCGCCCGCGTCTACAAAGACCTCTTCCCGCGCTACAAGACCATGCGCGGGTTTTATGTGCCCCGCAAAGCCGGATGGGATTGTCATGGCTTGCCTGTAGAGCTTGAGGTGGAAAAGGAGCTTGGCCTTTCCACCAAGGCGGAGATCGAGAACCTTGGGGTGGAAAAGTTCGTGCGGGCCTGCCGGGCCTCCGTGGACCGCTACATCCGCGAGTGGGAAAAGATGATGGTCCGGCTGGGCTTTTGGATCGACCTTGCGCACCCCTACATCACCTACACCGACGACTACATCGAGAGCCTTTGGTGGATGCTCAAGGAGATCCATAGGAAAGGCCTCCTCTATAAGGGCCACAAGATCCTGCCCTATTGCCCTCGCTGTGGGACTCCGCTTTCCTCCCATGAGGTGGCCCAGGGGTACCGTCGAGTTTCCGACCCTTCTGTTTTCGTGCGCATGCCCCTTGCGGACGAGCCCGGGGTTTCCCTCCTCGTTTGGACCACGACCCCTTGGACCTTGCCGGCCAACGTGGCCCTGGCCGTGGCGGAGGATGCGCCCTACGTGGAAGTTCTCTTTCGGGGCGAACGGCTCATTTTGGCCAAGCCCAGGCTTCCCGCGGTGCTCGGGGAAGCCCAGGTTCTCCGAGAATTTCCGGGTCGGGAACTCGTGGGCCGGAACTACCTTCCCCTCTATCCTCTGGCCGGGGAGGGCGCGTACCGCGTGGTCGGGGCGGAGTTCGTCTCCATGGAGGAGGGGACCGGCATCGTCCACATCGCACCCGCCTTCGGTGAAGAGGACTATGAGCTGGGAAAGCGGGAGGGCCTTCCGTTCCTCCAGCCGGTGGACAGGGCCGGCCGTTTCACCCAGGACTTTTCCCTCTGCGCGGGCCTTTTCGTAAAAGAAGCGGATCCCAAAATCGTCGAGGATTTGCGCGCCAAAGGCCGCCTCTTCCGCGCGGAGACCTACGAGCACGAGTACCCCTTCTGCTGGCGCTGCGATACCCCGCTCCTCTACTACGCCATGGACTCGTGGTTCATCGCCACCACCAAGGAAAAGGAGCGGATCATCGAGGAGAACGAGCGGATCGTTTGGCATCCTGGGCATGTGGGAAGCGGGAGGTTTGCGGACTTCCTTGCGTCCATGCGCGATTGGGCCCTTTCCCGCGAGCGCTATTGGGGAACACCTCTTCCCGTTTGGACCTGCTCCTCTTGCGGTCGCATGGAGGTCGTGGGCTCGCGAAAAGAGCTTGTGGAAAAGGCCGTCGATCCGGAATTGGCAAGCACCGTGGAGCTCCACCGTCCTTACGTGGATCGGGTGGAGTTGCGGTGTCCTTGCGGGGGGAGGATGCGACGGGAGCCGTACGTCCTGGATACGTGGTTCGATTCCGGGTCCATGCATACCGCGCAGTGGCATTTCCCCTTCGAGAACTTGGAGGAGTTCCGCGCCTCCTATCCCGCGGATTTCATCTGCGAGGGGCTCGACCAAACCCGGGGATGGTTCTACACCCTTTTGGTCACGGGGGTCCTCGTCCACGGCGCCACGCCCTACCGGCGGGTATTGGTCACCGGGCTCGGCCTCGATGCCGAAGGGCAAAAGATGAGCAAATCCCGGGGGAACGTGATCGACCCCCTTCCTTTGGCGGATCAATACGGTGCCGACGCGATCCGCTGGTATCTCCTCTCGGAATCCGCACCCTGGACGGAGCGCAGGCTTTCCGCAGAAGGGGTGAAAGCCGCGCGATTCGGTTTTTTGGAGACTGTACGAAACTGCCACGATTTCTTCGCCCTCTATGCCGCGATCGATGGCTTTGATCCCGGCGCAAGCTTCATCCCATGGGAGAAGCGGCCGGCTTTGGACCGCTGGCTTGGATCCCGGCTTTCCCAGGCGGTGGAGGAGGTCACGGCGGCGCTGGACGCCTACGATGTCGTGCGGGCGACCCGCGCGCTCGAGGACTTCGTGGATGATCTTTCCAACTGGTACATCCGTGCTTCCCGACCGAGGTTTTGGGGATCCGGCCTGGGCGAGGACAAGCTCTCCGCCTACCACACCCTCTACTTTGTCCTCAAGAACCTGAGCCTCCTTTTGGCGCCGTTTACGCCGTTTTTGGCGGAGGCCATGTGGCAAAACCTCCGCACCGACGAGGACCCCGTTTCCGTTCATCTTGCGGATTGGCCAAGTCCCCTTTTCCGCGACCGTTCCCTTGAGGAGCAGATGGGGCGCGTGCGGGAAGTGGTGGAATTGGTCCTGGCCGCGCGGAACCGGGCCAAGATCAAGGTCCGGCAGCCCCTCCGCAGCCTTTTCGTCCTGGAAAAGCCGGGCGATCCGGAGATCCCCGAAGACCTTTGGCGACTGGCAAAAGAGGAGCTCAATGTGCTCGAGCTTCGGGTGGTGCGCGATCTTTCGCTCGTTCGGGTGCCCAAGGCCTCCCCGGATTTCCGGCGCCTGGGTCCGCGGCTCGGCGCAAAGGCCCAGCTTGTGGCTCAAAAGATCCGGGAAGCTCCGCCGGATTGGGTAAGGGAGCTCCTTTCCCAGGGCGCGGCGGCCATCGATTTGGGTGAGGAAAAAGTCCAGATCCGGGCGGAGGAGGTGCAGGTTTCCTGGGAGCCTGCGCCGGGGTTTGTGGTGGAGGAAGAACCCGGCGGCGCCGTGGCCCTGGATATCCGGCTGGACGAAGAACTCCGCGCGCTTGGGGATCTCCGCGAGCTGGTGCACCGGCTCCAACTCCTGCGCAAGGAAGCCGGTTTTGAGGTTACAGATCGCATCGCCATCGGCTACACCGGGGAGATCGGCGAGATCTTTGCTCGCTTTCCCGAGCGCGTAAAGGAAGAGGTTTTGGCGAGGGAGCTCAGAGCGGGCGAGCTCCCGGAGGCGGAGTACAGCGCGGAGCTTGAGGTCCACGGGAAAAAGGGAAGGGTTTGGCTTAAACGCTTGAAGGAGCGGTAATGCCGGCAATTGCGGTCATCGGTGCCCAGTGGGGAGACGAGGCTAAGGGAAAAATCGTGCACTTCCTTTCCCGAAAGGCCGACTTTTGTGTGCGCTTCAATGGCGGCCCCAACGCCGGCCACACGGTAGTGGATGAATATGGAGAAGCCCGGCTGCATCAAATTCCTGCAGGTTCTTTGCATCCCGGCTGCGTGGGGGTTCTGGCCCACGGCATGGTTCTGGACCCCTGGGCCTTAGAAGAGGAGCTCGCCGCGCTTCGCGCCCAGGGCCGGCCCACCCCCTCCCTCCTCCTTTCCGAGCGCCTCCACCTTCTCCTTCCCCATCATCGCCTGCGGGAAGAAAGGGAGGGCGTGGCCGAGAGGATCGGCACCACGCGGAGGGGAATTGGCCCGGCTTACGCGGACCGGGTAGCCCGAAAAGGGCTGCGCTTGGCCGACCTTTCCGACGAAGCCTACGTGCGGGAAAGGCTGGTCGTGGAGGCGAAAAACTTGGGTGGCTTTGATCCGGATCAGGTATTTCGCGATTTGCAGAGGTTCCGGGAGAAATTCGCTTCCCAAATTGGCGATGCGCGGGCAACACTTTCTTTGGCCCTAAAAGAGGGGAAGAGGGTGGTGTTTGAGGGAGCGCAAGGGACCCTCTTGGACGTGGATTTCGGGACCTATCCCTTTGTGACCTCTTCCTGCACCACGGTGCACGGGATTCCCTGGGGGACGGGGGTTTGGCCGGAGTTTTCCGCGGTGGTGGGGGTGGCGAAAGCCTATACCACCCGCGTGGGCGGCGGGCCTTTTCCCACCGAGGAAAAGGGCCCTTTGGGCGAGAAGCTGCGGGAGGCGGGAAGGGAGTACGGCGCGACCACCGGCCGGCCCCGCCGCTGCGGCTGGTTGGACCTCGTAGCCCTGCGGTACGCTCACTCCATCAACAACTTCAGCTTTCTTGCCCTGACCAAGCTCGACGTCCTTTCGGGGCTCAAGGAGATCCGGGTGGCCGTAGGCTACATTATTGACGGAAAACGCACGGAGCGTTTCCCCGCGGTGGCCTCGCAACTGGAGCGGGTCCAGCCGATCTACGAGTCCTTGCCCGGCTGGCGGGAGGGCATCCGCGGCCTTCGCGATTTCGAGAAATTACCCAAAGAGGCCAAGGCGTATGTGCATTTTTTGGAGGAGGCGTTGGGGATTCCGGTGGCTTTCATCGGCACCGGACCCGAGGCCGAGGCGCTGATCGTGCGGGAGGAAGTCCTTCCCGGTTGAGGAAAGAGAAATCCGGCCTATACTTGCGGGAAAAGGAGGAGAAGATGCCCAAAGTTCCCTTACCCAGGCCCATGCTCCAAAAGCAGAAAACGTACATGGCCAAAAAGGAGGACGCGGGGATCACCTTCGAGCGGCGCTGGTATGTGGTGGACGCCACGGACCAACCCCTGGGAAGGTTGGCCTCGAAAATCGCGAAGATCCTGCAGGGCAAGCACAAACCCACCTATACCCCGCACTTCGACGTCGGCGACTATGTGATCGTGGTGAACGCGGCGAAGGTGAAGCTCACCGGAAACAAGTGGGAGGAGAAAATCTACTACCGGCATTCCGGGTATATCGGGAACCTCAAGGAGATCCCGTACAAGGACCTGGTGGCTAAGCATCCGGATCTTCCCATTAAGCTTGCGGTCAAGCGGATGCTCCCCAAAAACGAGCTGGGTCGGCGAATGCTGCGCAAGCTCAAGGTCTATCCTGGGCCGGACCATCCCCATCAGGCCCAGAACCCCATCCCCCTCACCTTCTGAAAAGGGACGGAGGTCACCTCAAGGCGGGACAAAAAGTAGCTTGGGGTGACCTCCGCGGTCTTCGTCCCGGCTTAGCGTCGCCCTTATCCTTCGCTGTGTGCTTGGAGGTATGCGAAGTTGTGTCACTGCATTGGCCCAAGGAGTTACACTGGGCATTAAGGAGGGAGGGATGATGAGGAAGATCAGCCTCATTGCGGCGGTGGCCCTGGAGCTCACGGTCCCCCTTTTCGCGCAACAGGGGTACTTCGAGGTCGTCCAGGGAGCCACCAAGGTAGCGGTAACCCCCTTGGCCGGGACGAAGCCGGCTCAGGAGTTTTACGATTACGATTCCGGTCAGTCCCGGAGCCGTAACCCCCTAGGGGAGGCGAATACGGTGGTGCTTTTCCTCTATCGGGAGCCAGCGGGACAGCTTTACCTCTTTTTCATCCTGGGCAAAGCGGAAGCTGGAACTGGCGGAAACGCCCGGTTCACCATAAAGAATATCCCCATTGGGGCGAATTTCGTGTTGAAGGACGATAGTTTCTACTTTCCCATTCTCCCTGAGCTCAATGACACCTACACCCCCACCAATGGGGATTACCAGGTCATGTGGACCTGGACCGATGGCCGCACCGACGGCGGTGTTTTCGGCCCATTAGGGGAGGAATTCGATCTCACCGTTGTCCCTGAGGCGCTCTCCGGCGTTCAGCGCATCGTGTTCAAGTATGGCGATATAAACAAGCCGACGAGAGTGGAGCTCAATACCGTCGACCCGATCGAGATAAAGGGGATGCGCAACCAGCCGCCGGTGGCAAAGCTCGTGGTCAGCCCTGCTGCTCCCCGGGCTCGCCAGGAGGTCCTGTTTGACGCCTCCGGAAGCTATGACCCCGATGGCACCATAAAGGAGTATCGCTGGGACTTCGATGGTGATGGAAAAATTGACCTCACCAGCACCGAACCCAAGGTCCGTTACACCTATGTTACCGGTGGTAATTTCACCGTAGGGCTCACCGTAGTGGACAACACCGGCGTTTCCACCACCATCACTTATCCTTTGTACGTTTCCCCTATCACGGTGCAGGTTACCCGGGAAATTTCTACTACTCATGCTCTACCCGGTTCGGTCTTCCGGGTGACAGTGAAAATCAAGACTGACCAGGATTTGATCGGTGTGGGCCTCGATGAGGACCCGCCGGCGAACTGGGAGGTCATCCCCATCCAGAATGCCGGGGCTGTGTTCAATCGTCCTTATGTCCAGTGGGTATTCATGGACACCATCCGCGCCGGCACAGAACGGGTCATCGTCTACGATCTCAAAGTTCCCACCGCTGATCAGCTCGCTTCCATCCGATTACCTCAACAGTTCTGCATAACTGGGGTTCTCCAGGCCAAGGTCCCTGACCTCACTTTGCAGGTGGAGGGCGAGACCTGCGTGATCGTCGATAGCTGTCTCACCATTCTCGATGCGGTGGCTCACCTGATCCCGCCGGAGAAGCCCGGAGATCAGGATCGCCTGGATCTTAGGCTCTCGGAGACGATCACCGTGGACCAGCTCAATCGGGTGGCAGAACTTTGGCGCACAGGCCAACCCGTTCCTGGTACCTGCGGGGAGCAGCTTGATCTGGAAAAGATAAAGCTTATCGCTGCCTACGCTTATTCCTGCACCCCTGTGGATGAGCCTCTGCCTTCTTATCCTGCGGCCAATGTCAAAGCCCGCCGAACCATCCTATACCCCATCCCCTGCGAGGCAGTGGTGATCGGTTTCTATGATAGCATGGGCAACGCCATTGGTAACAAGTTCACGGTCAAAGTGGAGATCGAGACTGACCGCGATGTGATCGGTGTGGGATTGGACGAGGATCTGCCCGTGGGCTGGCGGGTAACCCCCATCCAGAACGACGGGTTCATCTATAAGCCCGGGGTGGATCAATGGGTTCTCCTTGATGTCCTCAAGCCAGGCCGGCCCAAGACCATCATTTACGAGGTTACCGTTCCCCCTAATATCCAGGTGAAGAAGCCCTTGCCTGGACCTTGTCCGGTGAGGGACTTCCAAACCGTCGTTGGCCGCGTGGATACGGGCTTGCCCTGCCAAGTGATCGACGTGACTGGGCAAAGCAAGGTAGAGCTTTCGGATTGTCTCAGCGTTCTCGCCGCGATCGCCAAGTGGGATGTGGCAAAGGATGCTATTGACCTCACCCTTTCCGACAAGATCACGTTCCCCCAGGTTCAGCGGGCCATCGCCTTCTGGCTGGAAGGGAGCCGCGTCCCGCGAACCTGCGACCCAGGGATTGTGGACTTCGAGCTGATGAAAACCATCGTGGCTTATTGGCTTACGGGAACACCAATCTGTGAGCCACTGCCGGGGCAAGTGCCGTCCATCTGTGAGGGCCGGTGAAACCTCGCGGGCTGATCTTCCTCAGGCGGCGGGATTTTTCCCGCCGCCTTCCCCTTTTTGAAAGGAGGGAGAAATGACAAGAGCTGGGATGCTCTTGGTGCTTAGCGGACTTTTCTTTGGGCTAGGTGCCCTTTGCGCCAATTTGACCTTGGAAAGCTCAACCTTCATCCCTGATCCTGGGGGGAGCGTAACCCTTTTCGTGCGCGGAGCCTCATCCGGAGCAACTTTTCGCTGGGATCTCGACGGTGACGGTACGTATGAGCTTACTACCGCGGAGCCTCAGGTTACCCTTACTCTCCCTCAGGGGATGCGCGTAGTGCGGGTTGAAGTGGTGGAGAAGACCCAAAGCACCCAACTTCTCGCGGCTTTAGTGGCCGATGCCCGCTTGGGAGCCACTCGTCTTATTGTCCCTGAGGGGCAAAGCTATCTTGTCACGATAACTGTGAGTGGCAAAATCCCGGTCATTGCTCCCGGTTTCGTGGAGGACGTTCCTCAGGGGTTCGCGGTGGAGGTAGTGGATGATGGCGGGGCTTTTTGGCGCAAGGCCGAGAAACTGGAGGTCGTGTGGCCGGTGATCCTTGATCCTGGTCAGGCTCTGACCTTCACTTATCGCCTCTATCCCCTGGCTGGGGTGGAGTTCCAATTCTCCGGCTTAGTGAGCGCTTATGCGGAAGGAAAGCGGGTGGAGATCCCTATTGCCGGAGCTATTCGTCCTTAACGCGGAGGGACAGAGCGTTCCCAAAGTTGGGAAAAGTAAATTTCCATAACCTGCGCGAGTTGTGGAGCGCCGAGGATCAGGACACCTGCTTCCACGTTTTTTACGAGCGAGGAATAGTTCCAGTTTGCCGAGGACACGGAGAGGTGGCATCCATCCACAATTAAGCACTTTGCGTGCATGACCGCTGTCGTTGGCTCAAAGCGCACCTCAACACCTTGCGTGGCGAGCCAGGCGGCGCTCAGTTTGTTGGCCTCCGCTAAATCGGGGTCGTTTTCCCCTCCCTCGAGGAGGACTTCCACCTTCACTCCGCGTTTGGCCGCATCCGCCAAGGCCCGAAGGAGAACGGTGGAAGGGCTATCGGGGTAAGCCGGGTAAAACACGAGCTCATAAAGCAAAAGTAAAACAGAACGCTGAGCCCCGGCAATAACGGTGTAGGCCGCAGTGAAATTGGCTTTGGATTCGGGGAAGTCCAAAAGGGGGATAAGAGCCGGTTCAGACCAGGGTTGCGGGGGAAGCTCGGTCTTTGTGCGTAGCTTTCCCTCCCAAAGAAGAAAGAAAAATTGGCGGAAGAAACCGGCGACCTCCGCGTCCTCTAGGACAAGGTCAACTTGGACGCTTGAGGTGAGGGCGGTTTTGGTCCAGTGTGTGGAGCCCACGATCACCAACCGGGAGTCCACCACCGCGAACTTCGTATGCAAGGTGATCTCTGGGGAATCCTCTTGCACATGAACGCCAATCTGCCGAAGTCGAGCCAAAGCTTCGTCCTGTTCAGGATAAAACGGCCGAGCAGTTTTCTCGACAAGCACATAAACGTTCACCCCTTTTTCTGCGGCTTCCGAGAGCGCGGAAAGAAGTGGATCCGTGGTCCCGTCGGGGTAAGCTCGAATATCCGAAAGAGCCAAAAGGATTTCCTCCGTTGCAGAGGAAAGAAGGCTAGGCACGTGGTTTAAATATGCATTGTTTTCCGGCGTTGACCAAAGGGGAAGAACGGGAAAGCCAAAGGCCCATAGGGGCCAGCAAAGGAGCGCAAAGACAGTAGCAAAAATCCGCATCTTTGCTATGATACTTAGCGGTGATTCAGCGTCTAGTTGCGGAAAAACTTCGGCGACGATTTGATCCTCGGGTTTTTAAGTTCTCCTCGACCGCGGAGCTTGAACCCCTCTCCGGGATCATCGGCCAGGAGCGGGCCCTGGAGGCCCTGCGTGTGGGCCTTAGCTTAAAAGGCTCAAAACATCGGTATAACGTGTATGTTGCTGGAGAACCAGGGTTAGGAAAGACCTCAGCGGTGACCCAATTCCTTCAAGACCTCTCCCGCCGTGATCCCACTCCCCCAGATATTTGCTACGTCCACAATTTCTCCATCCCGCACATGCCCCGCTATCTCTTTCTCCCCCCTGGGAAAGGGCGGGAGCTCAAGGAGGACATGGACCGATTTTTGGATTTCCTCGATCGGGAGCTTCCGCGGGTGATGGAATCCGAGGAGATAAAGGCCCGGGTGCGGCGGGAGCGCGAGGCCTTCGAGGCCAGGCGCGAGGAGATCTTTCGCACCCTAGAGGAGAAAGCCCGGGTTTTGGGCTTCACCCTCCAACGAACCCCTTTTGGCATAAACACCATTCCCCTCAAATCCAACGGCTCGCCCTATTCACATGAGGAATTTCAAGCCCTAACCGAGGTGGAGCGGGCGGAAATCCTGCGAAAACAAGGGGAGATCCAGGAGCTTGTCCGCGAGGGTTTCCGGGAGTTGGGGGAGTTGGAGGAAGCTTGGCAAGAGCAGCAAAAGAAGCTTGTTCAGGAGGCTGTGCGCTTTCTCATCGGGCCGCGGCTCGCTCAGCTCCGCGCTAAATATGCCCAAATCCCCAGAGTTCTAGAATTCCTCCAAGGAGTGGAAACGGATATCGTCATCAACGCTGAAGCCCTCATTTCCGGAAAGGGCAAGCCCTCCCTTCCCCTGCCCATGCCCGAACCTGACCGATATCTCCGGTACCGGGTGAATCTCCTAGTGGACCGCTTTGGTGCAGAGGGTGCCCCAGTGGTGGTGGAGGAGAACGCCACCTACATAAACTTGTTTGGGACCATTGAGCGTCGCGTTCAGTTTGGCGTAGTGACCACTGATTTCACCCAAATTCGTCCTGGTGCTTTGCACCGGGCCAATGGCGGGTATTTGGTCCTTTCGGCGATCAGCCTTCTTAGGTTTCCTCTCTCTTGGGATGCCCTGAAAATTGCGCTGAAGACCGGGGAAATTCGCATTGAAGATCCAGCGCAGATGCTCGGCTATGCCTCCACTGAGGGCCTCCGGCCTGAGCCCGTGCCCCTTCAGGTGAAGGTGATTTTGATCGGTCCCCTTTGGCTTTACTATCTCCTCTACTTTTACGACGAGGATTTTCGCAAGCTCTTCACCATCCGGGCGGATTTCGATACGGAGATGCCCTGGACGGAGGAGGCGGGGTGGGCCATTGCCCGGTTCATTCGGGCCCGGGAACTAGAGAATCCCGAGGTCCTCCCGTTTTCTCCTGAGGCAGTGGCCAGGGTTGTGGAGTACGCGGCGGAGCTCGCCGGCGATCAACGAAAACTCTCTACAAGGTTTGCTGCCCTCACTACTCTAATTGAGGAGGCCAGTTTTTGGGCCCGGCATCAAGGCTCTGCGGTTGTAGGACCTGAACACGTTCGGCTAGCTATCGAAAAAGGAAGGAACCGGCAATCCCTTTTTGCGGAAAAGGTTCGAGAGTGGATCCGACGGGGAAAGATTGTGGTTCAGGTCGAGGGTGGGGCGGTGGGCCAGGTAAACGGTTTGGCGGTGGTGGATTTGGGCGATTTTTCCTTCGGCCGGCCTCAGCGGGTTACGGCCACAGTTTTCGCCGGCAAATCCGGGGTGGTGGACATCGAGCGCGAGGCCGAATTGGGTGGGAAAATCCACACAAAAGGGGTGATGATCCTCAAATCTTATTTTGGGGAGAGGTTCGCCACAAAAGCCCCTCTTACCTTTTCGGCCAACTTGGCTATGGAGCAGGCCTATTCCGGGATTGAGGGCGATTCCGCCTCCGCGGCGGAACTCTGCGCCCTCCTTTCGGCTCTCTCAGGGGTCCCCTTCAAACAGGGCATTGCCGTGACCGGGGCCATCGACCAAAAGGGAAATCTTCAGCCTGTGGGCGGGATCAACGAAAAGATCTATGGGCATTACCTTGTGTGCAAGGAGCTCGGGTTGAACGGGGAGCAAGGTGTTGTGATCCCCCGGCGGAATGTGGATGAACTCATGCTTCCTGAGGAAGTTGTGGAGGCTGTGGCCCAAGGGAAATTCCATGTCTGGGCCTGCGATACTGTGGAAGAGGTAGTGGAAATCCTTTCAGGGATGCCGGCGGGCAAACCCGACAAAGAAGGGAATTATCCTGAGGGTTCCCTCTTCTTCCTCGTGCAAAAAAGGCTCGAGGAGATTCGAAAACACGTAGAGGAAGCGGAGAAGGACTAGGTCATTCCTCGCCTGGAGCTGGTAAGGTCTCGCGGCGTAAGAACCTTGGGATGACCTTTCCCCAGATTATTAAGGGAAGGCGCGTGCCTAGTTTAATTCCCTCAGAAGAGCCTTGGCTCACTACGAACCCCAACGGGGTCTCAAGGCTTGTCAATTCCCGCGGAACCAGGGCCATCCCTACTTGGCCTTCTTCCAAGACCACGCAGCTTGTTACTGTACCCACCACCGTTCCGGTTTTATCCACGACTTTAGTGCCGGCGCGGATTGGCCGCTGCCCCCCCTCCACAAAGAACCGAACTATTTCGCGCTTCCAATCAGCCAAAGCCCGGATATACGCCGCTCGACCCACGAAGAAAGCCTTATGCAGCTTCACATAGGGAGCAAACCCAGCCTCATGGGGAAGGATCTCCTCCGGACCGGAAAGCTCGTGCCCATAAAGAGGAAGCCCAGCCTCGGTGCGCAAGGAATCGCGTGCCGCTAAACCACAAGGAATGAGTCCCCTTTCCTTCCCCGCATCCAGCAAAGCTTCCCAAATTTTCTCCGCCGCAGATTTTGGCACTAAAAGCTCGTATCCCATGGTCTCGCCCGTGTAGCCAGTTCTAGCGCAGATGACGGGAACCCCGAGGATGGAAAGGATAAGGAATTCTGTTCGGCGCAGGGCTATAAGCTCGTGCTTATCACGCTTAGAAAGAAGCTTGAGGAGGATAGACCGGGAAGCGGGACCCTGGAGGGCCAAGTCCACAAGGCCATCATCTTCCTCTTTCAAATTGCGCAGGGTAACTGGCCCATCCGGCTCCACCCACGGTCGCTCGGGATCCAAAAGGGCCTTTCCCTCATTCACTGCGCAAAGCCAATCCCAGTCTTTGAGCTCGTTGGCCGCGTTCACGATGAGAATGAAACGATCCTTATCCGCGCGATAAACCATGAGGTCATCGATTACCCGGCCGGAGGGGTCGAGGAGAAAACCGTATTGGGACTGGCCAGGGTGGAGCCAACCAGCATAGTTGGTGGTGACGAGGTTTAGGAAGCTTTCGGCATATCGGCCGGAGACCTCAAAGAGCCCCATGTGTCCAAGATCAAAAAGGCCGGCTTTTTCCCGCACGGCCCGGTGTTCGGCGAGGGCGGAGCTGTACCAAAGGGGCATCTCATAGCCGGCAAAGGGGCTCATCCGGGCACCGGCCCGCCGATGCCAAGAAGTAAGAGGCGTATTTTGAATCGGCCTTTCTAAGCTTTTCGGCACATATTCCGTTCCCTTAGCTCCGCCTTGGCCAAATTTCCCGCCGATGAAATATGGTTTTCCAAGGGCAAAAAGTTCTGGATTAGTCCGTAAGAGATCTTCCGCTTGCCCGCCAACGCCCCAAAAATCGATCTGCACACGCCCATTGGTGATCCGAAGTTTCCTTCCGTTGAAGGAAAGCTCCGCAGTACCTCCGAAATCCTCCACCACTGCCGGTCCTTGCACCTTTTTGTAGATGTCCTCAGGATCAAAAAGAACGTAGCCATCAGAGAGCGCGGAAACCCACTCTTTGAGCTTTTCCCCGCTTTTGTTTGGAGCAATTACCACAAATTTTGGGCGGCCAAGCTCATCATCGCTGAGCCTTCCGACCACGGCTTCGGAGAGCACTTCGCCCTCGGGCGTAAGGAAGAGGGTGCGGATTGCCTTCCCCTCTTCTAGTCCTAGGATGTGGGCGGTGGAAGCTTCGTGGAGGAGGTGATCAGCGCGGCCGCTGCGCACGAGAAAAACCTTGGCCCCGTTGGGATCAGCTACGCTAACTTTGGCCTCCTTCTCCACACCGAATCGGGCCAAAATGGTCCGTACCCGCTCCTGGGCCTCGCGCAACGTGGAAAGCGGAATCTTTCCGCGCCAAAGCGGACCACGCACCCCATGATAGGTAAACGGCCGAATTTCCGTGAGCACGAGCCTAGTAATTTCTGCGATCTCCTGCATCTCCTCTTCGCCCATTCCTCGCTGGGTAACCCAAGGGGTTCCGTAGCGGATTCCCCGGGCATCGGCTGCCGAAGTGTCCCCGGGGATGGTGTTTTTATTGGCCACGATGCCAGCGATATCCAAAATGCGGGCAGCGATCTCACCCATGAGAGGATTCCCATTTTTGGTGGGGATAGCGCGCAGGTCCAAAACCAGAAGGTGCGTATTAGTTCCGCCGTAACACAGGCGGATTCCGTTCTTCTCTAGCGCGGCGGCCAAGGCCTTGGCGTTCTCCACGATTTGGAACATGAGCCGCCGGAACTCCGGGGTCTGGGCCAAAGCGAAAGCTACAGCGATCCCGGCGAACTTGTTCACATGAGGACCGCCTTGGGCTCCGGGGAAAACGGCTT
>Ga0080004_1074171_pt1 | contig 29934 bp, 26 predicted proteins | sample WasSprMetagenome_FD_69207 | JGI IMG/M metagenome (GOLD analysis project Ga0080004, IMG submission 69207) | Sulfidic aquatic microbial communities from Washburn Spring, Yellowstone National Park, USA - WS (SPADES assembly) (version 2) | ecosystem: Environmental > Aquatic > Thermal springs > Hot... | reverse complement strand
CAACAAGGCTTCTGACCTGCTTTTCAGTCAGCACATGACGTGCCCTTGACAAAATTTCCAAGCATACCTCTTTAAAAACCAGATCGGCGCAACCCATTTTTGCATCGTCAATCAGTTCTTTGCAAGCTTGAAGGATTTGACTGTTCAACGCAACTCCACCCTGCAACAAAACAATTAATTCTGAAATATTAAAAAACTTATGAATTCAGAAACCATATTCCAAATTCATTTTCTTTAAGCGAAAACATCATGCTTCCTTTATTTCAGGGAGCTATGCTGCTTTCCACTTTTAATCTCTACCATAAAACATTGGTAATTTTACGTGAGAATTTTGCCCAAGTAAGAGTTTCGCAAGTTTTAATAGCCTGTCATGTCCATATATTATTTTCACCTTTTAGCTTAGAATGGGTCCTAATGGGACGTCATCGCAGAAGCGAAATCCAAATTCTTACCGATATTTTAACTCTGTCTCTAAAGGGTGTGAAGACAACCCATCTCATGTATAAGGCAAATTTAAGTTATTCCACGCTTAGAAGGTATTTATCTACTGCTCTAAAACAGAATTTAATTAGAAAGATTTGTAATGATGATGGTTCTGTTGAATATTGTATTACAGAGAAGGGAAAACTGCTTTTGGAGAGGCTTAAGGAAGTTAAACATGTTTTGCAGTCTTAGGTTATGGTGCATATGGCTATTTCTTTCTGTCTAGCCCTAAGCCTAATTTTCAGTTCTAGGTCTTCTTTTGTGTAGTTTCCGATAAGCAGATCCTGTATTTTTATTTCCTGATATTTTGGAAGGATTATTTCGCCGGCTGCGGGCTTTACTATTTCAATCTTTTTATTAATACTGGTAAGCCATTTTGGCAAATTCACATGGCCTGTTTTTGGGTTATACTCCACTAGGCCATGCTTTTGAAGGTCTGTTAGGATTTCGTGCAGAGTTTCCTGTGAAATTTCGAGTTTTTTAGCTAATTCTTTTACATTTAATAATCCTTCATCTTCAATTATTGTGAGTAGATCTGCCGTTGTTAGCATATCCTTTAAATTTGAGTAGTCTATTTAAAAGGGTTAGGAATTTTTTGTCTATTTATTTTTTGGTTTTTTGTAGAAGAGATAGATTTTTGTTCTAGACAATTACCCTAGATTTTTCATACTTAACCCTTTAAATATTTCTTTATGCGATTAGTAGGGAGGCGGTGGGGAGAAAGGAGAGAAGCCCAAAAAGCCAAACCCTGCCTTTCCTATCCGCTCCTGTCAGGGAGGGATCATATTAGTGGAACAAGTAGCAAATAAAGAATTGGTGGAAGAACTTAAAACGCAATGGAAAACTCTGTGGAGGGAGAGGGTAGACGACAAGGTTAGAGCTGAAAGTATTGCTGAAAAGGATTATGACATGTTGTTTGTTGAGCGGGGCACCGTTATTTTCGCTACAAGAAAGTTTAGGATGTTAAGTTTTAGAGAGATTCTAAAGCTGCATGGCGTAGTTGATGTGGACAGGGTTGTGGGGCCTCACCCTTCTGTTGGCGGCTGGGGAAAATTCATAAGAACAGCGATAACCAGTCAACAATCTTCACATCGTAAGAAAAGGGCAAGCCAGTATTTTGAAGCTGAAAGGAAGAGGCAGCAGTTGAAAAAGGGCGGGAGAGGCTGGCTTCACTTATAGGCTTGTTCTTGGAAAGAAAGTTTTGTTTTGAGGTGTAGTCTTTTGGGCAGCTATCGAAGTAGGTTTGATATTATAGCGGACATCCTAAGAGTTATTAAAGACAATGGTGCTAAGAAAACGCAGATAATGTACGGAGCGAATTTAAGTTACACTGTTTTAACGAGGTATTTGAACCTGGTCTTAGACGCTTGCCTCATCAAATTTGAAAGCGATAAACGCTGTTATGTGCTCACGGCTAAGGGTAGAGATTTTCTGCAGCGTTACCGCGAGTATTCCATGCGAAATAGACATTTGGAACGCCGGTTGAAAGATATGCATTCTGAGAGAAAGATTTTGGAGAAGTTGTGTTCTGTATAGTTTTTTGGAATTGGTTGTTTATTTTGGAGGTTGGGATTTGAGGGTTCGTTTTTGTTTTATTCTTTTGTTTGTTTTAGTTTTTTCTTTTTTTGGTTTTTCTATACCTTGTTTTGGGGCTAACGGTGGGGATGCCCTTTCTGTTATTTCAGATGTTGAGGGGCGGATTGTTGTTTGTTATAGGGCTGTGGCTGAGGCGGATAGGGCTGGCGCGAACGTTAGCAGTTTGCTAAGGGTTCTTAATGAGGCTGGTTGGCTTTTGTCTAGGGCTAAAGTAGCCTATAGCCAAGGAGATTTTGGCTCCGCTGTGGCTTATGCGAATGAGTGTGGTTCTATGCTTGATGGTTTTGTGGATGAGGCTGATGGTTTGAGGCGGGATGCTGAGGCTGCTGCCCGCTGGGATTTTATGGTTAACTTTTTCGGTTCCGCTGTTGGCGCTGTTTGCATAGTTGTTGGCGGTTATGCCCTGTGGGTTTTTCTGAAAAGGCGCGAAGAAATTGCGGAGAGGGTTTAGTTGAGCATTAAAGAGTATGGTCTTCTCTACTGGGTTGTTGTTGGAGTTTTAGCCTTGCTTGTGGCTTCGCCTTTTTTGAGTAGGGTTCTGGTTTATCCTCGGACAGAGTTTTTCACTGAGCTTTGGATTTTGGATGCGGATCATAGGGCTGAGAAGTATCCGTTTAACATTACGCGAAACCAGAATTACACTGTTTATTTGGGTGTTGGTAACCATTTGGGTTACTGTGCCTATTACATGGTTCAGGTGAAGTTTCGAAATCAGTCGCAGGAGGCGCCTACAAGTTTTGGACCTATTGAGAATCGGTCTCCAAGTAATTTGCCTTCGCTTTTTAATGTTTCAGCTTTTGTGGCTGACGAGCAAGTTTTGGAGGTGCCACTGACTTTTTCTTTTGATTATGTTTGGGACGAGTCGCTTTCTAAAGTTGAATTTTTGGGTTTAAGGTTGAATGGGGTTTGGGTAAACATGACTGGCTATAGTGTGTCTTGGGATTCGGGGAAAAGAGAGTTTCGAGGGTTTTTGTTTTTTGAACTTTGGTTATACAATAGCCGTGAGGATGCTTTCCAGTATCATGGGCGCTTTGTTAGCTTAAGGTTTAACATGACAGTGGCATAGCGTTTTAAATGGGGTTAAATAATGGGAGACTGAGGTAACCATAAAAGTGAAGGTTAGCTGTATTTGGGATGTTATTAAAGAGAGGAATGAATGATGCTGGAAAAGCTGAATTTGGCTTTTATCTGATTCTGTTGGTGCCTATTTTATAGCTTGGATGAGTTGAAAAGGGTGAGGTTTTGTTAAGGGTTGGCGTAATTGGTTTAGGAAACATGGGAAAGCTTCATTTTATGAACGCCATGCGTATAAAGGAAGTTAGTGTAGTGGCTGCTGCTGATAAAAGTGAAAGAAGCCGAAAGTTCGCTGAGGAATATAATGTTAAAACTTATGATGATTATAAGGCGCTTATTGATAAGGAAGAGTTAGATGCTGTCGTAATATCGCTGCCTAATTTTCTCAAGAAGGAAAGCGTCATCTATGCGGCTGAGCATGATTTGGACATTTTTCTTGACAAGCCTTTGGCTCGAAATTTTGCCGAGGCACAGGAGATTGTTCAGAAAGTGGAAAAGGAAAGCGTTAGGTTGATGGTTGGAGTTAACTACCGATACTTTCCAAGCGTTCAGAAACTAATGAAAAATTTCGAAGAGGGAAAAGTTGGTGATGTTGTTCTTGCCAATTCGGAACTTGTAATGAACGGGCCCTTCTCTCATGGCCTTGTTCCCGTTCCAGTCCCGGAGTGGTGGCTGAACAGGGAGGCAGCGGGAGGAGGCGCTTTGCTGGATTTGGGTTATCATCTAATAGACATATTTGATTTGATGTTTTCTGATTTGCGTGTTGAGTATTCTAGTTTGGGTTATAGGTTTAACCTGCCTGTGGAAGACACTGCTGTTGTCATGCTAGAATCAGGAAAGACTTCTACAAGATGTGTGATAAACGTTGGCTGGTTTTCAAAGATGATTTTTCCAGACTTTAATTTCAGGGTTAACGTCCACGGGACAGCGGGGTATGACTCTACTGAACGGTACGCGCCTAATAACCTTCGTATTCATGCTGTTAAGGAAGCTGCACTGAATTTTTTAAGGAAGGTGTTTGGAAGGAAAGTGCACTATTTATCCTACACTTACTATTATTATTCCTTCTACGAGGTTTTAAAAACTTTTTTTGAAATGCTAAATCAGGGTATAGAATCTCCGATCTCCCTAAAGCGCCAATTGGGAGTTATAGGAATAATTGATGAAGTCTATAGGCAACATGGTGTACAAACAGATGGCTAAAGTAGTTTTAACTTCAACGCAAACAAAAAACTTCTCGAATGAGGAGATAGATAAGACAGTAGCGAGAGCTATCGATTTACTGGGTTTCAATTTCACCGACGAGATCGAGAATGTGATCATTAAACCAAATTTATGCTATTATTGGGATTATTCAACAGGAGAAACTACTGACCCACGGATAGTTTCAGCGTTGATCGACTATGTCAGGCGCCGATTGGGCGGGGATGTTAACATTGTTATAGCGGAAGCAGACGCATCTGCCATGAAAACAAAGTATTCTTTTAAAATTCTTGGTTACGACAAATTAAGCCGGACAAAAAATGTAAAATTGGTGAATCTTAGCGATGGGGATATAGTTAACGTAAAAGTCAATGTAGGCAAAAAAGAGTTTGAGTTACCTGTAAACAAAATCCTGTTGGAATCAAATTTAATAATTAACGTTCCTAAACTCAGAACTCATAATTTTGCGAGAATTACTTGTACCTTAAAAAACATGTTTGGGGCTATAGCTAAACCGAGAAAATACGATTATCACAAGATGCTTTCTTATGCTATTGTCGGAATAAACAAAATTGTTAGGTCTAAAATTAATTTGGTAGACGGTCTCATAGCCCGCGGATCAATTCCCAAAAAATTGGGGGTCCTCGTTGCTGGAGATGATTCTTTAGCCACAGATTTCATAGCAGCTAAAATCATGGGAATTAATCCAAGGAATGTAGAGTATCTGAGGTTAGCGGAGAAGGAGCAAATAGGAACAGTTAGCAACATTGAATTGGTTGAGGATAATATAAAACTGACGGAAATCAAGAAAAAATTTCCTAGCTACAGCTACTTTAGACATGAGGTATCGTGGAAAATGCAGCTTAAAATGTTGAGAATGTATGCGGCAGTGGTTGGAGATGTTATTCCGCCAGTTTTAGAACAGTAGATTTTATAAAACATATTTGATAACGGAAGTTCAAGTGGCGTGAATCCAAAAGATACCTACCGCATTCCTTTGGCGGTTCCAACTTTTGACAAAGAAATGGAGAATGCGGCTTTAAATGCGCTTCATAATGAACGTTTTGTGTTAGGCGAAGATGTGTATAAGTTTGAAGAGGAATTTGCTAAATATGTTGGTGCCAAATATGCTGTGTCAACAAATTCTGGGACCGCTGCTTTGCACCTTTCTCTTTTGGCTTTAGGTATCAAAAGCCAAGAACATGTAATTACTACCTCATTTTCTTTTATAGCAACTGCAAATGCGATTCTTCACGCAAACGCCACCCCGGTTTTTTCAGATATTAACATAAAAACGTATAACATCGACCCTTCGAAGATACGCCAGAGTATAACAAAACATACCAAAGTCATACTTCCAGTTCATCTATACGGTTATCCATGTGATATGCAACAAATAATGAGCATAGCCAAAGATGCCAAAGTCAAAGTATTGGAAGATGCTTGTCAAGCCCATGGAGCAGAGTATAATGGACTGAAGGTTGGGACCATCGGAGATGTAGGTTGTTTTTCATTTTACCCTTCCAAAAATATGACTGTTTGCGGGGATGGCGGAATGATTGTGACGAATAACGAGGAAATTGCAAGGATGGTCATTAAGTTAAGAGATTGCGGCAGAAAGACAAAATATGAGCATGATATAATTGGATATACGGCGCGATTGAACACTTTGAATGCTGCCATAGGTAGAATTCAACTCAAAAGGCTTAATGAGTGGAACGAAAAAAGAGTTCGAAATGCTTTATTGTATAATAAATTGCTGTCTGACTTAGACGAAATTGTCCTTCCACCAGCCCCCAAGAAACTTGTCAAACCAGTTTATCATCTTTACGTGATTAGAGCCAGAAACAGGGACAAGCTTAAGGAGCATCTGGAAAACAACGGAATTCAATGCGGGGTTCATTATCCGTTGCCCATACACTTGCAACCCGTTTATAAAAAACTTTTCCGGTTTAAAGGCGGAGAATACCCAATAAGCGAACTCGTCTCGCAAACATGTCTTAGCTTACCCATGCATCCAAGCCTCACAAAAGATGACATAACATATGTTTGTGAGAAGATTCACGAATTTTACGAGGAAGCAGGGTGAAAACTTGTCTAAAAGGATTAACATAGCTGTTATCGGTGCAGGGTATTGGGGAACTAAACTTGTCAATGAGTACTTAGCCTTATCCAAAAAAAGACATGACTTGAAGCTACAAGCGATAGCTGATAAATCTCCTGAAAGTTTATGTAGCATACGTGAGCGTTTTTCTCTGCCAGATTCTATGCTAAAGAAGGACTATGATAAAATTCTTGAAGATCCCAAGATCACTGGGGTTCACATAGCTACGCCAAATGAAACCCATTATGAAATTGCTATGAAAGCCATTGCAGCGGGCAAAAATATCCTGCTTGAAAAACCTATGTGCTTAACTTCAAGTGATGCGTTTAGGCTTGCTAGGCAAGCCGAGAAAAACGGGGCAGTTCTGTTGATAGGTCATATTTTCAGGTTTAACAATGCCGTAAACAGAGTTAAACAAATGGTTGAAAACGGAGAAATTGATAAAGTTAGGTGCCTTGAACTACGTTGGGTGTCGGCTATGTCCCCTCCACATGGTCGAGATATAATTTTCGACTTGGCCCCGCATCCCGTGGATATTTTGAACCATATTTTTGAAGAGTGGCCCACTAAAGTATATGCGGAAGGGCGGAGTTACGAAAGGAAAAAAGCAGGGCTGGAGGAAGTTGCTTTTATTACTATGGAATTTCCAGGAGATATTGTTGCTTCGTTAACTTTAAGCTGGGTCCACCATGGTCCTCGAGAAAGAACGGTTTTTATCATAAACGAAAAAAACGCAATAAAGATAGAGGCGGTTGAACAAACAATAACGTTATTTGAAAAAGGAGCTAAAAAGGAGATACTTGTTGAGCGTAATAATACCATTGAGAGTGAGATAAATCATTTTATTGATCGTATTAAAAATGGTGTTCCGCCTATAAACAGTCCTCTGATAGGAGTTAGAAACGTAACAGTTTTGGAAGCTATGAGGAAAAGTTTGCAGGAAGATAAAGTGGTATCAGTTGTTTGAAGGTGAAGTTGTGAAAGAAAATAAGAGAAAAATGTCCAAATTTTCAATAATCGAGGACGTGAAAATAGATGAAGGCACGAGGGTTCATGATCAAGTTAACTTATACAAATGCAAAATAGGAAAGAACTGCAAAATTGATGCTTATGTATATATTGAAGGAGATGTAACAATAGGCGATAATTGTAAGATAAGGCCTTTCGTTTTCATTCCTTCGGGCGTGACTATAGAAGACAACGTCTTTATTGGGCCTGGAGTAGTGTTCACTAACGACAAGTACCCCAGGGCAGGCGGAGAGTGGAAACTTATGCCTATCAAAGTGAAGGAAGGCGCGTCAATCGGAGCGGGAGTAATCGTTTTGCCGGGGATAACTATCGGGAAAAACGCGATTGTTGGAGCAGGTTCCGTGGTAACAAGGGATGTCCCAGATAACGCAATAGTAGCAGGGAACCCTGCTCGTTTTTTACGCTATTTAAAATAATTAAGCGAAAAACTCGATATGCTTAATTAGGTTAGGTTTATGCGAATTTTGATCTTGCCAGGAAATGACTGGGTTTTCGGACCAAAGCAATATTTACATGATATTGCCGAGATAATGGGTAAAAGACATGATGTATTCGTGTGGCACTTTAATCTGTTTCGAAATAGAAAACCTTGTTTCCAAAAAGTGGAAAATGTCAAGCTTATCCATCCATGGTCAGTGTCTTCAAACAGTTTATTGCTTTATTATGCCGTGAATTTTATTCCCCACTCTATGTTGTTTGCTCGCCTTGTACGCAAGCTGCACATAGATGTAATCATCGTGGCAAATCTAATACCTGCATTGTGGGCGTTCTCTCTTTCTTCGAAAAAAGTCTTAAAGGTTTTTGCATTTCAAGACTATTTTCCTGAGTCAGCCTCAGCATACTACAATAATCTCCCAAAAACATTTCGTAAAATAATTGAATCCATTGCCCTTTTTGTTAATAAGTTGAACCTAAAAATGGCAAACATCACGTTATGCCCATGCCATTCGTTAATCAATCTGTCTGAAAAAATGGGTTGTAAAAGAAACTATTTTTTACCAAACGGTGTTGATGCAGATTTCTTTAATCCAGAAAAATCTAATTCAAAATTAACAGAATGGTTAGGTTTATCGAAGCATACGCTGGTTTTTTATGGTTTGGTAGAAAGCTGGTTGGATTTCGAAACCATACTTTCAGGAATTAAGATGCTAAAAAAAGACTTCCCCGACGTGAAATTACTGATAGTAGGGTCAACTCTTACCAATTATACTAAAGTTTTGGAGAAGTTGTTGCAGGATGCAAAACTAACAGAGGACGTCGTCTTGACGGGTTATGTACCAGACGAGTTAGTTCCATACTACCTTAATTTAGGAAGTATATGTTTAATGCCTTACAGAACCGATACATTCTCTGGTAAGATTAGGTTGCCGCTAAAGTTCTTCATTTATTCAGCTATGGGAAAACCTATTCTATCGGTTCCTCTGCCTGAAGTGAAGAAGCTTAACCCAAAACATGTTTTTTTCTACACCGACGCGGAAGACTTCGCTCATAAAGCCAGCATGATCTTTAGCAATGAAAAACTGCAAAAAGAACTGGAAGCTTATGCCAAGAAGTTTGTAAAGAACTTTGATTACTTTAATATTGCACAAGAATGTGAAGCAATTTTGGAAAAGAACAGATTTTAGATAACTTTAAGGAAGCTAAACTCATACTTTAAACCTATTTAAAGGCGAAGATAATGAACGTCGGTTTAATTGGTTGTGGCGGAGTAGCCAATCTTCACATGAAAGTTTTTAGAAATTTACGGAATGTGAATGTTGTTGGCGTTTGCGACCTTAATCTGGAAAGGGCAAAAGGAGTTGCTCGGAGGTTCAAAGTGAGCAAAACATTTAGAGATTACAACGATTTGTTTGAGGTGAAAGACTTAGACTTAGTTGATGTCTGTACTCCTATTTCAACTCATGCACGCGTAGTTTGCGACGCGGCTAAGGCGGGTGTACATGCAATTCTGGTTGAGAAGCCAATGGCGCTTAATGTTGGGCAATGTGATGAGATGATAAAGGAGGCGAAAAAGCATGGAAGTAAACTTTGTATTAGTCATCAGCAGATATTTCTTCCTTCAATCGAAAAAGCCAAGGCACTTGTAGACAATGGCAAATTTAATCTCGTTTCTTTTTTAACAAGGCAGAAAGAAAGTTTTGAGGTGCTTAAGGCTCACGGTTTCGCTTCAGATTGGATGGTTGCACCCGAACAAGGGGGAATAATCTGGGAGGTGTGCGCCCACCTTGCTTATCTTCAGCTGCATTTCTTGCCAGATATCAGGGAGATCTACGCGGTAGGTGGCAAATTTAAGTATCCTGTCTACGATAACTTTGCAGTTCTTTTGCGAACAAACGATCAAAGGTTTGGCGAAATCGACCTTTCCTGGACGTCTAAAGAAACTGAAGTAATGTATGAGATATGTGATTCTAATCAGAGACGTGTGCAGATATACCGAAATTTTGACTATTTCTTGGAGAATAAAGCTGAGTCTCCTTACACGGTTGGCGGGGTAATACGAAATTTCTTTTCTGAAGAAAAGAGAATATTGGAGAAGTGGATCAAATTTGGAATTAACTATTTTAGAAAGGAAAAAATGATTCCTCACCTGAAACTTATCACCAGTTTCCTAGATAGTATTGAAAAGGATCTTCCGCCTCCAGTTTCACCGGAAGATGGGAAAAAAACTGTCAACCTTTTGGAGTGCATTAAAAAATCATTAGACGAACACAGACCCGTAATGCTTACCGGATAATATGTATTTTGACTCGCAAGTAAATTAAAAAGCGGATGATCAAGCGCCTTATTTAAACCGTTAAGTGAAACATGAAAAATCGTCGTGATGTATATTATGGAAAATAAGCCAATAGTCACAATAGGCCTCTGTGCTAGAAATGCGCAACATATAATTAGGCAAGCCATAGACAGCATTATTGCCCAAGATTTCCCAAAAGAATTTATGGAAATCATTTTTGTAGATGATGGTAGCGAGGATGAAACTTTATCCATAATGCGTCAGTATGCTTCAAAGATGACCATCAAATGTAGAATCTTCGGAGGCGCTAGGATAGGGTTGGGTAAGGCTAGAAATTTAGTTGTTTGGAATGCTATGGGTGAATACATAATTTGGGTGGATGCTGACATGATCCTTCCAAAGGATCATGTGCGCAAGCAAGTGAAATTCATGCAAGACAATCCAAAAGTAGCAATAGCCGGTGCCCGATTCTATGGGTTTCCAGAAAAAGATCTTCTTGTTGATTTGCAAAATCTTGAGTGGATGGCTATTAATTACATTAACATGAATAATTTAAGGCTGAACACGTCATGCGCTGTGTGTGGTGGTGCCATATATCGGACAGAAGCAGTTAGGCAGGTTGGTGGCTTCGACACTAAGGTAACAGGTGCAGGAGAGGACGAAGAACTTGAGTGGAAGATTTCCAATTCAGGCTGGAAAGTGCAGAAAGGAACTAATGCATATTTTTTCGAGAGACGGAAGAAAGGATGGAAGGCTATTTGGAATCAATTTTTTTGGTATGGATACGGGAAGCATTACTTGTTTCATAAAAAGAAGACGATTATTAAACCTTCTCAACTTCTGGAAGGACTTGTACTTTCTGCTATTGCATATCGTTTGACCGGCCGAAAAGTGGCTTTTCTGCTGCCAATACAATACTATTTTAAACGGATTGCTTGGTATTTCGGTTTTGCAACGGCACATTTAAGGGGCTATGGTCATATCTAATGAAGATGCTTCTTTTTTGGATAAATCAAAGGAAAATAGACCGCAAATATCCGTTATGATGTTTCTACAAATATTTTACTAAATGGTGACTTTGATGAGTTCAGTCGGTATAGCGCGGATTCAAAGGAAGCGGTTCAAAGAGGCAATTTCAGATACACTAAAGCTTATCCAATACGATTTTCCGCCTAACGCGCAAAACATTGTGATAAAGCCAAACATGTGCTACTATTGGGACTATTCAACAGGATATACAACAGACCCGAACTTTGTAGGGAGCTTAATTGACTTAATACGCGAGCAAATATCTCCACAGGTTAACATTTCTATCGTTGAGTCGGACGCTTCAGCAATGAAATGCATGTATGCATTCAAGATGCTAGGTTTCGAGGATCTTGCAAGAAAATACAACGTGAAACTAGTAAATCTATCCAAAGAAAATGGGGAGAAGACCGCTGTAAACATTGGTAAGCATTTAATAGAAATTATTGTCCCAGAAGTAATCAAGAATGCTGATTTGAAAATAAACGTTCCAAAGATTAAATATTCAATGCGGAAAATCCAGATATCATGCGCACTAAAAAATATTTTCGGCTGCAATCCTTACCCCCGGAAATTCATTTATCATTCCATACTCAATGAGGCAATAGTTGCCGTAAACAAAGCAATGAAATTTGATCTATGCGTTTTGGATGGAAACATTGTTGCAGGCGCTCAAACTAGAAAACTAGGCCTTGTTATGGCAAGTACAGACCCCGTCGCTTTTGACTCTGTTGCGACTCATATAGCTGGGATAAACCCCATGTTTGTCCGGTATCTTTTATTAGCGGAGAAAGAGGCACTAGGGACAACCAGTTTCATAGCAAAGGGCGTCTCATGGAAATATTTTCAGTCGAGGTTTCCTAAAAAAAGTGCAAACAAGAAGTTTTTTGATGCAGCATTCGACCTTATCCTTAAACTGCATTTGGAGACGAGGCTAGGTTTAGACTGATTATGAATGTGAAATAGGGGCTTCTGGGATGAAAAGTATTAATTTGGGTTTAATTGGGTTAGGATATGTTGGTAAGATACATCTCAGGCATAGTATAAGTCTCAAGGATGCAAGACTTGTCGCTGTCTCTGATGTTTCCAAAAAATCCTTGGCAAAAGCGAAAAAAATGGGTGTTAGAGATACATTTTCAGATTATAATCAACTTTTGAAAAACCAGAACATAGACGCGGTAATAATTGCTTTGCCAACACATTTACACAAAAATTGTGCAATTAATGCCATAGAAGCAGGTAAAGATGTGTTTTTGGAAAAACCGTTAGCTCGAAATCCGGAAGAAGGAAGCGAAATAGTGCGTGCAGCCGAAAACCATGGAAGAAAATTGATGGTAGGCTATCACTTGAGATTTGCCATTCCATTTCGTAGGCTCAAGGAGCAAATAATAACCGGTTCACTAGGTGATGTTCAAACAGCTGTTGCTACTTTTGTAGGAAGCGGTCCAATAATCATGCATAGGGCTGATGGTCATTCGCCTCGCCCTGTTCCTTCATGGTGGTTTGACAAGAAACTGACTGGAGGCGGTGTCCTTATGGATCTTGGCTGCCATTTAATCAATCTTCTCCGGTGGTACTCTGGGGAGATTATAGACGTAAGGAGTTACTTAGGATATAGATTCAACCTCGATATTGAAGACTATGCAATCTGCATAGCGAAGTTTGCTTCAGGGCAAATTGCAGTTATCAATGTGGGATGGTTCTCGCTTGGCCATCAGTTGAAGGTTGATTTGTTTGGTACTGCTAAAAATGCCTCTGCTGAAATTAAGCCTCCCAACAAAATGATGCATGCCATTCAACTTCTAACCGGAAAATCCTCAGAATTTTATTTGCCTCATTTTTGGGAACTTGAGCATTTCGTTAGTTGTATAAAGAGAGATGTAAAACCAACGCCTTCCGGAACCGACGCCCTCAGAGACTTGGAGGTAATATCCAAAGCCTACGCTAACACTATTAAATTCAAGCAAGATTACCAATAAAGGCCCGTTAAAAGTTACTTTTAATGATGTTTCTGTTTTTCAATTTTCGTTTTAATTGTTAATATGCGATACTTCAATCCGTTAAAGGATTGAAGTTCAAAAGTATTGTAATGCATGCAAATGTCTTGTATTCATATATTCATAAAATGGAGGTCTTTGGATATCTCAAGGGATCCTTTCCATAAGAAGATATACAGGTTTATTGATCACCGTTACATGCAATTTTATTACATGGTTATCTCTCGATTTAGTAGTTTAAAGTTAAGCATTCCCGGGGGCAAGATGAAAGGCGTTATTTTTTCCTTTGATGTCGAAACATGGGAGAACATATGCGGTGGACTTGTTGAGCCTACCGCAGATCCTGAAGATGAATACTTCCGATATATACCAAGGCTGCTGGACTTGCTCAAAGACTATTCGATTCCAGCGCATTTCTTTGTTTGTGGAAAAACGCTGGGACTTTACCCAGAAGTTTTCAAAATGGTTCTAAAAAGAGGACACACTATAGGCGGACATGGCTATGCTCATGAAAAAATGTCTAGTCTTTCAAGCGAAGAACAAAAAAATATCATCAAGAAAGTAAAATCTATATTAAGTGAAAAACTTGGTATAAGCCTTAAAACTTGGCGCTGCCCTTGGCTTGTCGCAAACCGAGCGACATATAGGGCTTTAAAGGAATGCGGCGTAAAAATCTGTAGTAACGCACCTTGGGGAAGACCAGTGATAATCCAAGATGTATTGGAAATACCTATGGTGCGTAAAATGGACGACCAAATATTGGGGTGTCATGGTAGACAAAAAGGCTTGAACCCGAGATTATGGGCAAATTATATGAAAAATAAGTTTGAAAATGCAGATGAAGGAATTTTGGTTTTTGGTATGCATACGTGGGTGCAAAGAAAATACGACCCTAAAATTGAAGCATTGACTACGTTTCTAAACTTCCTTGAAACACGTAAGGATGAGATTTGGATTGGGAATCTTGACCATCTTTGCGAATGAAAACAGTAAAAGTTACTCTGTGGATGGAGTGATTTAATGAAGCATTACGTTAGAGTTACTGTTGGTATGTGTGTTAAAAATGCTGGGGCTACAATTAAAGAAGCTATAGAAAGTATAATTAACCAAGATTTTCCTCATGAACTTATGGAACTAATCGTTGTAGATGGCGGTAGTAGAGATTCAACTCTATCCATCATTAGTGATTACTTTGACAAAATAGGTATGAAAATTAAAATTTTTCACGAAAACAAGGGACTTGGGGAAGCTAGGCAAATCGTAGTTGAAAATGCCAGTGGGGATTACATTCTTTGGGTCGATGGTGACATGGTTTTGTCTGGAGACTTTGTAAGGAAGCAGGTAGAGTTTATGGATCAGCATCCCAATATTGGGATTGCGAAAGGAAAATATATGTTGTCTCATGGACCTAATTTGCTTGCTACCTTGGAAATTTATTCGCGTGTTGCTGCTAAACTGTCAAATACGAGCCCTGAGAAGACACGTCTGAAAGCGTTAGGGACGTCAGGATGTATTTATCGCGTTAACGCTATAAAGCAAGCTGGAGGTTTCGATAGAAATATTAAAGGGTATGGGGAGGACTGGGATGCTGAATGCAGAGTTAAAGAAGCAGGATGGTCTCTGTGCACTACTGAAGTACAATATCGTGACTATGAAAGATTAGGCATAACATGGAGGGAGCTTTGGCTAAGGTATTGGAAACGAGGGTATGATATGTATGGCGTCTTCCAAAAATACAAGAGGGAAATAAAGCTTTACAGGATGCTGCCTCCGGCTGCTTTCTTATCAGGGCTTTTTAATGCGATTTTACTGTATAAATTGAAAAAAGAAAAAATTGTCTTTCTAATGCCCCTTATGTACACTTTAAAAACAGTAGCGTGGTGGCTGGGATATGTTAGGCATATGCGCGGCATTATGCTATATGGATGCTAAGTAATGTTTATTAAGACGTCCGATATGCTATAGATTTGCGGATGGAACAGATGAAAACAATTCACATGAGCATCGTTCTAGTTATTGCCTCGGCAAGCATTTTAGTGAGCGTCGTGGCTAGTGATTCGTTTACTGCAGTTTTAAGAATTCTATCTTCTGGAACCATAAAAACTGAGGTGCGTGCAAATAGTGGTTCTGTGGAAGATATTCAAGCCGCAATAAACAAAGCGATAGCTACTGGAGCTGTTAACGTCATAATTCCTGAGGGAAACTGGACTTTTGCTGCACATGGATCGTTTAGAGTTAACATTACAGTTCCAGCACGTGGGCTGAACATTTTCGGTGCTGGAATAAACAGGACAGTTTTAGCAATGCCAGTGGATGATTCAGCTCCTAATACAGTAATGTTCAATGTGGAAGGAACAAGCGGAGGACGCATAAGAATATCAGGAATCACGTTTAAAGGAAGACCGAATATAGAAACTTCTCCAACAGGAGATACGGGGATAGAGATTCAAGTCTGTAAAGATTTCCGTATAGACCATTGTAGTTTCTATTACATGGGAGACTGTGGAATAGCCGTTGGTGATGCTGAATATCAATACGGACATTATGGCGGTGATTTAAACTTAATCAGTCAAGGTGTCGTAGACCACTGCTACTTCTATGACATCTACAAGCCACAATGCACAGATGCGGGAAGAGGCTATGGTTATGGTGTTAGCGTAATGGTAGCGTACCATTATTTGTGGAGCTATAACATCTACTGGAATCCCGACCAAATCTGGTCCGACTTGTTTGGAAAATACAACCGCAATGTATACATTGAAGACTGCTACTTCAGTAGGTGTCGCCATGCGGCGCAAGCAAATTGGGCTGGCGCTTACGTTCTACGCTACTCAACAATCGAGGATACTAGACCATACGAAGTCTCAACAACTGGGCATCCAGTTCGGGAAAACGTTTTTGGAATGCTTGCATGTGAAATATACAACGTTACAATAAGAAAAACTGCCCAAGCTCCAAACAATTTTGTCGGACCACTTGTCGAGGGAGGCTCAGCGCTAATCTACAACAACACATTCATAAATCTAGAAGTTGGGATAGAATTGGGCAGTTGTGAAGACAAAAACGGAACACCTTATCACCCGAAAGGACATACCCGAGAAGTGTATATCTGGAACAATCGTTATATAAACTGTTGGACACAAATCAACACACACAGTAATGAGCCTGAAGGTTGCCCAGCACCAATCCTGGGTACGGAATACTTCTTAAGTGACCCAACAGTCAACGGTCACAGCTACACGCCTTATCCTTACCCACATCCCCTAACACTTATTGAAACGCCACATACTTAACCAATTAAATTTTTACACATCATCTGGTGATTTCGAAATCAAATGTTTTCCTAGTTGTATTTACTGGAGATAGAAAATCAATACTTAATGGAATACTCTTAACATACCACAAGCATACTTTTCATAATCAAAAATAAAGTATTCTCCATCAACTACGGTTTGATGACTATGAACTGCCAAAGCATAAATACCCAGTATTCAAAAATTGCTTCAATAATTTTCGTGTTAGTACCTCTATTCTTCCTTGTTGTTTTCTTAGACATTCCAATTGCAAGACAAGTCATCGGTTTCCTCTTTGTTACCTTTATTTCAGGGATTGTTTCTCTAAAAATACTAAAATTAGACAAGCTCAATAAAGCGGAAACTGTTATTTTCTCAGTAGGACTTAGTATTGCGTTTTTGATTATTACTGGGCTTTTAATAAATGAGTTCTCTTTACTATTTGGTTTTTCGCGGCCTCTTTCGCCGTCACTTTTGATGATAATTTTTAATAGTTTAGTCTTGATCGGCGGAATTTTTGTCTGTTTGAAAAGCGAAGATGAGGAAATCTGGAAAAGCGGACCTATCAAAAAATCTCCCTTTGAACTGATTTTCCTATGTCTTCCGATTCTAAGCATTGTCGGAACAATGTTAGTAAATGCTCATGGAAACATTTCGCTTCTTCTGTTTATGATTGTAGCAATCTCTGTGCTATTTGCTGCTAGTGTTTTGTCTAAGAAATTCTTGTCTCCAAATTTGTATCCTTTCGCTGTGCTTATGATTGCCATTGCCATTCTTTACCACTCTTCGCTCATTTCTAACTATATTGTTCCATTTGGCTCAGATGTTCCTGGCGAATATTTTCTTTTTAAGCTTACAGAAAGTAATGCACATTGGACCTCTGTTGGATTAGGCAGATACAACGCGATGCTAAGCATTACTATCCTTCCAACTGTTTACTCGGTTTTATTGAAAATTGACTCAATATGGATGTTTAAGCTACTATTTCCATTAATCTTTGCTTTTGTGCCTTTAGGTTTATATCAAGTTTGGCAGACTTATGTAAGTAAAAAGTATGCTTTCATTTCGGCTTTTCTGTTTATGGCGCAGTCTACGTTCTATACTGAAGTTTTGGGGTTAACCAGGCAGATGATTGGGGAATTTTTTTTTGTTTTGTTGTTACTTGTCATAGTGAATAAAGGAATGAAGCCTGTCAGAAAGATGGTGTGTTTCATGGTTTTCAGCTTTGCTTTGGTAGTGTCGCATTATGCGCTTGCTGCGATTTTTCTGTTTTTCATTTCTTTTGCTTTAGTTGCATTGTTTGCCTTGAAGCGCCCGAGCAGAAACATAACTGTTGGTATGGTTGTTTTCTTTTCTACGGTTATGTTTACATGGTATATCTACACTGCTAGGGCAACCACTTTTGATAGCATTTTAGAGGTTGGAGATTATGTTTATCGGCAACTGGGTTACTTCTTCAATCCTGCCGCGAGAGGTGAAACTGTGTTGAGGGGATTGGGGCTGGAGAGTCCTCCGACTGTTTGGAACGCTATTGGTAGGTTTTTTGCGTATATTACGGAAGCTTTTATTGTTTTAGGCTTTGTGGGTTTGGTCAGTAAACGCATTAAGATTCACATTGAAAATGAGTTCTTAATTTTTAGCGTAATTGGTATGGCGTTCTTAGGCATGCTTATATTAGTTCCGGGGCTAGCGAATACGCTTAATATGACACGTTTTTATCATATACTTCTGTTTTTCTTGGCACCCTTATGCGTTCTTGGTGCTGAGTTTATCGTTAAGTTGTTTTCTAGACGAGAAAAGGAATTTGCTGTTTCAGCCTTATTGTTAATTGTGTTGATCCCTTATTTTCTTTTTCAAACAAACTTTGTGTATGAAGTAACTGGAAGTGATAGTTGGTCAATACCTCTTAGTGGATATAGAATGAACGCTCTTCGATTGTACGGTCACTTTGGATATACACGTGCGTACGACGTATATGGAGCCCAATGGTGTTCGAGAAATGTGAATGACAAGAATACAACATTATATGCGGATGAAAGAACATTTATTAATGTATTAATTATATATGGTCTGACCTGCAAAAGTAATCCATTGACTAATACTACGCTAATAGTGGATAACGGGGTTGTATATCTTAGTGTTTTAAATGTTGTTCATGAACAAATACCATTTGGACAGTTTTTGTGGAATACGAGTGAGCTTTCCTTTATTTTTGATGATCTTAACTTAATTTATTCGAATGGTGGCAGTGAAATCTGCAAACATTTACCCTAGAGGTATTACTTTGCGGGTAGGCATTTTTTGTCCCACATTAAACGTTTACGGGGGCGGGGAATTTGTGGCGACGGTCATTGCAAATACCTTGGCTGAAAAGGGTTATGATGTTATGTTTTTCACAAACAAGAAGATAAATCAGCAAGAAATCAGCGAATTTTTTGGAGAAAGCCTTAATCCATCTGTAAAAATCATCGTTAAACCATCAAAATTCCAACCTAAGGGACTAATGGACTTCTATCAAACTATTTTCTGTTCTTATATTTTCAAATCAAAATGCGATATATGGATAGATGCGTACTCTTGCCGTATTTTCCCATGGACTAACATCAGCTATTTCCATTTCCCTTTCTTAAACCGCTACAATTATGAACCGAAGTTTCCCTACATTAAAAATAAGCGTCTTTTACCGATTGGCGGCTTACCATATGTTTTCTTTGAAAAAAAACTGACTGACTACAGCGGAAAACTCATATTAGCTAACAGCAATTTTACTGCTAAAGAAATAGAAAGATTTTATGGAATAGAAGCGAAAGTTCTGTATCCCCCGATACCTTCTATAATCTTTGATAGTGATCCAGAAAAGCTAACTAAAGATCGGCGAAAAAATCTGGTGGTTACAATATCTCGTTTCGACCCCAACAAAGGATTAGAAAAAATTCCTTATATAGCGTTACTGACAGACAAAAAAGTGGAATTTGCTGTAATAGGTCGAGTGCACCATAAAAATACATTGCTTTCGTTACAATCGCTAACTGAGAGACTTGGTTTATCAGAACGGGTAAAATTTTTTGTAGACGTCTCGAAACTTGAAATGAAAAAGATTTTGAAAAAAGCAAAGGTCTATTTACATACAAAGGTTGACGAGCATTTTGGAATTTCAATAGTTGAAGCAATGGCTATGGGTTGCGTGCCAATAGTTCATGGTTCTGGAGGGGCAATGGAGTTCGTGCCTGAAGATTTTAGATACAAAAATCTTCATGAAGCTGCACAAAAAATCACGAAAGAGGTTTATGAATGGTCTCCACGTAAGGCCTTAGAAGTTATAAGAATCGCAGAGAAATTTAGAGAAGAAAATTTTTCGAAAGAATTTCTAAAACACTTTGAACTTTACGAAAGAAACATGTTTTACGTTTAAGAGAAAATTATTGTTATTCTAAAATTCGAATTTAACGTAATCGGTTTTAGGCTATAATTAAACAAATGTTATCTTAGTCTTGGGCTTTTTATTACTCCGTATCGTGAATTACATTTACAAACGGTGTACCTACGATTCTTTTAAAGCATATTTTGTTAGGCGCACGAAAGCTTTAGTGTTAACAAATTAATATTAGGTTAGAATCATGAACATCAGGCCTTTACTTATATTACAAGCTCCAAGCGCATTCATTTCTGGAGGGTACTACAGATGGTACAAGCTTCTTGAATATGGAAAATCGGAAGATATAGATTATGTAGTTGTAACCGACTCTTTAAGTTATCAAAATTATATTCGAATGTTTCCTAGGTTCAAAGAAGTGTCAAGAGACTATAAAACATATGTTATTGACCTTCATGAAATCAGATTTTTTCCTTCCTCTGTGAGTCGTGTTTTAAAAGTATTTAAGCCGTATTGGGATGCATTTTCGTTAGCAATTTCAATTTCTAAGGTTGCACGAAAAGAGAATGTAGACCTTATTGTAGGACCAAGTGAGGGACCTCAGAGAGTATGGACAAGTTACTTTTCAGGTAAAACGTCTAATAAACCGTGGACTTCTGTTTTCCAAGGTGAAAGATTTTTATTCAAACCAACGCCTAAGCTGGGTCCGATAAATCCAATCAATGTACTAGCCCATGTAAGCCATAAGGAATTTGCAAGAAATATTTCGTTATCATCAAAACTTGGATATGCTATGGAATTGTTAGGACTGCTGAAAATTGCTGAAAAATCTTTAATGCTAACTGTTGGACGTTCATTGAGCGACGAATTAAAGTTTTTGAATCCAAAAATCGAGTTTCATGTGATTTTTCCTGGCAATGGGATAGATCTTGAAAAGTTTAATAAAAAGTCGAAGCTGACTTCGCTCTATGACGCTGTCTTTTTTTCAAGGTTTGTTCCAGAAAAAGGCGTATTTGATCTTTTAGAGATATGGAAAATAGTGACACAGAAATTCTCTAATGCAAAGCTTGCAGTTGCAGGGATAATTGAAGATGTAAAAGTTCTTGAAGATTTCAAAAAGCTTATACATCGATATGGTTTGGCAAGAAACGTGGTATTTTTGGGGCAGAAAGACCACGATTCTATAATTGATTTAGTGAAGTCGTCAAAGATAGCGATATACCCCAGTCTTCTAGACGTGTTCTCTTTGACGGTTCTTGAATCCTTAGCTTGCGGCGTACCTGTCGTTGCTTATGATATTCCTGCGATTAAATACAATTTTCACGATTGCAAAGCAGTATTGCGCTCTCCGGCGAAGAATACTGCCAGAATGGCGAGAAATGTCATTTTTCTGTTGGAAAATGAGGAGCTTATAAACGAGCTCTCAAAGGAAGCAAGAAAATACGCGAGTAATTTTGATTGGAAAAAAGTAGTTAAGGCTGAAAAAGAAGCTTATTTAAAGGTAATCGAATGGTCCAATTCTTGCTAATAGACTTGGCGTAGATACTATTATATCACATAGAGCTAAATAAAAAAGTTGCCACTAGTGTTATAAAATAGTTAATACTAATGTCATAAAGGGGAAGATAAATGGGAGAATTTAAAAAAGCACTCCAAATCTCACTTATATTAATTTTCGTGCTTCTGTTACCGTTTATGTTTATCACGTTAAATAATATCCCCGTGATCAAGGCATATAATGATAACTGGCTTTTAGGATGGACCTATCGTAAATCGCATGTAATTAACCCTGCTAGGGATGCTGGGACTAATTATCAAGTACGCATTAAGGCATGTTATACTGGAAGCGAACAGAATCTAGAAACTATTATTCCATTTATAGATTTAGTTTCCACTTTGCCTATTCCAAGCGGGGCATCCGTCATAAGTGGACAAGCAGCGGTTTACTGGGATGGCACTTACCTCCATGTCTGGTATGGAGCAACAAATAATGGAAACCCGTCTGGCGATAATATTTACTATATTAAAACCTCGGACTTTGTTAATTGGGGCACTCCTGTTAAAGTTATTGACCGTGCTGATGGTATCAGAGATCCCACGGTTTTCGTAGAAGGCGACTACATTTACCTTTTTTGCCAATGCTATGACGGAACAAGCTATAGACCGATTAGGCTTTACAGAATAGCAAAAACAGCGGATTTCACAAATTCAGCCAATTATGTTTATGTTGGTGCTCCTATTGATGTTGGTTCATCTGGACAATTTGATAATAGCTGGGTTGCTTCGCCATGTGTGGTGAAAATTGGTTCAACGTATTGGATGGCTTACGAAGCGAGGACAAGCAATGGAATCTTCTCTATCGGAAGAGCATATACGACAAATATTGAAGGTTCTTGGACTAAAGATGGACAGATGAGAGACGGTCAGGGAAATATAATCTATGCTCCTTCAGGGAGCACCTATGATCTTGTGTCCTGCACATTTATTGATGAAAACACTCTAATTGTACATTATAATGCCGGAAGCAACAATTACCAAATACGCTACCTTAAAGGCAGCGTCCCGCAGAACAGTATGACCATGTCAAGTAGCGATATGACTTTTGGCGATTCGTACACTACACATTGCGCCTTCTCTGATGTCGGCTTTATCGATGGACTTTACACTTTTCTATGTTGCCAACCCTTTGGGCCACCATGTCTATACAGGCAGAGTTCAGGCACTGTGTTTTTAGGGCAACATTGCAAAACTGACTTTGGCGACATCCGCTTTACAGACGATGATGGCACTACGCTTTTAGATTACTGGATCGAAAGCAAAGTTGACGGCGAATATGCAATTTTCTGGGTTGAAGTTGCAGACGACTTAAGCACAAATCCAGCTACAATCTATATTTACTATGGTAAAAATGACGCTACAACAACAAGCAACGGCGAAAACACATTTCTATTTTTCGATGGTTTTCCAGGCACATCATATGATTCAAACAAGTGGCAAGTTGTAGGTTCACCAACTATAACGGTAAGCGGTGGAGAATTAAAGATTCAAAGAGATTCGTATTCTGGCAGCTGGAGTGTTCACGGTTTAAGAAGCAAAACATTCACGGCTGACGAAAAACGCCTAATTGTCAAAATGAAGATAAACGCTTTCAGCAACAACTATAACGTTAGAGCCGACTCAGACTATTATAGCAAGGGACAGACAAATAAAGTCGGTTTTGAGAGTAGCGGTAATAGAATCTATGGAGAATGTGACCGCAGGGATGCAGGCGGTGGTGATTCTTCCATTGTTATCTTGGAAGGCGCATTGGCAAATGTTTATTATACGGTCTATACAACAAGATGGGGCTCTACCAATTTTAAAGGCTGGTTAAACGGAGAATACAAAGGACAAATAACAAGCAATGTTAACGATGGCTCAACATACATTGGAGTGTTTATAGAAGAGTGGGGCACCCATGGAACTGTAATTGGCACTTACGACTGTATAGGAGTCGCGAAATACGCAGATCCAGAACCATCGCATGGTGCATGGGGAAATGAAGAAACGAGAGAATTAAATAACGTTCCCACCATTAGCGCTTTTGAAGCCCCTAATACTGTCTACGCAAACAAGTGCTTCCTTCTTAATGCAACAATAAATGACCTAGATGGTATTATGGACTTATCAAGTGCAACAATAGAGCTCCAAGGCATAATATTGAAATGGGAAGCAGAATCAAACACGTTTTCCAAGTTAAGCGATCCAAATAATTATTGTATCTTGGATTCGGCTGGAAGCTTTAAGACGCAGTTAAACGCTACAGCGTATAAACTAAGTTGGAAAATTAAGCTCCGTTGGGCTTACCCAGAAGGATCAGTATCTATTCTTCCAGCGAATACCAAAGTCTTCGATATTCACGGGGCAAGCAGCGGTGGAAATTACGTTGAGCTGTTCACTTTTGAAGACGATTTGATTGTTTATTCAGCCTCAGCCGATGATTATAGAATTAACCCAGCGCAGACAATAAAGATTACTGGCAATCTTTATTATGACGGAACAACAATTCCGCCTGAAGACGTAAGTGGAATAACCGCGAAAGTCAACTTAGGAAGCACGTTAATAGGTTCAACAACCTTAATAGGCACGGATGGAACATTTACCATCAGCTTTGCAGGCGAACAAAATGTTGGTCAATATCTTTATACTGTCTACGCCACAACAGATAAAAATACAGTTCAAAATCAAACGGTAAACGTGATTGTCGACAAAATAAAAGTTCAAAGCTATAATGTCAACGATACCAGAGTAAACTTAAACGGTAATGTTAACATAGATGTCCTTTTAAACTATGACTATGATAATATGCCGGTCGTCGATGGTTCTGTAACGATAAACGGGTTTACGGCTGTTCATCAAGGTGGTGGATTTTGGCGCATAACTCAGGTTCAGCACGCAGTCCAAGCAGTCACCTATGACACAGTTGCGGTTTCAGGAAATATCTATGGAATAACCGCAGTAGATCAAAATGGAAAATCGGTTACAGTTATCTGGGATAGAATCAAAGTTGCAAGCCTAACAGCAAGTGATAATAGAACAGATGTAGGTAGCAATGTAACATTAACTGTTCAACTGGTTTACGAATATGATAACGCATCGGTATCTTCTGGAAACTTCACGTTAAACGGTTTACTCCTCACGTATCAAAGTGGAGTATGGATCACAATAGATACTAAAAACTCCCCCACGGCCTTCACTTATAATAAAGTTGAAGGCGCGGATGAAGACTATGGCATAACCGTAATTAACATGAATGAACAATCAGCCACCGTAATTTGGGATAGGGTACTTATAATATTATCAATCAGCGACGAACGAATAGATGTAGGTGCAACAGCAGACGTAACATTTACGGGAACCTATGAATTTGATTCAATGCCATTTACCGGAACTATAACACTAAACGATACCACCACTAAAAACACTGTCGGCAAATATGGTTATAAAGTCTCGTCGATATTTGATCCAGTATATGGGCTAACTGCCTTCACAACAAACGAAGTATACTGCATATTCGATAGAATTAACATAACTAAATTCGAAGCCCTTGACAACCGAATAAACGTGGGGGACACTACCAGCTTTAGAGTTGAAGGCGTTTACGAATATGACTCAACGCCGTGGATTGGCTCCTACGAGCTAAACGACACCGCACCAAAAACAATTGTGGGTAGGTATTGGTATAAAATTGTTAAAGTAACCGATTCGAATTATGGCTTAACAGTTTTCCAACAAACGACATCAGACGCCTATGTTGTCTTTGACAGAATAAATGTCGTCTCATACGGAAGCGATGACGCACGACGTGACGTAAATACTGATGCAACGTTTTATTTAACTTTAGAATACGAATATGATGGCACACCTATCACTGATGGAATTGCCTATTTTAACGGCTCACTTCCACTCGAATGGTCATATGCTAACTCCCGATGGGAATATAAAGCAACTAAGGACTCCGTTCAGAAACTAACATTATATTTGGCCGAAGTGACCGGAAACTCCTATGGAATAACAGCATTAAATCCGAGCATTTCAAACAAGACGATTACAGTTATTTGGGATCAAATTAAAATAACTGATGGAGGCGTCACAAAGGAAATCCTCACTTTAGACGAGACTGTAACAGTTTGGTTTAGGGCTATTTACGAGTACGATGGAACCCCATTTACTGGCAATAATGGAACCCTTTACCTAAATGGGACTCGGATGACATGGTCCTCAACAAATGCTCGATGGGAATACACATATACCACAAACATAGTCGGAACAGTAACATTCAAAATTTCAGCAGTTTTGGATAGTTCTCAAAACCTAACAACAATCAACGACGCTGCAGGAGCTAAAACAATAACCATTTGGTCAATGCCCTTCTCAATAATCTCAAACTCAATAATCACAGAGCTATACTTTAACTCATCAAGCAAAATAATAACCTTCAAAATAAGCGGGCAAGATGGAACAACAGGCTATATAAACATAACAATAGCGAAAACCCTAATTGAAGATGTAAGCGAATTGAAAATATACCTCGATGATGAACCGATAAACTACACTTTATCCTACACAAACAACTTCTGGCTTATCCACTTCACATACCATCACAGCACTCACAAAGTCGTAATACATCTAGGCTCAACATCAGCCACTAAACCAATTGAGACGTATGCAAACCCATTAACAGCATATGACATCGGCATAGTTACCTTAGCAATATTCACTGCAATGAAATTAGGCGAAAAGAAACAGAACCGTAAAAGCGCTAAAACCATTTAGCCAACCGTTCAATAAGGCATATACTAAAAACTTGACTTACATGGATTAGATTTGAAAGCATTTGTACCATTGGGTAAAATTGTAAATTTGTAATTAAGAAGGTAAAGCCAATGAACAGCAATTCTAACATTCTTATTCTCAATCTACCAAGCCCTCCAAATCAAAGACTTTGGAGAGATACCGCAGGTGGATTTGGCACAGCAATTCCAAGCTTATCTAAATATAAAACAACTGATGGAAGAACACCTCTCCATCCCTTTTTGCCATATGCCTCATCCATACTTTCAGAGGCAAATTACGAGTTTAAAATTTTGGATTGCCAAAGATTAGAAATTGATAAATCGCAAATCCTAACAGAAGTAAGAAAGGAAAATCCAGATATCATATTTTCTATACTTTCGCTTCCATCTTTAAAACACGACCTTACCATTTTAAACCAAATAAAGGAAGCCATACAAAACGTAACAATAGTTGGCGTCGGAACAATATGCCGTGTACTTCCAAACGAAATTTTACAAAATAGCAAAGTAGACATAGTATCACGAAGCAGCTACCCATACACATTTAACATGATCAAAATAATAGAAACCATAAGACAATCAGCCAAACTTAAACATGTTGAGAACATCTCATACAAACAAAATGGAAAAATCGTAAACACACCACTTGTTCCCGAATCGGATATCGAGAATCTGCCAAATCTATGCTATGATAACCTTCAACTTGATGGCTATGAAAAACTCACCGACATATCCGGGGAAAGGTACACTTATGTACCAATACTAGAAAGCAAAGGATGCCCCTACAACTGCATCTACTGTCCATACCCATTAGGCTTTGGCACAAAAATAATGTTCAGGTCACCAAAAGCCATAGTCGATGAGATGGAACACCTCCATCAAGCCCACGGCATCAAGGCGTTTTTGCTAAGAGGCCAAACATTTGCATACAATAGGAAACGCGCATTAGAAATATGCGAGGAAATCATTCAAAGAAAGCTTAACGTTCTGTGGTTTTGCGAGTCAAGAGTAGACGAGGTTTCAAAAGAACTCCTAAACAAAATGAAAAGAGCCGGATGCATACGAATACACTATGGAGTTGAAACAGGCGACCCCGAACTCCTTAAAATTGCAAAACCAGGCGTTAAGATTGACATAACTGAAAGAGCATTTAAAATTACAAAAGAGCATGGAATAATGACCCAAGCTCACATCATTTTAGGATGGCCAAACGAAACCAAAGAAACATTGGAAAAAACAAGAAAACTTATACTTAAATTGGATCCTGATGAAATAAACTTAAACTTTTTAACACCATATCCAGGGACTAAACTATACGAGATGGCCAAAGAAAACTCCCTTCTACTCACAACAGATTGGTCACGATATACGTCGCACAACATAGTTATGAAAACTAAAAATCTGAGCGTAACAGAACTTTATAACTATAAAGAAAAAATCATACGTGCCTTTGCAAAACAAAAACTTAGTGAACTCTTTTTAAATTTAAATACGTTTAAAAAACCATACCGAACAATCAACACTATGAGAAGATTATTCAGCAGAATGATTCTCCCAGAAACCTGAATCAATTATATATTTATTAAATCAAAATTGTGATTGACTTGAGCTTAGTAAGTAAAATAAAAGACTCTAACATAAAGAGTGCAATAAAAGAATCGCTGGGACTTATCGACTATAAACTTTCAAAGGATATACGTAATATTGTTATAAAACCAAATTTATGTTATTATTGGGATTACTCTACTGGACAAACAACCAATCCAAGATTCATAGCCAAGTTAATAGAACTAATCAATGAGAATTTATCAAAATTCCTCGAAAAACCCATGGCAAGAAACGCCCAAGAAGCAAAGGAAATCCTATCAATAGTGCAGAAAAACAATATCAAGCTGATGATGGGCTATCCATTAAGATTCAACCAGCAATTCCGAGAATTAAAAAGGAAAATCTATGATGGAACACTGGGCGATATAGAAATCGCCATCGCAAACTACATAAGCTCAGGACCATTCTTTCATAGGGCAGAAGCCCACGCGCCCATACCAGTTCCAGAATGGTGGTTTAATAAAGAGTTGACAGGCGGAGGAGCCCTCATAGACCTAGGCAGCCACATAATAAACCTTTTAAGATGGTATTTCGGCGAAATAACAGAAATAAAAAGCTATTTAGGCTACAGATTCAACATGCCCTTCGAAGACAAGGCCATATGCCTAACAAAATTCCAAAACGGAACAACAGCCATAATAAACGTAGGATGGTTCCTACAGGGATACCAACTAAAAATCGAGCTCATAGGAACAGTAAATCACATAACAGTCCAACACAAACCATCAAACCCCATATCCACAGCAATCCAAATGCTAACAACCGGAACATCCCAATTCTATCACGCCCACAAATCAGAACTCCAACACTTCGTGGACTGCCTAATAAAAGATAAAAAGCCAACACCAACAGGAGAAGACGGACTAAAAGACTTAGAAGCCATAGAAAAAGCATACAAAAACCAAATAATTTTATGAAAAGAAAAGTTAGATTTGAAAGTGCCTAGCTCTTGTAATCCTTTAAATGCACTGTTGGAACAGTCTCTCTTGATTTCTTGTATAAAACGTCGTCAGCCGTCAAGAGGGTTCCACCGACCTTCTCGCATGACCTTACGTATACACTATCATAATAGGTTGCGTTGTTCTTAACACCCCATTCTAACGCTTCCTTTTGTTCCCCCTCACTTAGGCGGATGGAATCGATTCTTAACTCCAAAAAATATGAAAGCTTCTCTAAAGCATCTTCTAGGCTTATGAAATTCCCTTTAACGCTTTTCCACAAAGTGTTGCCAACTTCGTAAACCAGCAACCCTGGAGCCTTCAAATCTAACTCTCCTTTTAAAAAGCCATCTAAAACCAATTCAGCCTTGTCCGACAAATCCTCAACCAACAAAAACCTAGATGCAACAGAAGCGTCCACTACATAGATTCTCAACGAGTCTCCCTCATCTCCCTAATGGTCTCATTAATAAACCCGGAAGGCACAACATGCCTCTTCTTTTTTAAGCTGTCCAAAAGCTTTTCAGCAGCTCTCTTCTTCTCTTCCAATTCAATCCTACGTCGAATAGCATCCCTAATATACTCGGACCAATTAATCTTAACTTCACTCATTTTCCTTCTTAAATCCTCATCAACCTTAACAGTAACAGTACCCAATAGCATCCCAAAATAATTAAAATGATGCATACATAAAAACTTTACCAAAAAACAGTATCAGAATTCCTTTCCAGTCAATATCCTAAACCTTAACATTTCACAGACCTGAAAATTTTCCTCGTTTCTCCACAAATTTATTTCATTTTATGGAACCCATCGAACAGGCACACAAAAACAAGTATGCATTTATGCATTTTAGAATCTTATCGATTCCCGTTGCTGCATTGTTCTAGGTAGAATCTAGATAAACTTTATATTCTCGATAACCTAGATTATCTGGGTGATCTATTGGCAACAATTCTCATAAAAAACTTGCCTGAAGACCTGTTAAAGGAATTGAAAAGGTTAAAGGTTGAACTTGGTTGCAGAACATGGGCTGAATTGTTAGCTAGGCTTGTTGAGTCTGGGAAGGCGATTTCCCTAACGGAGAAAGAGTTAAAGGATATGAAAACTGGAGTACAAAGTTTTCTTGCGCTTAAGAGTG
>Ga0080004_1126675_pt1 | contig 29942 bp, 28 predicted proteins | sample WasSprMetagenome_FD_69207 | JGI IMG/M metagenome (GOLD analysis project Ga0080004, IMG submission 69207) | Sulfidic aquatic microbial communities from Washburn Spring, Yellowstone National Park, USA - WS (SPADES assembly) (version 2) | ecosystem: Environmental > Aquatic > Thermal springs > Hot... | reverse complement strand
GAGCGCGTCGTCAGCCAGCTGCTCACCGAGATGGATGGTTTGGAGAAGTTGGAGGGTGTGGTGGTGATTGGTGCGACGAACCGGCCTGACATCTTGGATCCGGCGCTGCTGAGGCCGGGCCGCTTCGACCGGCTCGTGTACGTCCCGCCGCCGGACCGCGCCGCTAGGCTGGAGATCTTGAAGGTGCACACGAGGCGCATGCCTTTGGCGGAGGACGTCGACCTCGAGCGCATCGCCGACGCAACCGAAGGCTACACCGGCGCCGATCTAGCGGCACTGTGCAGGGAAGCCGCGATACTCGCGTTGAGGGAGGCGCGCAAACCCACGAAAGTGCAGATGAAGCACTTCCTCAAAGCGATGGAGGTCGTCAAGCCATCCGTAACGAAGGAGGATTTGCAGCGCTACATGCGCATGGCCGAAGAATTCAAGAGGATGCTGGCGTAACATCGCACTTCCGCCCTCTCGGCGCGCTACATATTTGAGAGAGGGCTCCCCCCATCTTTTGTGCCGTACTTCGCGGGCTTCCAGCTAAAAGGCAACTGGGGCTTAAGCAGCGAGGTGGAGCTTTCCTCGCCGCAAATCTTCAAGGAGGCTTCCGCTAGCGGGGCTTCCCTGCTTTTCACCCCCACCATCTCCCTTCACGACCCCCTTGAGAGCGACGAGCGCGCTTATGTGCGTTTCAAGCTGATATCCGAGGAGCCGGAGGGGGCGGTTCTGCTCACTCGCCCCCTTAGCGCGAGCGTTGACGAGGTGAGAGCTCTCTTAACGCAGGAGTACGGCGATTCCAAGGTTGTTCTATCATTTGCCGTTTCCAGCTTTGCGGAAGCCCACCAACTGCTGGAAGAGGTGGGCCCAAAGCCGGACGCCTACGAGCTCGACGCGAATCTCACGTGCCTGCTTTCGGGAAAGGGGGTGGCCTACGCTTTCGAGATGGCTAAAGAGCTTTCCGCAACCCTAGCGAAACCTCTCATAGTGAAGTTTAGCGCCGCCAGCGCCAACCTCATCGATCTAGAACGCATCGTCGCCGACTCGGGGGCTGCAGCCATCGTAATCACCCCCAACGTGGTGTACAGGATCGGCAACCACTTCTTCCGGCTCTCCACGCTCCCGTGGCTCTCCACCCCCCTGCTGTTCAGTCTCGCCGAAAGATTATCGGAGCTCGATATCAGCGTGGCGTACGTCGTTCAGTACGGGAAGGGCGACCTCCTAGAGCTCGTGCCCCTGAAGCTGTACGACGCCTCTTACATACTGCACTGGATGCGGTGGAAGGGCTCAGGCAGAGCGCGCGCCTCGGCGGTGCCTCTCGCGTGGAGCTCGATTAGCAAGAAGCTGAAGGTGTACGCCCGCAAGGGGGCTAGCTACTGCCCCTACGGGCTCATTAAGGGGGAGGGCTTCGTTGAGGGATGCAACTACTGCGGAGCGTGTCTCGAGCTAAACGAGCCCGGCTTAGTCGAGCTCGCAGCTCTGATCTCGCCGTAGCGTGAAGGATAAATACGCGATCACCACCGCAGTGCTCGTGGTCGATTTCGCCGACCACGTAAAAAGGGTTGTTGAAGAAATTGTGGTTAAAAAGGGGCTGGACGCACTAATCGTGGCTTCGCCCCCCAACATCTTCTACCTCGTCGGGAGCGACGCCCCCTCGGCCGTCGTGCTTTTCTCGGACAGCTCGGTGAGAACCCTCTCCTCTAGGCTCGAGTACACGAGAGCGCTCGACGAAGCGCGGTTGGGCGAGCACTTCGTTTTCTCAAAGAGCGAGGATGTCTGCGAGTACGAGAACATCGTTAAAGGGGACTTCTACGAAGCGCTAGCCTCCCTCGTCAAAGGATCGCGCGAGGGCAAGCTGGGAGCTGCTGGCTTCTCGCCTGAAGCGCTTCGGAAGCTGGAGGAGAAAGTGGGGGGCGGCGTGGCCGACGTTACGGCCGATTTCAAGCTCGTCCGGAGAGCGAAGGACCCGTCCGAGATAGCGGCGATCCGCGCTGCGGTGCACGTTGCGGAGCGAGCGCTCGCCAAAGCCTTGGGGAACTTGGAGAGAGGGGTTACCGAAGCGGAAATCGCTGCTATAATCGCGTCCGAAATCATAAAGAGCGGAGCCGAGCTCGCGTTTCCGCCGATCGTGGCTTTCGGCGAGCACGCGGCGCACCCTCACGCGAAGCCGGGCCTCCGCCGGCTCAAGGACGGCGATCTCGTGAAGATCGATCTGGGAGCCCGCGTGGAGGGTTACTGCAGCGACATCACGAGAACGGTGGTCTTTGGAAAAGCGGGAGAGAACGAGAAGAGGATGTTCAACGCGGTTCTGAGAGCGCAAGAGGAGGCATTGGCTCTACTAAAGGCGGGCGTCGAGGCCCGAGAAGCGCACATGCGCGCTTACGAGGTGCTTAAGAGCGAGGGGCTCTCGAAGTACTTCAATCACGGCTTAGGGCACGGTGTGGGGGTGGAGATCCACGAAGACCCTTCGCTCAACGCCGAATCTCAAGCAAAGCTCGTGCAGGGGGACGTTGTTACCGTAGAACCGGGCGTTTACGTGCACCGTGTAGGCGGAGTCAGGATAGAGGATATGGCTTTGGTGCTGGAGGGTAGAGCCGAGCTCCTCACGAGCTTCCCTAAGCGCCTCGAAGTGTAGCGCGCCAGCAAAATATACGCCTTCCCTCCCTCTCGCGCTGTGGGAGTAAACCCTTACAAGAAGGGCTTTCGAGCGCTGGGGATCGCGGAAAGCTTCGTGAGGGGCTACCCCAAATCAGTGCTGGCTGGCGTCGTGATGCGCAGGGATCTCGTGGTGGACGGTGTAGCTTTAGCGACGGCCACTGTGGGGGGTTTAGATGCCACCGACGCGGTTCTCGACATATACAAGACCCTCAACAGGCGCGATGTCAACTGCGTAATCCTGAGCGGCGCGGTCATCTCCTGGTACAACGTGATCGATCTGGAGCGCGTCCACTCGGAAACCCGCGTGCCGTTGCTCAACGTGACGTACGAAGAGTCCCCCGGGATCGAGGAGTTTATACGGAGGCGTTTCGGGAACGATGAGAGGAGGCTCGAGCTTTACAGGAAGCTGGGCCCCCGCGAGCCCCTAAGGCTCAAGACGGGCGCCGTGGTGTTCGTCAGGTACTACGGGATGAGGAGGTGGGAAGCCGAAGCGGTGCTCAACGCGTTCACCACGCACGGTGGGGTCCCGGAACCGGTGAGGGTCGCGAACTTAGTCGCGAGAGCTGCGCTCAAAGCGATGATTGGCAGCCGGCTCAGTGCGCAAAAGTGAAATACCCGAAGCCGCTGGTGCAGTGTGCCGCTCAACCTCCCGAGGACGATAGAGTTCGTCGATGGGCGTGTTAGGTTCATCAACCAGCTCAAGCTCCCGCACGCGCTCGAGTACGTGGAAACGAGCGATTGGCGCAGGGTCGCGGAAGCCATCAGGAGGATGGAGGTGCGCGGAGCCCCGGCGATAGGCGTAGCGGCGGCGTTCGCTCTCGCTTTGGCGGCGTACCACACGCGAGCCCGCGCGGTAGACGAAGCTTGGAAGGAGCTCGAGGTTTGCGCCGAGGAGCTCAGGAGAACTAGGCCCACGGCGGTCAACCTGTTTTGGGCCATCAACCGCGTTCTGGAAGCGGCGAAGAGTGCGGGCAGCGTGGAGGAGCTCAGGAGAGCGGTTGTCGAGACCGCTTTGGAGATACAGCGGGCCGATGAGGAGGCGAACAGGAGGATCGGGGAGCACGGCGAGAGCTTGATAGGCGACGGCGATACCGTGATGACGATCTGCAACGCCGGCTCGCTAGCGACCAGCTACTACGGTACGGCGACCGCACCCCTCTACGCGGCCTTCGAGAGGGGGAAACGCTTCAAGGTTCTCGTGCTTGAGACGCGCCCCTACCTGCAGGGCGCGCGGCTCACCGCGTGGGAGCTGCACCGGGTAGGCATCCCGGTAAAGATAATCACCGACAACGCGATCGGCATCGTCATGCAGAAGGAGCGCGTGGATCTGGTGATAACGGGAGCCGACCGGATAACGAGGAAAGGCTACGTGGCCAACAAGGTGGGAACGTACCCGCTCGCTCTGGTTGCGAAGGAGCACGGGGTGCCGTTCTACGTGGCCGCTCCAACGAGCACGATAGACCTAGCGATCGAGAGGGGGGACGAGATACCGATAGAGGTGAGGCCGGGCAGCGAGGTCACGGAGATCTACGGAGTTAGAATCGCTCCGGAGGGGGTTGACGCGCTGTACTACGCGTTCGACGTGACGCCGCCCAAGCTCGTCAGCGGGATAATCACAGAGAAAGGGATCGTGTACCCCCCCTTCGAGAAGAACATCTTGAAGGTTACAACTTAGCGCGCTGCAGCGCGCTAACGGGGGCTGAGCCGGGGGGCGGCCGGTCCCACCGCCGCGATCCTATCACCCATCGTTATGGGGGCAAGTTGAGCCCCTCCTCTTCATCCCGGCGCGCCCAGTTAGGTCTGGAGAGAGCTGCGCTTTTAGCGTTTTTCCTACCGTGCGCGCTCATTTGAGCTTGCGGCCGCAGTAGGGGCACACAACGTGTACGTCACCGAAGGGCAGTACGCGGCCGCAGTACGGGCACTTTTTCTTTTCGCTCGCTGCGGCTCTCGGAAGGCTTTGCGCAACCGCGGCCGGCCGCTCTACCGGAGTTTTCGGTGAGCGCGGCGGAGGCTGCGGAACAAGCGCGACCTCTTGCTCCTGGGTGGAAAGCGCCGATTCCGCGGTCTCCGGGGCCTTCGCGCTTAGTCTGTGAAGCACCAGCGCCAGGTACACCGCCAGCATACGCTGCGCCGCGAGCAACACCACTGCGGCTGTCAGCGCCGCAGCGGTGAGGGATGAAAAGAGTACGAGGAGGATCTGAGATAAAAACGGATGCGCCGCTTCCGACGCGTTACTGAGGGCGAGACCCACGAAAACGAGTGCGGTTGCCGAACCCGCGGCGAGAACCGCGAGCGCGGTTACGTAAGCGCTTACCGCCCTCCTCCCGACGTCGCTCAACCGCTCGAGATGTGATTTCATCACGCTCAACCTCAGAGCTTGGGCCCTCGCTCACCCATCGCTTCAAGAGGGTATTGGCAGAAGAAGGCTAAAAGCGTTTTCTAGCCGCGCGCTCACTTCCGGCGCTGCAGCACAGCCACTTTCTCGATCTTCACTTTGCCGTCCTCTTTAACCACAGCCTCCAGGTGCGGGCTCTCCTCGGCCTGCCGTGTCTCGAGGCCTTTCGTCAAGTATGCCCTCCTCGTGCGCACTTCCGCTCCCAGGAGCTCGACGAGCTCCTCGAGCACGTGGAAAGCTTCCTTCGCTCTGCCGCGAGCCCACAGCAGCTCGTCCTGCGCCTCCAGCACCTCCCTCCTGACCTGCTGCAGGGCGGCTTTCAGGCTGTTATCTAGGTCGTCTCGCTGAAGCAGCTCTTCCAGCATGCTTAAAGCGTTGCGCAAGTGGATGGAGGACATACCGTGACCTGAGGTGGTAAGGGGCTTCGGGGTATATGAGGTGGTGCGCTTTTTGCTGGGTAATACGGTTGTATTCTGCCGGAGAGCGGAAACGTGATACCTTGCGCGCGGGCGGTGGCGTGGTGCGTGAGCGCTAGAGGGCGGCGCTAAGCGATTTGGCGAGGTCCCTCAAGCAGCTCGCAACAGCCTCCCTCCAGGGGCTCCTCGGCCCCCCTTTAGCGGACAGCTCCATCAGCTTCTCGTACCTGAACGTGAGGGGCGGATGCGGGTCCCACCTGAGCCAGGCGAGCAGCCTCCCCCCGCCCCGGCTTTCCAGGTACAAATGCCTGAAACCTATCTTGCGCAAAGCGGAGGCGAGTTTCTCGGGATTCCCCAAGCGGAGGGCCGAGTCCAGGTCGGCGCGCGCTTCCACGAACTTGGCGACGATGAAGAGCGCTGTGAGGGAGAACCAGAGGTAGAGGAGGCCGAGGGGGGTCGCGAAGAGCGGCCAGAACATCGTGGCGATGAAAACCCGGCTGAGGTACTCCGCGCTGCTTAGGAGGAAGAAGTTGATCACATCGTGACGCGCTATGTGGCTGAACTCGTGCCCCAGCACAGCTTCGATCTCCTCGTCGTCTAACCTGGAGAGAAGGCCCGTGGTCACGAGGACCGAAGAGAGGCGCCACCCGATCCCCGAAGCTGCGGCGTTGGGCACAACAACGTTGGAGAGGTAGATGGAGGGTATCTTCCTAGCCCCGAAGCTCTTAGCCACGCGCTCTACTATGCCGTAAAGATCTATTTTTCTAGTTTCTAATTCGTAATCCTCTGGTAGGATATTGTACTCAGATAGCACCGACTTTATCATTTCGCTGTTAGGCTCCTCTCCTCGGCTCAAGCTGTGCATGTAGATTTTCTGCTTTATCTCGTACCGTCTGGGCATTATCACCCTGCTCACCACCTCCTGGTACTTGTCCAGCGGCATGCGGAGACCCACTAGGTACACGTACCGGTGCTCGCGGTCGATGCGCCAGTCCCCCATCATCCACGGCACCAGCTTGTACGATACTAGCACCAAAGGAACTTGCGCTAGGAGGAGCGCGAATGGAGCGTACTCCCTCAGCGTAACGTACGCTAGGTAGGAGATGAGTATCGAGATCGCGAAAAGGAAGACGAGGTTGTTGAGCAGGAGGGATTGCAGGGCGCGCTTGGTGCCCGACTCCGTGCGGGGCGGTACGAGCTGCCTGCCGGGGACGAAGACGAAGTACGCGACCCCCATGCCGCCGGTTTCGGCGAAAAGTCTCAGCACGCCTTCAAGGAAGCTTATGGCCCGCTCCACGGCAGGGGGGTTGGCGAAAGGGCGGACGAGCTGTACCCTGTACCTCACGCTGGTGTGCGTGTACGCGACTAGCACCTCGAGCAATGGGCCTGAGTCGTCGTCGATGTAGAACATGAGACCCGGCATCCCCGCGTAGTTCACGTTAAGCACGCCGCCCAGGTACCTGCCGTAAGCTTCGCGCATAGCTTTAACGAGGAAATCCTCAAACCGGCGCCGAGCATCCTCGCCGCTTAGGTCTACGAAGGGGATCTCTCGCTCCCAGACCGCTGCTCCCGCCATCTGAGTTGGTGGATGCTCCGTGCTTAAAAGCTCTTCCACAGCATACGGTTTAGCCCTGAATTTTAGTCGGAAGAATTATTACAAAAATATTGTTTCGATCAAAATAAAAAATGAGGAATTCGTTCTACTCTTCGATCGCCACTTCCTCAACTGGCGAAGCTCGGCTCCTTTTAACCAGTGCGGCAGCCAGCGTTCCGCCGCCTACCGCTGCGCCGGCGAAGGCTGCTTCGAGCGTCGTAACGGGGATCCCGCCGAAGAGCGGAATTTCGAAGAGCACGTCGAGCTTGAGCTTGCGCATGCCGCTGCTGTCGAACATTTCAACCCGCGAAGAGGTGACGCGCTTGTAAGTAGCTTGGACGACGAATTGGCCGGCTGGGATCTGCACCACTGGGGTTGTGCCGCTTTCACCGGTAGTAACCCTCTCGATCAGAGAGTCCCCGTTCCTTACGACGATCTCGACTCCGCTCAGCGGCTTGTCCCACGCGTCCACGACGAGCCACGACACCCTGTAGACTTTGCACTTCACGGTTATGGTATCGCTCGTGATCGTGCCCAGCTGCAGAGTGGCGACGTTAATCCCCTTGAACTGGACGTTCACGGTGTAGGCGCCAGGTTTGTAGAGCTTGAACGTTGCTAGGCCGAACTCGTTGCTCAAGGTCGACGCGTTGAGAGGTCCGGAGATGCTCACCGTGGCACCCACGATGGGCTCGCCGCCGTCATCAACGGCTTTGAAGGATATCGGCTTCCAGTCAATGCGGAAGAAGTACGTGCCAGGCTCCGAGACCCCGAAGGCTTTCACTTGAATGTAAGCTTCGTTCATGAAGACTCTCACGTCCCTGTACTCGTCACCCCACGGCAGCAGGCCCTCTTGGGTGGCGCCCAGCTCGGCGCCGGATGGCGTCTTCACACCTACTACTCTGCCGTAGTTCGGCGCTTGCACGACGATGTAGGCGGCCATCGCGTCCTTGATCTCGTTCTCGCGGACCGTAAACTGCACGCCGGTAGGCTGCCACTCGCCGCTCTCCTTGATGAAGACCGTCGTGTACATGACGTTAACCGTGGACTTCATGTTGTTCCTGATCTCGAACCAGGTACCGTACACGATGTAGGCTTTGATGTAAACCCTCAGGTTTATGTTGGGGATCAGGAACGATGCCGCCCTAATGGTCACGATCTCGTTCTTGTAGTAAGCGAAATCCACCAGCTCGCCAGCGACATCGGCCTCGCCGCTACCCCTGCCGCTGAGGGGGCTTATGCTGTAAAGTATGACGACCGCGCCTATGCCCTTCCACCCGTTCATCTGGCCGATCCCGTAGCGCTTCGCTTGGCCGGGCGCCACCGTATCCTCCTTGAAGGGCGGCTCGTAGACGAGGAACGAAGATGGCAAAACGTACTCGCTGCCCTGCTTCAGCTCGACCGTGTAAGTGCCGAGGTCCAGGTACTTGAAGTTGAGCTCGACGTGCTTGTAGTCTACCTTTATTGCGTCGGGGCTTGGCTCGCCGCTGCCCAGCAAGCTCTCGCCGTTCGGGCCTTTAAGGCCTGTTACCGCGAAGGGGGCGTGGTTTTCCACCGTGAACTTAACCACTAGGTCGTTCTTCGTGAACGGCGGTGGCGGGTCTTCGACAGTGAAGTTGACAGCTCCCCCCTCTAGCTTTAGCCAGGCGGTTTTGATGTAGCACACGGTAACCTCTGCGCTAACGGTCGCGTTGGAGTTGGCTCCTGCGAGCTTGACGCTGCCTGCGTAGGAGATCAGCGCCACGATCTTGTTGTCCATCACCTCGGCTCTATCGTACTTGACCGGCACCACGCCGTCCGGTAACCCCTTCGGGAATGACACCCTAAGGAAGTATAGGTTGTAGCCAGAGGGCGCCGGAGGCGCGCTCACTTCGACAACCTGGTTCTCGCTCAACATTAACGAGGTTTCAGTAGTGGTCGTTAAAATGTAATCCAGCCTGCCGTAGTAGACCGCGCCAGACGCTGGTGATGCGTTTTGCGCGTGCAGCAAAGCGGCTGCGCTAGCGATCAGGATCAACCCAACCAGTAACGCTGCCCTGAACCCTTTCACGAGGCTCTCCTAGCCGCTACCCCGTTTAGCGGGGATCACCGGGGCTTTTCGATCACTCGGCAGTAAGCTGCACGTAATACGCCGATTGATAGCTCGCATCCGGCGCCCGCTGCGCGCTCAGCGCACAAACCTTAAAGCCTGCGCGCGGCGGTCCCGCCGAGGTGTTAAAGCTTGAAGTATAGGCTCATGGACCTGCTTGCTTGCCCGTACGATAAGGCGTTCCCGTTAGAGCTCTACGTTTTAGAGGTCAGAAAGTACCCGGAGAGAACAGTTGCGTACAAGAAGAAGCCGGCGTGCGAGCTTTACTGCGCGTTTAGGGGGAAGCGCGTTGAAGAGCTGCAGGGCGACCCTGGATGCGATGAGTGCATTAAGTACGAGGTGGCGGAAGGCGTTTTGCGGTGCCCGCAGTGCGGCAGGTGGTACCCCATAATCGACGAGATACCCATCCTCCTCCCGGACGAGATGCGGAAGAAGGAGGAGGACCTCGGCTTCCTGACGAAGTACAGGGATAGGCTGCCAAAGGAGGTGGTGGAAGAGGGCAAACCTTGGAATTTGAAGGAAGGCTGACACTTAGCTCACGGATGGGTGTAGACGAACCGCATCTCGCGTTTATCCTCTAGAACTACGAAGCCGAAGCGGTAGAACTGCGCATGCTCGCCCTCCGCGAGCTCCATCGCACCGGGTTCGGTCACCCCTCTTACTTCTACAAGCGAGCCCCCCCTGTCCGCGAGCACGCGCGCTTGCACGGCCGAGTCAGCGGGCGCCCACTGTATGATTGGCAGCTTCCTCGACTTCGCGTAGTCCACGTCCAAGTTGACCACCTCGGCTGTCGAGGCATCGAGAAGCCTGATGTTGGCCAGCCCGAGGAGCCTGAGCTCCGAGCCGGGCAGGGCTTTGGCCACGTCGTCGCTGGGCACGTAAACTTCGCAAGAGCCTGAGCTGCAATCGAGCCTGAGCTCGCGCACCCCCCTCTCGGGGTAGCTGGGGTGGCGGGGTATCCTCGCGACCAGCGTGCCCCCCTCCGCGCGGAGCTTGAGCTTGACGGGGTCGGGCACGAACATGTACCTGTTAGCTCTAACCTCTAGGTACTTGCGGTTCAACGCGTACAAGTTCTCGAGGCTTATCCGAGCGGTCGACGGTCTTATTCCCACGTGGAGCATCAGATCCCTGATCGCCTCTGGTAGGATGCCCCTTCGCCTCAAAGCTCGCAGCGTCGCCAGCCTGATGTCGTCGAACCCCGTGAAGAGCCCGGCTCTGATGCCCTCCCGAATCTTCGACTTGCTGAGTATCGCGCCCTCAATCCCCAGCCTGCCGAAGTGTATCGCGACCGGGTACTCCCAACCGAAATGATCGTAAACGTACTTTTGCTTTATGGTGTTGATCTCGTGCTCGGCTCCCCTCAGGATGTGCGTTACGCCCATGAGGTGGTCGTCGATCGCGCACGCGAAGTTGTAGGTGGGCCATACCACGTACTTGCTTCCGACGAGCGGGTGCGGGTAGCGCTCGGTGTCTATCACCCTAAAAGCTATCCAATCTCTTACCGAGGGGTTCGGGTGCCTGATGTCCGTTTTCACTCGCAGCACCGCCTCCCCTTCGCCGAAGTCGCCCGCGAGCATGCGCTCCCAGAGCTCCAGCTGCTGCTCCACCGGGCGCGAAGCGCAGGCGCACCTCACGCCGGCCGCTCTGTTCCTGCTAATCTCCTCTCTGCTGCACGTGCACACGTAAGCTCCTCCGATCTCTATCAGCCGCCTAGCGTGTTCGTAGTAAACTTCCATGCGCAGTGACTGTATGTACTCTTCGTCCCACTTCAGACCGAGCCAACGCAGATCCTCGCGTACGAGGTCGTAGGCCTCCCGCATCGGGGACTTGGTCTTGGGGTCCGTGTCCTCGAACCTCAGTATGAAGCGGCCGTTGTACATTTTGGCGTACTCGTAGCTCAGCACAGCCGGTCGCGCGCTCCCGAGGTGGAGGACGAAATCCGGGTTTGGCGCGAAGCGCGTTACAACGCGCCCGGTCTCGGCGCGGGGCAGCGGCGGGAGCTCGGGGCGCCTCTCCTCCGCCTTCCTAGTCGGGAGCCCCCCGCCCGCTAGCAGCTCGAGGCTCGCCCGCTGCTCCTCGGGGCTCATCCTGTTAACCTCCTCCACCACCTTTTCGACCAAAGCCAGCAGCTCCCTAGCGCGCGGTCGCAGCTCGGGTTTCGAGCCGAGCAGTTTCGAGAGAACAGGCTGCGGCAGGGCCCTCCCGCCGTGCTTTACAGCGTTCTCGAGCGCGTAAAGCAGGGCTAAACCCCGGACCTCCTCTTCGCCCACGCGCTCGCAGCTAGCCGGAGAGTTTTAGCGTTTTCGCGCTCCTCGACCTCGAGCCGCACCACGCGCGCAAGCGCTATAAGTTGAACCCTTGTCCAACGCCCGTGCTGGACGCTATCGGGGCTCTGGTGCCTTTGGCGGTGCTGGGCTACGCAGCTTACTCCGACTTCAGGACGCGCGAAGTAGATGACGCCGTGTGGGTGGTACTATGCGCTGCGTCGGCGCCTTTCGTCGCTTCGAAGCTCATCGAGATGGAGAAAGGGGCGCTCGTCGCTTACGCGCTCTCCGCGTACTTGGCTTTCGCCGCGGGCTTCGCTCTCTCCGCGCTCGGCGCGTGGGGGTGGGCTGACTTCCTCGCGTTAGCGTGTATAGGTCTGGTCGCGCTCCCCCGTGAGGGCGCGCTCTCCCTGATACCCTCTCTCTCCACTTTAATCAACGCCCTGCTGATGTCAAGTGCTTACCCAGTCCTCCTGTTCGCGGAAAACGTGAGCCGCCTGGCTAAGGGGGAGCGCGTGTTCGAGGGCGTTGAAGCGAGCGCGCCTCTCAGAGCCTTAGCACTCTTCACGCTCAGATACGTCCCAGTGCAGGAGTACCTGAAAAGGAAAAGCTTCTACTCGCTGGCCGAGCGCGTCGAAGGAGGGAAGCGGCGCCTGGTCTTCAAGGTGGGAGTTGGAGACGAAACGCCCGCCGCGCTTCCGCCCGCGGATCGGGTGTGGGTTTCGCCGCACGTACCGTTCGTGACGATGCTGGCCCTAGGCTACGCGCTCCACGTCACGGTCGGGTGCTTGCTAGACCACTTGCTGGCCCCGCTCCCGCTCCGCTGACCTGAAGTAATATATATTAGCTGTGTTTTTCACACTAACCTGGCGGTACCCTTGCCTCTGAAGGTGCTAAACGAGAAGTTGGTGCCGCTGCCAATCGTAGCTAAGGTGCTCGAGGAGGAATCTAAAAAGAGGGAGCTCAGCAGCGTAGAGATCATCACGCTCGAGTACGCGAAGAAGTTTAGCAAATTCTCCGCCGAAGACGCGGAGAGGTTGCTTAGCGAGCTGGAGGGCATGGGGCTGCCTTTGGAGGTGGCTGTCCAGATAGTCAACATAGCGCCGGAGTCGGAGGCGGAGCTCAGGACCATCCTCGCCCCCTTATCTAGGACGTTTACAGCGGATGATATCAAAAGTATCCTCTCCGCCGTCATTAAATATAAAAAGAGGGAGGTCGAGTAAAATGTCGCATTTTTTTGACAAGAGGCAAAAAGTGTACGAGGAGTACGCGTACATCCTAGACTACCTACCCTTCGGTTTAGGGCACGGTCGGAGAGAGGCAAGCAGGGGGCCCGTTGCCCAAGCTATCGGAGAAAAATTCTTCATGCTGCTAGAGTTGGCGCCTATCCCAGGCTTGGAGCTTAAGGTGGGAGACCGCGTACCGTTGGGGCGCGACCTGGAGAGCCAGCTGCTGCGCGTCACCAGGCGTTTGACGTACGATGAGTTGACCGCGAGCGCGAAAGCCGAGCTCCCCGAGATCATAAGGCAGATAGTGCTGCAGCGCGAGCGCGAGTTCGTGGAGTTCTTCAACAAGGCGGAGCCCCTGACAACGCGTATGCACTCCCTCGAGCTTTTACCGGGCATCGGGAAGAGGCTCCTGTGGAAGATACTGGAGGAGCGAAAGAAAAAGCCTTTCGAATCGTTTAAAGATATTTACGAGAGAATTAAGATAGATCCCGTGAAGATAATATGTGAAAGGATACTGGAGGAGCTAAGAACCGAGCAGAGGCATTACCTTTTTGTGAAACCTTTTCATAGGCCGAGGTTGGAGTTCGAAGAGCGCAGAGGGGGCTCCTTCGGTCCGCGCCCGCCCCCCTCGGGCGCGTAGAGCCGGCGTCTGCGCGGAGGCGTTGTACGCGGGCTGAAGCGGCGCGGAAGCGCTATATAGGTTCGCGAAGCCGGTGCGCACGTGCCGGATGTCGAAAAGTTGCTTGAACTCGTGGCGAGGGAGCCCACAGAGGAGGTGTTGACGCTCGAACGCTTGCGGAGCTACGCGGAGGAAGGGGTCGAGCTGAAGCATTACATCGGTTTCGAGATCTCCGGGTACGTGCACTTGGGCACAGGGATCATATGCATGCAGAAGGTCGCCGACTTCCAGAAGGCTGGAATCTCCACGACCGTGTTCTTAGCCGACTACCATTCCTGGATCAACAGGAAGCTGGGTGGAGACCTCTCCACGATAAGGCGCGTAGCGGGCGGTTACTTCAAGGAAGCTCTCAAGCTCTCGTTGAAGATCGTGGGGGGCGACCCCGACAACGTGCGCTTCATCATGGGGTCCGAGCTGTACGAGAAGATGGGGGTCGAGTACCTGACCAACGTGATAAAGGTCTCCATGGAAACCTCTCTCTCGAGAGTGAGGAGGTCGGTTACCATCATGGGTCGGCGCGCGGGCGAGGCGCTGAGCTTCGCTCAGCTGCTGTACGTGCCGATGCAGGTGGCGGACATCTTCAGCCTGCAGGTGAACCTGGCGCACGGGGGTATGGATCAGCGCAAAGCCCACGTCATAGCGATCGAGTGCGGGGAGAGGGTCGGAGGCTACAAGCCGGTGGCCGTGCACCACCACCTGCTCACCGGGATGAACATCGACGAGAAAACGCGCGAAGCGTTAGTCAAGGCCAAGGCTGGGGGCGAGCGGGAAGCTTTGGAAGATGCGCTTATAGAAGCTAAGATGTCGAAATCCAAACCTCAGGGCGCCATATTCATCCACGATTCTCCGGAGGAGATAGAGGCGAAGATCAGGAGCGCCTTCTGCCCCCCAAGAAGCGCAGAGTTCAACCCCGTCCTCGAATTGGCGAGATACCTAATATTTAGGGATAGAGAAGAGGCTTTCGAGATCGTTAACAGGAAGACTGGCGCCAGGCGCGCCTTCAGCACGTATAAAGAGCTTGAGGAGGCGTACGCGAGGGGGGAGATCCACCCGCTAGACCTGAAAATGGCGGTCGCTGAAGAGCTCGCGAGGCTCTTAGAGCCGGCGTACAAGTACTTCAGGGAGGGCCCGGGGCTCAAGTACCTGGAGGAGCTCAAAGAGATCTCCATCACGCGCTAGCTCAGGGAAGTGCTTATTACCTTGGACCGAGCTTTGCGCGCGTGCTTCTCTACAAAAGCGATTGGGGCAAGGCGCGCGAGCTTTTCGCCGCGTGGTGGGAGGGCGAAGTGAAGCAGCCCCTCCTGCAGGTTGTGGCGCCTAAGGGCGTTCCCGTTCCATACGATGGATGGGACTTCTGCCGGTACCCAGATCAGCCGGAGCTCGCTGTCCGCAAGTTCGAGGAGTGGTGCAACCAGATGTTTTTTCGGGGGTCTCGCCTACCCCAATCTCTGGGTCAATTTCGGTCCCGGCATCCTCTCGGCGCTCTTAGGCGCCGAACCAGTGTTCACGGGTCAAACCATGTGGTTCGGCAATCAGCGAGGCAAGGGCCCCCTGAGCTTGAGGGAGATCGCGGAGGCTGAGCTCGACTTGGGCAACATCTGGTGGCGCAGAGTTGAGAACGCCACGAGAGTCGCGATCTCGCTGCACCGCGGCAAGTTCGTTGTCGGCATGACCGACATCGGCGGCGCACTCGACGTGATCGCGGCGCTGCGCGGCACCGTCGAAGTGCTCAAAGATATGATGCGAGACCCGGAGGGGCTGAAGTCTGCGATTTGGAACGTGACCGAGCTCTGGCACGAGTGCTACGACAGGCTCTACCGGGTGATGATGGAGGGCGGTCACGACGGTACGTCAGCGTGGATGGGGCTTTGGTCACCCCGAAGGTGGTACCCGCTTCAGTGCGACATCGCGTTCACCCTATCGCCCCAGAGGTTCGAGGAGTTCGTAGTGCCGCACCTGCGCGAGCAGTGCGAGCGGCTCGACCACCCGGTCTACCACTGGGATGGGCCCGGCCAGATACCCCACCTCCCCCACCTGCTGAAGCTGGATTTCGCCGCTATCCAGTGGGTCCCCGGCGCGCAGGAGGAGCTCTCAGGCTACGACTGCGGCTCGCCTAAATGGTACGACTTGTACAGGAAGGTTCTGGAGGCCGGTAAGGGGCTGATCCTCTCGATGCCGCCTTGGCGCGTGGAAGGCTTCGTAAGGGCCTTTCCCGGAGCGAGGGTTATCGTGCAAACGTGGGCTGGCTCAGTGGAGGGGGCTAAGAAAATGCTGGAGCTATTGCACTGGGACGAACTCTTCCCTGACGCCGTTGTTGCTGATCAAGAGTAGGTCGACCCCGTCTCCGCTGGTGGCGTCCCTGCTGAATGCGGCTTTAACGGCTTTAAGAGCTAAGCTGCGCGCCTCCTCGAGTGCCAGACCGTTTTTGTATTCGCTTTCAACAATGCTTATCGCGAGCTGCGCTCCCGTGCCTACGGCGGCGTAGTCGTCCTCTATTGCGGCCCCTAGCGGGTCGAGAACGTAGATGTGGGGGCCCTCCTCGTCTACTCCCCCCACGATCGCCTCCACGATGTACGGCGCGAACCTGCTGCTGTGCAAGATCAGGGAGAGGAGCCTAGCGATGTTGTAAACCCTGGGTTTCATGCCGCTCTCCAGCTCGAAGATCCTCATTTCGGCCTCGATGGTTCGAGCGAGCGTCTGCATGTCCGCGATGAAGCCGGCGCTGGCTATCCCAGCTCGATCCAGTATCCTGAAAACCTTCTTTCCGGCTTTGCTCATGAGGGTGTAGCCGTAAGTAACCCGCTTATCGGCGGCTAAGACGACGCCGTCGCGAGCCTTTATCCCGATGGCTGTGGCTCCCGGGTAGTAGTACTCGGCCATACGTACCGCGTGTTCTATGCGGGGGGCCATAAAAAGGTTCGTTTCGAAGCCCCCTGCAGCTCACGAACGCTGACGGGTTCGAAAATCCCTTAGCGCGTTGCTGCTGATAGAACAGGGAGCGCGCGAAAATTCTTAAAACGCCCTAGGGTCCCCCCCGAAGGGCTTTGCCGTCGGGCGAAGAGTTGATCGAGGTAGCTGAGTTGAGTGGGCTAACGCTCCTTGAGGGGGAGCCGGTATTTTCCAGCGGGGAGTGCAGGGTCTGGCGCGTGAACCTCGGCGTGTCGTTCGAGACTTTCATCGCGGATTCTAAATGGGGTAGAGACTTGGCGGCCAAGCCTGAGATAGTCGGCGAAGATTTCGTCTCGTACAACCTCCGAGCGGCTAAGGGCGTAGCGGCCTTCCTCGGAGAGATTCTTGAGAAAGAGCTCCCATTGGTTTTCCTCCATGTACTGAGAGCGTCTAAAGGCTACATGTTGCATGAGGCGCTACGGGCGAGCGGCTTTAAGCTGGCCGAAGCGTGGATTCGGCCGCGCTACGTAGCCCGTGGCTACGGAGACCACACGGTCGGCGATGTGGAGGTCGTCGCGAAGGGTTTCGGGGCGCTCGAAGTGTTGAGGGATTACGGGGAGGTCGTGCTGATCGTGGCTGATACCGTGGCCACCGGAAACACCCTCGCGAAGTGTCTGGATGAAGCGTACCACGAGCTGAGGGCTAGAGGGTTGCGCGTTGCTCAGCTGGTGGTGTACGGTTTCGTGAGTTTAGAAGGGTTAGCGCGCGTTCCCCACGTGGCGAAGCGGACGTGCGTTGTGGCGCTCGAGGATTACGCTGCGCTGGCGTCTAACCGCTACGATATGCCGCTCTACGGCGTCGATAGGGCCTTTTACGAGCTCCGGGGCGAGGTCCGCAGCGTTGGAGGGGCAACTCTGCTTGAAATTTTCGAAAAGCTTGCTTGCGAGTACGCTCCCGGCATGGACCAGCCCGGCGACTGGAGCGAGCGGCAGTCTCTACTCGAGAGCGAGAGCGGGCTCGAAGCGGGTAACATGAAGTTGCACCTAGAGCGCAGCTTGGAGGCGTTAAGGAGCTTAAAAGTCATCACCCGTAAAGTTCCATGGTTCAAGCAGTGGATGGAGGAAATCTTCGCGGAGAGGGAAGCTTCCCTACTGGCTAAGATGGGCGAGCAGAGCGGGCGCTAGAGCGCGTCCTCGCGAAAACCTTTAATAGTATAGAGACAGAAGCACTACCGACCGGGGCAAGCCTGCGCCGGGGTAGTCGCCCGGCCAAGACCGGGACCCCGAAAGCTCAGCGGGAGAGCGTCCGGCTGAAGTCGCCGCACGATGGAAACCGGAAGGTCCCGGGTTCAAATCCCGGCCCCGGCACCATTGTTGAAACCGAAGCGCTAGCGCACTTCTGGCACGGAGAGCGCCACGTTTAAATACCCTGAGAGATGCCCGGACACCGGCGCCGAGCCGGCCATAGGATGGCCGGAAACGCCCGGTCTCGTCAGATCCCGGAAGCTAAGCGGCCATCCGCCGTGGGGAGTACTGGGGTCTGCGGCCCCGGGAAACCCCGGTGCCGGCTACGGCGCCCCTCACAGCGCGCTTGCCCCTGCGAACCCCGGAGGGCGAGGACGCGGCGTGCAAGCGTTCTAATTTTTAGAAATCACCGCAGCCCTGTAACGTTATCCTTAAAAAGGTCCGTGACTCTGACTTTTGGAGCTGGGTAGGTGCTGTCGAGGATGAGCGCTAAGACCTGCGATAAGTGCCCCTATTACTTAAAAAGGAGTGGTTACTGCGCACTCCTCGCAGTGAAGGTGGGCGACCCGCAGAGACCCCCCTGCGTGTCGAACCCGGGAAATAGCAGCGGAACGGAGCCTGCTCCCGCAAGCGTTGTGCAAAACTCTCCGAGCGCTAGCGGTACGGTGGCGCTCGCGGCAACCCCCGTTGCAGCAGCGCCTCCGCAGGCGCCGGTTCAGGCGGAGATTGCGAACGCGCCTCAAGTACCTGCCAGCTACGCCGATGAGGTTATGGAGCAGCAGTTAATCGAGCCCGGTAGCTTTGATTACGTGAGCACGGGGATCCCCGAGCTGGACGCCTCGCTGGGGGGTGGTTTCATAAGAGGGAAAACGTACCTAGTCGCGGGCGAAACCGGAGCCGGCAAAACGATATTCTCGATCCAATTCCTTCTGACCGGCGCTCTGCAGTATGGCGAGCCGGGCGTCTACGTGGCCGTCGACGAGCCTACCGAGCAACTGCTTAAAGGCTTGAAGCGGTTCGGGTGGGACGTCACGGAGCTCGTTAGGAGGAGAATGCTGGCGTTCCTCGACATGCGCCCCCACTTCAGCAAAATATACCTCCGCGAGGAGAGGAGGAAGATCGAGCCTCGCTTCGTGATAGAGGGGATCCTCAACCACGTCAAGAAGGTGAAGGCGAAACGCTTGGTGATAGACCCCATCGCACCGCTCATCTACGGGGGCTCGCAGGAAGACGTCCTGTACGTCAGGGAATTCTTGAGGGAGCTAGTCTTCGCGATAGAGAGGATAGGGACGGTAACCACCGTGATGACGAGCGAGGTGCCTACAGGGAGCAGGCTTCTTAGCAGGTTCGGCGTCGAGGAGTTCCTGGCGTCCGGCATCCTCGTCCTAGGGTTAGAGGAGATCGAGGGGAATGTGGTGAGGGTGCTGTACGTGAGGAAAGCGCGGTGGGCGCCGGCGAAACCCGTGAAGTTCGTTTTCGATATAGAACCGGGCAGGGGCATAGTGATAAAGGGTTACTACAGCGCCTTACGCGCGGCGATGAGACAGTAGACTATGGATGAGCTAGCGAGCTACGAGCTTCCCGCCCGCCTCCTACCGGCCTCGTTTATCGCGGCTACTATCGACTTCAGCTTCGAGCGGAGATCCCCTCCCTCCTCGATTACGGTTCCCGTGACTATGATGTCTGCGCCGGCTTCCACCGCGGCTTTAGCGAGCTCCGGAGTCCTGATGCCGCCGCCGGTCACAATGGGAATCTCTACGTTTTCATCGACCGCCCGTATTATGTGCGGTGGCACCGGCTCGCCGCCCGAGCCGCCCTCCAGGTAGAGGAACCTGAAGCCCATGTATTGGGCGGCTAGGGCGAAGGCCACGGCTATCTCGGGCCTGTCGTATGGGATCAACCTAGCTTGAGTGACGAAACCGACGGTGCCGCCTACGCCCATAACGAGGTAGGCCAATGGTATCGCCTCCAACCCGTAGCGCTTAACCACGGGGGCGCCCTGCACCTGCCCTAGAACGATGAAGTAGGGGTTCATCGAGTTCAGCACGGACAGGAACCAAACCGCGTCAGCGTACCTGCTCAGGTTTGTGGGAGAGCCGGGGAACAGGATGACCGGCAAGCCGCAAGCGCCCTTAACCGCTTTCACGACTTCGTCGACCATGTGCTCGGACACGCCTATGCTACCGCCCACCATTACCGCCGCCGTGCCCACCTCTTCCGCTACTTTGGCCACCTCTCCGGCCTCCCGCGCCTCCATGCGCGCTGGATCTATGAGCGCCATGTGCAAGGCCCCGCGCTCTTCCAGCACCTCCCTGATGTACTTCTCCACCTTGCCCATAGGAGCTACGCCCCCGCTGCTGCCTGCGCCTCGTAGGCGTCGAGGAACTTAGCGTAGTAGTCGACGGGATGGAGGTATTCGCGGTACTCGAAATCTTCAGCCAGCCCGCACGAGGCGCAGACCACGTGAACTAAGCCCTCGCCCTTATCAACGGTTACGCTCACGCTGACCGCTCCGCACCTAGGGCACTGGAACACCTTCGGGAGCGTCCGCCGCGGCCTCACCCTAATCCTCCGCTTGCTCTTCCTCCTCCCCATCGCGCCCCGCTCGGGGAGTTAGCGCGCCCCTAATATGCTTGATTCCGGCCCCTTTCCCTACGAAACTCTCAGCTTAGTTGCGGCCAGCGCGCCGTCCCCGCTCAGCCAACCCTCCAGTTCCAGCTCAGCGCCTTTCAGGTACTCTTCGCAGTAGGATAGAATGTGCGGAAGCACGCCCGAGGAAGCGTACTCTCGCATTTCGTCCCAGCTGGAGCCTGTGAGCTCCTCGAGGTGCGGGCCGTAGCTAGTCAGCAGCCTAGCCCGAGCGGTACCATCGTCGAGGTTGACGGCGGCACCCAACAGGAGTTCGCCGCTCGCGAGGAGGCGAAGCCTAAAGGACAGCGACAGCACGGTGGCGCGGCAGCTCACGTAACCCCTCTCTGCCAAAGTTTCCGAGACTTTTGCGGGATTCTCCCAGCCGAGCTTTCGGACGCTGTAGTAGGGGTTCAAGCGCAGCCCCCTCTCGGAGCTGTAGACGCCGAGCAGCTCGACCACGGTACCCGGCTTCAACGCGCTCAGCTCCGCGGTCAAGGAATCGTCGAACGTCAGCACGTTCGCGCTGGCCGAAGAGCCTATAACGGTTATCGCTGCGCCCGCCCCCCGCTTGAAGGGGAGAGCTGCCGCGAATCGCCCCCTCACCCCTACGGTGTACCAGCCGAGTTCCCCCGCGTCGTCCACGCTGGCGACCCTGAAGGGGCTTTCATCCACCGGCTGCGAACCTAGCGTGAAAACGCGCGTCATCCTCGTAAGCCTGTAGCGCTGGAACTCTCCGGGCAGTCTCCTCGGATCCTGCACCAAAACGACGTCGCCCCTTTTAACGCTCGGAGCACCGCTTTGGGCTTGAACTAAGACGCACGCTGGGCCGTCTTTCGTCATGCCGTACGCGCAGTACCCCCCTTTACCTTCTACGACTTCGTGAACCGTCATCGCGATAGCGTTGACGCCGCACCGCGTTAGAAGCCCCTCCAGCTCGGGTAGCTCGCACGAGCCCAGCTTCTCCACCTCAACTCCTTCGCTCAGTACGACTTCGAGCCTGCCTTTGTACTCGCTTACGGATGCGTTCTTCACGTAGATGCAATCGCCCGGCTTCAAGCTCAAAGACTCCACGATATCGGCCGCGCTGTCCCACGCTACCGCGTCCACGCATCCGCTCTCGTCGGCGAGCACCATCCTCTGCAGCTTCCTGCCACTGCTCAGCTGAAGCGGGGGAGGCAGCCTAACCAACCTTGCCACCAGCTTAATTCGTTTAAGCCCAGCTACGAGATCCCTCACGAAGAGCCTGGCTGTTTTATTCTCGAAGGCGCCCCCTAGCGGAGGCAAGGGCACGCCCAGCTCTTTGGCAACGAGGAGTGCCGCCGTCTCCTCGTCTATCAAGCCCTCCAGCTCCGCAACCCTCTCCTTGATCAGGGCCTCGACCCGCTCGCGCGTCAGGTCCCTCCTCGAGGACAGTATCCGCTCGATGATCCCCTCGATAGCTGGAGAGCTCCGCTTTGCCGGGATGCCGCCGTCGCGCATCGAGCGCTAAAAAGCATCATTGCATTACCGCTTAAGCGTAGCGTTGCGCTCGCAATCCGCTAGCCACTTCGCACGCGCCCGCGCGGGTAGCCCGCGCTTTTCTGCCCCCCTCTGGCTCGCCCGTCACTGCTCCGGCGGGCCCACGGGGGTCAACCCCTCACCGCCCGAATGCGGGCTCCGTCCCCGAGCTTCATCCTAGTCCGCTAGGGGCGCTCAGCGCGCGCACGGGCGGCGGGGCGGCGCCAGAGGCGCGACCCCGCCAACCCGCCAGCGAGTACCGGGCTCGGGGCCGGAGCAGCCCCCTCACCGCGTGCGCTCCCGCCGCGCTCCCCGGCGCGCTGCGCGTGCGAAAAGCGAGGCGGAGGGTTATAAAGCTTTCCCAGAGTAGACCGAAAGTAATTTTTCTTTTAAACGGAAAGTTAAGGAAAAGAATAGAGAGCACTCCAGCAGCTACAGAGAGCGCGCGTAAGGGAAGCACGCGCAAAGACTTTTCTCTCGGCGAAACAAACTTTATATACGAAAGGGTGTCAGCGCACGCTGAGGCGGGATGGCTAGTGTGGAAGTAGGCGAAGTCCGCCTGCCGCTGTCTGAAGCAATTTACATCTCCCTTCAGAACGTTAGGAGGCGCTTCGCAAGGGTTGCCATAACGACCGCGTCGGTGACCCTAGGGATCGCGTTCTTCGTGTCGCTGATGATGATGGCGTCCTTCCAAGCGCAAGTCGGCGGGGCCGGAGTGCAACCCTACATGTACTGGCTCCTCTTCATTTCCCTGCTCGTGTGCGGTGTCGGGATAACGAACAGCATGCTCATAGCCGTTGCTGAGCGCTACAAGGAGATAGGCACCTACAAGTGCTTAGGAGCGCTCGACCGCCACATCCTGGAGATGTTCCTGATCGAGGCTATCCTCGTCGGGGGGATTGGGGGTCTCGCGGGCTACGTCATAGGCCTAGTGGCGGCCGTAATCTACGCTGTGGCTAACCCGAGTGTCGGTTTGCAGGGCGCGTTGGCGGCGCTCGTGAAATCCAACCCGGCTGTCCCGCTCGCTGGTGCGCTGCCAGTGGCTGTGGGCCTCTTCGTGCTGGGAGTGGGGATCGCTGTGCTTTTGAGCCTCATTGCTACGATATACCCGGCTTACTACGCAGCTCGCTTGAATCCGGCGGAGGCTCTGAGGTACGAGATATGAGGACGCGAAAGGATATATCCCCCCTAGATCCTTTCGGGTGAGGCGGGTATGGCGCTTAGGTACGAGTATACGGTTGAAACGGAAGATCTCGCCAAATACTACAAGATGGGCGCTTACATAGTCAAAGCTTTAGACGGAGTCAACTTGAAGATCCGCAGGGGAGAGTACGTTTCGATAATGGGCCCCTCGGGCGCTGGCAAAACCACGCTCTTCAACATGATAGGGGGGTTGGACAGGCCAACGCGCGGGAAAGTCTACATCGATGAGGTCGACATCAGCAAGCTGGACGCCTACGAGCTAGCGTGGCTGAGGGCTAGGAAGATAGGGTACATCTTCCAAACCTTCAACCTGATCCCCGTCCTGACGGCTCTCGAGAACGTCATGCTGCCCATGATCTTCGCCGGAGTGAGGAGAGAGGAGAGGATCAGGAAGGCGAGAGAGCTCCTCGAGAGGGTTGGTTTGGGCGACCGCTTGTACCATAGGCCGACCGAGTTGAGCGGTGGGCAGCAGCAGAGGGTTGCGATCGCGCGAGCCCTCGCCAACGACCCCGCCATCATACTGGCGGACGAGCCCACCGGGAACCTCGACCTGCAGACGGGCCTCGAGATCATCAACCTCCTAAGGCAGCTTAACAAGGAGAGGGGGGTAACGATCGTGACGGCGACGCACGACCTGAAGATGATCGACGTGAGCGACAGGATCGTGTACTTAAGGGACGGTAGGGTCGAGCGCATCGAGACGAGGGCCGAGATCGCCGTAGAAGCGGAGGAGTACTGATCAGGTTAAAAAGCCTTTGAAAATTAATGGAAATATTCTGTTTTTGAATTCCTCCCAACCAACTTTGATTTGAGGAAGCTCGCCTTTGGAAAGTTCGAGGGCCCCTAGATGCGTGCATTTTTCCTTCGCTCGCTTACTGAATACTTCGAAGTAAAAGCTAGCGCAGCTGCAGAACCTCCCGGGCAGGAGGAGGTACATCCTTTCGTACTTCCCCCCGTAAGAAACCGTCAACTCTACGCCGACATCCTCCACGTTAACTTTCAGCAGGCGCCTCTCGCTCAGCAGTTTTCGCGCTCGAGAGCCCACAGGCTTCGGCTGCTAGCTCTCGCCTTTATACGCTCCGGCGTAGCCCGGACCGGTGCCGGCAACCTTGAAGAAGACCAGTTGGACGACCCTCGCGTTCCTCTCGAGGACGATGCCGTGCTCGTTGTAAACTATGAGCAAAGCCCTGCCGCGCCCCTCGTAGCCCGGGTCCCAGACCGCGGTCTCTACGGTGGCTCCGCTCCGGAGCAGGCTAGATCGAGGCTTAGCCAAGGCCGCGACGTCGAGGGGCAGCCTCACGTACTCGTTGAATACGAGGAGGTAGGCCCCCTTCCCCAACCGCGCGCGACCGCTTTCGTCAAAGGGTATCGGTATCGTCTCAGCCACGCGCCGCTTGCTGTTATCGAAATCTAGGTAGCCGTCGCTCGCGAAGGCCCTAACCTCCCTGACAGTGAGGTCGAAGCCAGCTGGCTGGAGCTGAACGTCTAAGTCCACCCAGTCGGAGATCAGGGGCGGTTTTCTTTCGGTTATCAGCTTACGCAGCTCGGACCCACCGATTATCACGCAGCGACGCATTCTAACGATCGTAAGTATGTTGCGCTTAAGCCGGAGCGCGCACGCTAGGGTACAAGCCGCTGCCTGTCGCGCGGGAAGAGCACGACCTCCCTGATGTTCTGAGCACCGGTAATCACCATTATGAGCCGGTCGAGGCCGAGGCCGAAACCTCCGTGCGGGGGCATACCGTACTTGAACGCTTCTAGATAGAACGAGAAGCTGTCGACGTTTAGCCCCTTCAGCCTGATGTTTTCGACGAGTTTGTCGTACCTGTGCTCTCTCTGCCCCCCTGACGCGAGCTCCAACCCCCTGTAGTCGAGGTCGAACGCTTCGCTGAGGTCTCCGCGCCTCATTATGTAGAACGGTTTGGCCTCCCACGGGTACTCGACGATGAAGTAGGCGTCGTAACCCTCCTCCCTCATCGCTTCGCCCAGAACCCTTTCCTCGTCGCTGCCGAGGTCTTGGCCCCACTTTACGTCGAAGCCCCGGCTCTTCAGGATCTCGAGCGCCTCGCTGTAGCTGAGCCTCTTAAAGGGGGCGCGGGGCATTTTCAGCTCCACGCCAAGCTCGTTTAGCTCGGCGCGGGCGGAGCTCCTAATCTTCTCGAAAACGTGGAGCACGAGCCCCTCTAAGGTGCGCATTACGTCCTCCGGGCCGCTTATGAAAGCCATCTCGGCGTCGACCCCCCAGCTCTCGTTAAGGTGCCTGCTCGTGCTGAAGGGCTCGGCTCTGAAGTACGGCGTGATCTCGTACACCTTTGATACGCCGCACATGAGCATTTGCTTGTAGAGCTGCGGGCTCTGGGCTAGGTAGGCTTCCCTGCCGAAGTAGTCGATTCGGAACAAGGTGGCGCCCCCCTCAGCTCCAGCTCCGCAGATCTTGGGGGTGTGGACTTCGAGGAAGCCCCGCTCCTCGAAGAACTCGCGGATAGCTTTGACCGCTAAAGCCCTGATCCTGAAGAGCGCGCGTTGTCGTGGTATCCGCAGCGCAACGTACCTATGCTCCATCACGGTCTCCAAGAGAGCGGGGGTCCTCCCCGAGGGGTCGAGGGGCAGGTAATCGACAGGCTCGGCTACTAGCGAAATCTCCCGAGCCCTCACCTCAATCCCCCTCTTACTGATCTGCTTGTCCGGCACGAAGCCCTTAACCGAAACTGCAGACCCCACCTTCGCGCGCGCAGCCAACTCCCACGCTTGCGGGTTCTCGTCGCGTTTCACGACAACTGTGTACACAGTTAACTCGCTCCCATCGATCACCTCTAGAAACGCAATCCTGCCCACCACCCTCGTGGCGTTCACCCAGCCGCTGACCTCGATCCACTTTTCAGCCATCGATCCCCCCTCGCGCCCCGCTCAAGCGAGGCTTCGTGTAAAACCTTTTCGCGAGTTTCCAGCGGTCGCTCGTAGATGGACGGCGAGCGCGAGTTGCTAAGGCAAGCTTTTATCCCGGCCGGACAAGGCGGGAGGCGTGAGCGAGCGGTACGACGTTGTCGTCGTAGGGGGCGGCGTCGCCGGTCTCTTCGCTGCACACTTGTTATCCAAAGCCGGCTTCTCGGTGGCGCTGCTCGAGTCGAAGCCCGAGGAGCAGGTGGGCGAAAAGGTCTGCGGGGATGCGATCGGCGAGCACCACTTCAAGGAGGTGGGTCTCGACCCACCCCGCGTTGGCGTTGACGCCGTGAGCGTGATCGAGGGGGTGCGCGTCTTCTCCCCTAGCGGCAAGCACTACATCACAGCGTGGGGTAAGGGCTACGCGCTGGACAGGAAGGCCTTCGGCAGGCGGTTGCTGAGGATGGCGCTGGATTCGGGCACCGCGCTTTACGCGAAGCATTCTGTCGCGAAACCCCTGGTCGAGGGCGGGTGGGTCAGAGGCGTCGAGGCGTCGACACCCGACGGCTCGAAGGAGTTCAAGGCGAGGGTCGTAGTCGACGCCACAGGCGCTGCGGCGGCGGTGAGGACGAAGCTCCCAGCCGAGTGGTGGGTTTCCTACAAAGCTCCTCCTGAGGACTTCAACGCGGCGTACAGGGTTATAGCGGTGACGGGGGAGGAGCAGGATCCGCGCTTCGCCGACATCTACCTGGACGTTAACGTGGCGCCGGGCGGCTACTGGTGGTGGTTCCCGAAGGGGAGGAACTCGGTCAACGTCGGCCTGGGCGTTAAGGTTGGTCCAGGTGCGCCTAACCCGAAGGCGATGTTCGAGAAGTTCATCGCGCCGAGGCTCGAGAGAGCGGGGGCGAAGATCGTGCATGCGGGGGGAGGCCTCGTCCCGACGCGCCGTCCCGCTCCCTGCGCTGTGTGGAACGGCTTCGTGGCGGTGGGGGACGCCGCGTACACCGCGAACCCGCTCCACGGCGGCGGCATAGGGCCGGCGCTCGTCAGCAGCTACCACGCGTCCCGCCAGATAGTGGCGGCGCTTGAGGAAGGGGAACCGGAGCTCGAGAGGCTGTGGCCCTACCATAAAGCGTACATAAACGCGTACGGCGCCAAGCAAGCAGCGCTCGACGTCGCTAGGATATACCTTCAGGGGCTCACCAACGACGATTTGGAGCTCATAATCGGAAGCCGCATCGTATCGGACGAAGAGCTCTCGGAGATCGGCTACAGGGGGGTTCTGCTCGCTAGCATACTGACAAAAGCCGCAGCCGTGCTAAAGATGCTGAAGAGGCCGAGCTTGCTGGCGGAGCTAGCCCGCGTCAAAAGCTACATGGACGCCGCCACTAGCTACTACTTAGCGTTCCCGGAAAACCCGCAAGGCTTCGAGCGGTGGGTGAGCGAGGTCGAAGCGTTCTACTCCAAAGTCAAGAGCGAGTTCTGGAGGCGGTAGCGGGCGCCGATGCAGCGTGACGCTGACAGCGAACGCTTGGGGAACGTCGCTAGGGTTTTGCGTAGCGTAGGCCAGGTGCATAGGATAAAAATACTTTCTTTCCTTTTCTATAAAGGGCCATCGACGTTTTCAGAAATAATGAAAGAACTGAATTTGAGCAGCGGGAAACTGAATTTTCACCTTAGGAAGCTGAGAGACGCTGGGCTGGTGAAAGCAAGCGAAGGAGGCACGTACGAGCTGACGGAGCTGGGCAAGTGGGTTCTGGCTACCTTGCGCGATCTAGAGAGGGTGGGGGAGCGGCGCGCGCTGATCGACTACAGGGGTTTGCCCCAGACTTCGAGCTTGAGCGAGCTCGCGAAAGAGCTCGCCTGCGCGTCGAGCAGGAGGTTAGAGGTTGAGGCTGCGATCGGCGAAGCGTATCGGAAGCTGTCGTCGCTCGCGCGCGCTGTGAGTAAAGAGTGGTTGCTGATGCTAGCCGAAATCGAGGCGTGCGGCAGAGAACCCAGCTTCATCTGCATACCCCTCGAGAAAGCGCGCGCGGTCTACAAGGCTCTCCTCAGCGAGCGCTACGCGGTCGTGCGCGATACGCTCTGCCGGGATCTCGCTAGCCTCCACGCGGTCGAGAAGCTATCGCCGCTCCTACGCGACTACCAGACGAGCGGCCTCGTCTACGTCAGGGATCCCGCGTACTCCATAGCTAAGGCTCAGCTGGTCGCGCTAGGTTTGCCGAAGGGAGAGGATCTCGCGAAAGTTGTCGCCAAACTGGCACCCTCGGCACTGGAGCTTCTAATCGCCGTGGACGACGGCAGCCAGCTGAAAGGTCTCGAGATCATCGACAGGCTGGTGGAGCCCGGCAGGGTTGCAGTTGTAATCAGGGGTGAGCTCGAAGAGCCCCCTCGCCTCGATAAAATCAACGTGGTGGTTCACGGGGAGGAGGCGTGGCGCTCAAGTGCTGCAACCCTGCTGGAGACGGTTAACGCGCCGACCGCAGTCACGCTCAGCCGGGGCCCGAAGGTGCCCAGCCCCTCGCTCGCTGACGCTCCTCTGCCAGAGCCCGGCGAAGCCTACATCCTAACCTTGCGCTTAGCCGTCCCATTAACAGAGCTGTACTCTGAGATGAGAAGGAGCGGCGCCGACGCTTACAGCCTACTGGACCAGATAGCCGGCGAGGCGGAGAGGGTAGGAGGGGGGCTGGCGGCTCCACAGGCGCGGAGGGCTTTAAGGGAATACGCCAGCTCGGTTGAGACGCTCAAACCCCAGCTAGCCCTCGTGGGCTTCGAAGCCGCGTTGAGGCTCCACCACTCGTCGCTAGAACCCCCTCGCGCGGTTGAGCTAGCCAAAAGGTTTTGGAGCACGCTGGCCAGCGAGTTCGCCGGCGTGGAGCTCGCGGCGGCGATGGCCGATGAGCGTCTTTACGCCTTCGCGAGGTCTACGCTGTTCAACCCGCTGGGCGCCTTCTCCCTCTCCGTCGCGAGACCGCTCGAGGAGCTAGCCGCGCTGGAGGGGGTTGTTCAGGGCTTGCTGGGCGGAGGGTCCAGCCTAGCCCTCAGGGTCAAAGGGCTCCTCTCCTCGGAGAAGCTGAGCGAGATCCTCAGTGTGGCCGAGCTAAGCGGGGTACTGCGCGTCAGCTTCCACTTAGAGTTCACCAGCTGCGTATCGTGCGGTTCAACGAGCGCGGGCTGGAAGGGGCTCTGCGACCTGTGCCTCTCCGACAACGTAGTGCAGCTGGCTAGGCCGCTCGACGTGTACGTGCCGATAGACGCGGTGCCCCCAGAAGTCTTCGACGAGTACAGCAGGCGGGTGCCAATTACGTTTTAGTTTCAGCCGAGAACGGCTTGGATGCGCATGAGCTCCACGCCTGTAGTCTCGAAACCGACCAGCGCCCCTTTGCTGTTCGCCACGATCCCGCTCCGCACGAAGATGCTGCCCCTGTTGACCGTCCCGAACCCCCCCTTCGCTGTTTTGAGCACGCTGACGGCTAGGTTCACCTCTTCCTCGCTGGCTATAGGGCTGAGGAGCACGCCTTTGTTCGTTGCGACCCCGAGGGCTCCCACGAGGGTTGAGCCGCCCAGCGTCGTCTGCACGACCTCGACGTCGAGCGCGTCAGCGATCACTCGCAGCGCCTCCTTCGGCAGCAGGGGGCTGACGAGGGCTCCCTTGTCGTTGGCCAGTACCATGTTGCCGATCGCGTTCTCCTTGACCCCCTCCAGGACTTCCACAACCACCCTGTCCCCCAAGCCCCTTTTGATGCGCTCGACCTCCTCCTCTCTGGCGATGTTGCCCAAGAGCACTCCCTTGCTGTTCATTACGCAGAAAACCCCAAGCAGGGGGCTCGATCCGATGGATGCTCGCAGGACCTCTACGCTCAGATTGCGCTTTATCGCCTGCTCGAGCTTATCGGGCGCTTCGGGAGGGACGAGCGCGAAGTCCTCGCTAGCGGCCACGTAAACTCCGATGTTTGGGTTACCGAAAGCGTACACTATCTCTACGCTCAACCCCCTCCCTCGGTCCCGCTCCCCTCAGCGGCCGGCTCGACCACCGCCACTTTAACTCCGTCCTCCTCGGTTAGGCTGACCTTCACCTTAACTCTGCGCGGCGGCTTGCGGATACCCCTCGTCCATATCACCTCGTTTAGGGCGGGCGAAACCTTAACGATCTGGGCCTTCACGTGCCTAGCGACAAACTCTCTGACGAGTCTCACAGCCACTTTTGCGCGCTTAGTCCACGGAGCCCTGTACGCGTCCCTCAAAGGTATCGTGTAGACCCGCGCGCCCTCCCCCATAACGCCCAGCGCGGG
>Ga0080004_1160737_pt1 | contig 29952 bp, 30 predicted proteins | sample WasSprMetagenome_FD_69207 | JGI IMG/M metagenome (GOLD analysis project Ga0080004, IMG submission 69207) | Sulfidic aquatic microbial communities from Washburn Spring, Yellowstone National Park, USA - WS (SPADES assembly) (version 2) | ecosystem: Environmental > Aquatic > Thermal springs > Hot... | reverse complement strand
GTTCATGGTTTCCCAGAGCTTCTCTGCAAACTCCTGGAAATCCATCCCCTTCTCCAGAAAGTGGAGGGAGAATTCCAGAATCCTCTGGAACCCTGATATCCATGGAACCTCACCTCCAGGGTGTTTTTGGTGGTGTTACACCAACAAGACTTCTACCATACTCTGGATGGTGAGGTTAACTTTTGGTCGGAACCCCTACGATGAATTTACACTAACGGGATTTTCCCTTGACTGAGGAGTGGGGTACTTTGTGAAGATCCCCCCTTGACAGGAAAATATGAGAACGTTATCATATCCCCTGGAAAGGGGTAGAGCATGGAAAGGAGAACCGTCACCATCAAAGATGTAGCAAGGGAAGCCGGAGTTTCTGTCGCTACTGCAAGCAGAGCCCTTGGGAACTACGGGTACGTAAGTAAAGAAACACGGAAAAAGGTTCTCGAGGCAGCGGCAAAGCTCAACTACAATCACAATCTGGTGGCGAAGAGCCTGCGCACCCGCCGCACATTCACCATAGGGTACCTTCTCCCAGACATCACCAACCCTTTCTATGCCGGCATTGCGCGGGGTATTCAGGACGTGGCCTTTGCTCGGGGGTACAGTGTGATTCTCTGTAACAATGATAACGATACCACAAAGACAGAACGGTTTTTCAAAATGTTCCTTCGCAGCCGGATGGAAGGGATTATCTATTCGACCCCGTACAATGAGGCCTTGAGAGAGATGGTCGAGAGAGCAATAGAAAGTGGCATTCCTGTCGTCAACTGCTATGGATCAACCCGTGTTCCTGCACTCGATGTGGTCATGGGGGATGCTGAAGGGGGGTGTTACAGGGCAACAAAGTATCTGCTCGAGCTTGGTCATCGGAATATTGCTTTCCTGAAAGTGAGGGAGAGTGGTATCAGCAAGAGACGATTTGAGGGTTGCCAGCGGGCTTTTAAGGAGGTGGGGCTTGAAATTCCAGAGGATTTTGTGGTTGAAGTAGGTGATTATTCTCAGGAAAGTGGTTACCTGAGTGCCAAAATCCTTTTTACTCGTCAGGATCTTCCAACGGCTGTCTTTGCCTTTAGCGAACAGCTGGCCATTGGGGTTCTGAAAGCGGCGCGCGAAAGTGGCATCAAAGTTCCGGAACAGCTTTCCCTGGTTGGGATTGACGACGTCATCGGGGAGGTTCTCCAGCCTTCGCTTACTAGTGTCAGGATTCCTACCTATGAAGCAGGCAAGACAGCAGCAATGCTTTTACTCGAAAGGATCGAAGGGTACCTCCCAGCTGCACCTCGCAGAGTGGTTCTCAAAGAAAAGCTTATTGTGAGAGAGTCAACCAGGGGTGTTGTTGATAAAAGCTAAAATCCTGAATAAAGGGGAGGGTTAGTTGTGCGTAAAGAAAGTATTCTGTTGTCCTTGTTGTGGGTATTTCTGTTGTCTCTGGTGTTTTCAATAGTGCATGCTCAGGAAATCACCCTGCAAGTGTGGGACGTATTTGATCCAGCTACTTCCAAGGATGCTGTTGAAAGAGAAAAATTGCTTCGGAAATTTGAGGAAGAAAACCCGGGGATTAAAATACAACACAACATACTGACGTATTCAGATCTCCATGAGAAACTTGTAGTAGCTGGAGTAGCTGGAAGTGGACCAGATGTGGTTCACATGCTTGGTGAGTGGGTTCCTGAGTTTGTGCTTATGGGTATTGTGGAGGATGTAACGGAGCGGGTAAATGCCTGGAATGAGAAGCAATTCTTCCCTGATTCTACCTGGAAGGTAGCAACCTACAAAGACCGTATCTATGGTATTCCAAGCATTGCAAGTCCCCGGGTTCTTCTCTATCGGGAAGACTATCTTAAAAAGGCCGGTTTCGATCGCCCACCGGATACCTGGGATGAACTGAAAACCGTTGCTCAAAAGGTTACCGGAGTGGTTGAAGGGGTCTACGGCTTTGGTTTCTGTTCCTCCTCAAATGCCATACGGGGTCCGCAAGAGTTCTTACCTCTTCTTTGGCAAACTGGAGCTGAGTGGGTTGTTGAAAAGGACGGTAAGTGGGTACCGGGCTTTACCGTAACTCAGGCTGAAGAGGTTTTTGCCCTTTACAATGACCTTATGAACACTCTTAAGGCTTGTCCCCCCGGTAGCATAGGTTGGGAGTGGCAAGAGCTAGACAATGCTTTCACCATGGGCCGCATTGCGATGTGTTACAACGGAAGTTGGATGCAGCTTCACGAAGAGGAAGCTGGGGAGTCTTTCAAGTACTGGAAAGGTACACGCATGCCGGCCAACAAGAACAGGACAACGTATTTCGAGGTGAAAGTCGAAGGAATAGGGAAATTTTCCAAATACAAAGACGAGGCCTGGAAATTCCTAGCCTGGATACTTGGAAAGGATCAGATGGCTCTCCACACCAGACACGATAATCTTCCGGCAAGGACGGACGTTATATCTCTTCCTGAATTTCAAGAAGATGAATGGAAGAAACCGTTCTTTGCCGTGATACCCGATGGAAAATCTTTCCCACCGATTCCGATGTCTGAATCCAACAAGGCAATGATGCGGGAATTGCAAGCAGTTCTTTACCAGCAGAAAACCCCTGCCGAAGCAGCAGAAAGCCTTCTTGCTACGCTGCAGGAAATACTGGAGACTATTAACGAGTAAAAAACAATAACCCATCAGCTTAAAATGCTTTCCGCTTCGTGGGCTTGTGAGCCCACGAAGCGGAAAGCCCAAGGAGTAAGTGCGATGGAAAAGCAGAAGTTGCTGTCAGTGGGGTTCCGGGTTTGGAAGAAAGCCTTTTCACCGTATTGGTATTTTATCCCCTTATTTGTAGTGGTGGGCGCGTTGATGGTCTATCCATTAGCAGATGGAATCCGCTTGTCCTTCTGGAGCAAGAACCTCATGTATCCTGGGAAAGACAAGTTTGTTGGTTTTGCAAATTATTACAAGTTACTTTTTGAAGACAAGCTTTTTTGGCCTGCTTTAAGGAATTCGATAATATTTACCGCTGCATCGGTACTTTTTGAATACCTTCTTGGCCTTGGAAGCGCTCTGCTGCTTAATAGTAAGCATGTTGTTCGCTGTAAAAATCTCTTGCGGGGGATTGTATTGCTTCCTTGGGTAGTACCGATTGCTGTGAATTCGCTGAACTGGCGATGGATGTTGCTCCCTGATTACGGGTTCGTAAATCAGCTCCTCAGGATCTCTGGCTTGGGAAGCATTGCGCGAGGATGGTTAAGCGATCTTCGTTGGGTTTTTCCTACAGTTGTTCTAGTGAACGTCTGGCGAAGTTTCCCCTTTTACACAGTTACCATTTTGGCTGGCTTGACCTTGATCCCTCGGGAGCTCTACGAAGCAGCACATATCGATGGAGCTAATCGTTGGCAGGTTTTTCGGTATATCACCTTTCCAGGGATAAAAGGCGTATCCACCGTCATTGTGGTTCTCCATATTGTTTGGACTTTTGTCAACTTTGATGTCATATATCTCCTTACCGGAGGAGGACCGCTTCACAGAACCGAAGTTCTTCCAACGTACCTTTATCAGCAGGCGTTTAACTATTTTAAGGTGAGTTACGCATCGTCGATAGGTACCTTTATTTTTCTCTTCCTAATCATTACCGTTGGATTTTATTTCTCTAAATTTTCGAGCTTTTACGTTGAAAGGTAGGGAGCAGAGATGGTAAGAGACTGTTACATAAAAATCATTGTCTGGTGCTTAATATCATTACTACTTGTTTTTGTTCTCTTTCCCTTTTACTGGATGTTCATCACTTCTGTTAAGGACGATGCTGAAATATTTGCTTACACGCCAACTCTTTTCCCCCGAAGCTTTACCTTAAAACACTACGTGACAGCCTGGGTGTATGGGAAGGTTGGAGTGTATTTTAAAAACAGTCTCATTGTTGCTGGTTGCACCGTCATCCTGAGCTTTTTAGTTGTTGTGCCTGCTGCCTTTTCAGCAAGCCTTTATCGCACCAGTGGTACTCGTGCGATTTCTACGTTTGTTCTCGCCCTGCAAATGTTTCCTGGAATTCTTCTCCTGATTCCTCTCTACATAGTCATGAAAAAGTATCAACTGATAGATACCTACTTAGCGCTAGTGGTGTCATATTCGACCTTTACCGTTCCGTTTTGCCTTCTCCTGACCAAAACCTATTTTGATAACCTACCTCGTGAGCTCTACGAGGCAGCGAGGATAGATGGTTGTTCAGATTTCTTGATTCTGTGGAAAGTTGCTGTGCCTCTTATTCTCCCAGGAATCATGGTTGTTGGTTTGTTTTCCTTTGTGCTTGCTTGGTGCGACTTTATGTTTGCCAAGACTTTTACTAATACCGAAGTTACAAGGACTATTACCGTTGGTCTTTCTACCCTCCAAGGTTCATGGACCGTGGAGTGGGGGCCTCTCATGGCCGCGGCGAGCATTGCAACGATTCCCGTCTTGGTCATTTTTTCCCTTGCTAACAAGTACATCATTGAAGGCCTAACTGCTGGGGCAGTCAAAGGTTGAAGAAGAACTCTCCATTGGAAAGGAGAAGTCTGGTATGCCGAAAATCGTTCTTATTGGCGCAGGAAGTGTTGTTTTTGCTCAGAAGCTTATCATCGACCTTGTGACCTTTCCCTCTCTAAGGAACAGCACCATAGCTCTTGTGGACATTGACGAGGAGAGGCTGGAGCTTATTACGAAACTTACCGAGAGGCTTAAAGAGCAGGAACATCTCCCTCTTTCTATTGAGGCCACAACGGAGAGAAGAAAAGTCCTTAGGGGCGCTGACTATGTTATCAACATGATTCAGGTTGGGGGTCTTGACGCTTACCGCCTCGACGTTGAGATTCCTCGAAAATACGGCGTTGACCAAACCGTCGGGGATACCCTGGGTCCCGGAGGCGTTTTTCGTGCTCTCCGAACGGTTCCGGTACTGCTTGAAATCTGCCGCGATATAGAGGAATTGTGTCCTGATGCTCTCCTGATCAACTACACGAATCCCATGACCATACTGTGCTGGGCTGTAAATAAATCAACCCGTGTCAGAAATGTGGGCCTCTGTCACAGTGTTCAAGGAACGGCCCGTACACTGGCAGAATACATTGGTGTGAAGGTCGAGGACAAGATGAAGTACGAAAATGAGGAGTACGAGTTTTTCTACAAGCCTATGCCTGCGGATATTGATTACTGGGTCGCTGGAATCAACCATCAGGCCTGGTTTTTGGAGTTCCGGTACAAAGGGGAGGACGCCTATCCCCTCCTCTGGAGGGCTATGGAGGATCCCAGCATTTATTCTCGGGACATTGTTCGTTTCGAGATTATGCGCCACTTCGGTTATTTTGTAACAGAATCGAGCCATCATATGTCGGAGTACGTGCCTTATTTTCGGAAAAACCCCGAGCTTGTTGTGAGGTATATTCCTAAGCGCTGGGATTATTACGAAATATGCCGTGCCGGACTTGTGCCCTACTTGGAGAAAATCCAGCGCCAGATTCAGGGTGAGGAACCCATAGAAATTCGGAGGAGCCTCGAGTATGGTGCGTATATCATTAACGCTATGGAAACCGGGGAGGTAACACGGATCAACGGCAACGTGGCCAATACAGGTCTTATCACGAATCTTCCTTACGGTTGTTGTGTTGAGGTTCCCTGTTTTGTGGATCGTCTGGGAATACATCCTTGCTTTGTTGGCGATTTGCCCCCTCAGCTTGCCGCGATTAACAGAACCAATATCAATGTGCAGGAGCTTGCTGTGGAAGGCATATTACAGCAGAAAAAGGAATACATTTACGAAGCAATAGCCCTTGATCCTCTTACCTCAGCAATACTTACTCTCGATGAAATTCGCAGCATGGTTGACGAGATGTTTGAAGCAGAGAAGGAGTACCTCCCTGAAGACTGGAAACTCTTGGTGTAAATACAGTTCTCGAGAAAGAGTGAAGACGGATGAGAATCACCTTTATCGGTGCAGGAAGTCTGATTTTTACTCGAAGACTCCTCGTGGATCTTGTGCGATTGCCCTTCCCCGTGAAGAGATAGAGGTGGCCCTTGTGGATATTAACGAGCGGCGGCTTTCCTACATCACCCGAATCGCTCAGCGAATCTTTGCCGAAAATGGCATTCCTATTGAGAGAATCACAGCTACAACAGATCGAAGGGCAGTCCTTGGGGGTTCACAGTACATTTTTATCTCTATTCTCGTGGGTGATATCGAAGCCATCCGGAAGGACATTGAAATCCCCCTGCGTTACGGGGTAGACCAGTGTATTGGGGATACCATCGGTCCTGGGGGCATCTTCCGGGCTCTGCGGACCGCACCGGTGATTCTTGATATTTGCCGGGATATAGCAGAGCTCTGTCCCGAAGCCTTTGTCTTTAATTATACGAACCCCATGTCGATTCTCTGCTGGGTCGTGAAAGAAGTGCATCCCTCTTTGCGGTTCTACAGCCTCTGCCACAGTGTCCAGCATACCGCAAAGCAGATTGCTGAATACATGGGTTGGCCTCTCGAGGACCTCGAGTACTGGGTTGCGGGGATCAACCACCAGGCCTGGTTTCTGGAGCTTCGCCTTCGAGGGAGGGACGTGTACCCTCTCCTGAGGGAGAAAGCTTGGGATCCCGAAATTGCGGAGAAGGATACTACCCGTGTTGAAATGCTCAAGCACCTCGGGTACTTTGTTACCGAGTCAAGTGGCCACAATTCAGAGTACAACCCCTGGTTCAGGAAAAGACCAGACCTCTTGCAGCGCTTCACCCCGGGAGGAGGATGGAATGGCGAAACAGGGTTCATCCTCAAGCTCTACGGAAAGGACCGGGAGAGTTACGAGCAGGAACTTGAGCGAATTGCAAGTGGCGCAGAACCTCTAAGTTACGAGGAGAGCGAAGAGTACGGGATGAAGATTATCTATGCCCTTGAGGGTGGGGGGATTTTCCGGGCGAATATCAACCTCCCCAACCGGGGTACTATCACGAATCTTCCTCCTCAGTGTATCGTTGAAGTTCCCTGCTTTGTCGAGAAAGGGCGTATTCGGCCTGCTTTCGTCGGGGATTTACCTTTGCAGCTTGCAGCCTTAAACCGCATGGTGGTGCAGAGTCAGGAAATGGCGGTGCGTGGCATTCTGGAAAAGTGCAGAGACTACATCTACTATGCGCTCTATTACGATCCTCTCACTGCGGCGGTTCTTTCACTTGATGAAATCAAAAGAATGGTCGACGATATGTTCGAGGCAGAACGGGAATATCTTCCGAACGAGTGGTATCATTCTTGACAATTCCTATCGTCATGGTATAATATCCCCAGCCCAGAAACGATGAAGGGGATGAGTAGTCAGGAAGGGAATCAGAGAGAGCCAGGGAGAGGTGGGAGCCTGGTATTCCTGACCTGATGAACATGGCCCCGGAGTTGCGGTGACGAAGTGGGAGTAGTGACCGACGGGTGGTTCCCGTTACAGGACCGCGGTGTGGAGGAGCACCGGCAAAGAGGCTGGCTTCCCTGGAGTCAGCGAAGAAGGGTGGTACCACGAGCACAACCCCTCGTCCCTTCGGACGAGGGGTTGATTTTTATAGTGGGGGTGTTGCCATGGGTACGAAGCTTCGAACCTATGAGGAAATCAACGAGAAAATCAAAAAGGGCCAGGTCGTGGTTGTGACTGCAGAGGAAGTCGTAGACCTTGTACGGGAAAAAGGGGTGGAGAGAGTTGCCCGGGAGGTTGATGTGGTCACAACCGGTACCTTCGGAATCATGTGTTCTTCAGGGGCCTTTCTGAATATTGGTCACACAAAGCCCAGGATGAAAATCCATGAGGCGTATCTAAACGGGGTTATGGCCTATGCCGGTCTTGCTGCTGTCGACCTCTACATCGGAGCTACACAACCGGCAAAGGACGATCCTCTGAACAAGGTTCACCCCGGGGAATTCCGCTACGGTGGTGGCCACGTCATTCAGGACCTTGTGGCAGGAAAAGACGTGCTCCTTGAGGCTTATGCCTATGGGACGGATTGCTACCCCCGAAAGAAGCTCGTCACCTGGATCAACATTCGGGATCTCAACGAGGCCTATCTTTTTAATCCCCGGAATGCGTACCAGAACTACAATGTGGCGGTGAACCTCTCAGACAAGACCATTTACACGTACCTTGGGGTTCTTCTTCCTCGGATGGGCAACGCAGGATATTCTTCGGCTGGGCAGCTTTCGCCGCTTCTGAATGACCCGTATTACCGGGTCATAGGCATAGGGACTAAGATCTTCCTTGGTGGGGGAATTGGATACGTGGCCTGGCAGGGGACACAACACAACCCAGCCGTTGAACGGACGGAGCGGGGAATACCCAAGGGTGGAGCAGGAACCATTGCGGTCATTGGTGACCTGAAAGGGATGAGTCCCCACTGGCTCTGGGGGGTGAGCATTCGGGGGTATGGCTGTTCTCTTGCCCTTGGACTTGGTATTCCAATCCCCATTCTCGACGAAGAAACGCTGTACTACTGTTCGGTGAGCGATGAAGAGATTCTGGCCCCTGTGGTGGACTATAGCCACGCTTATCCCTATGGAACGGGGGAAATTCTGGGGTATGTGAGTTATGCCGAGCTTCGAAGTGGCAAGATTACAATTGGGGGTAAGGAAGTACCCACTTCTCCCATGTCTAGCTACAGTAAGGCCAGAGAGGTTGCTTTGACGCTCAAGAAATGGATTCAGGAGGGAAAGTTCACCTTGACCCAGCCGGTTGCCCAGCTTCCCGGAGTGGAATCGGGTGTGCGGTTCAAGAACCTTGTGGAACGTCCCGTTGAGGCCAGCGTGATCGTTGGGAGGTAGGGATGATGAGCAACAACGGTTCGAAGAAAGTTGTCCTCCGGTTTCCTCGAGAGGTGGCTGATCGTCCGATCGTCTGCGAGCTTGCTTTGCGCTTTGGATTACGGTTCAACATCCTTCGGGCTTCTATTTCTCCCCATCGGGAAGGGATTATGGTGATGGAGCTCATTGGTGGCCGGGATAGACAGGAGGAGGGTCTGGCATTCTTGAGGGAAAGGGGTGTTTTTGTCGAGCCCTTGAGCCAGGACATCCGCATGGTGGAAGAGCGGTGTTACCACTGCGGCACCTGCGTGGGCCTCTGTCCCACAGGAGCGCTCTCGATGGAGCGACCCTCCTTCCTTGTGCGGTATGATCCGGCGAAGTGTATTGCCTGTGAACTCTGTATCCTCGCCTGCCCAACCCATGCCATGGAGGCGCTCCTTTAAGTGCACCGGTATGTGGAGCGGTGGTATCGAAAGTATATGCAGGCCGGGGATCTTGTGTCCTTCTCGGTGAAGGTGAAGGAAAGTGACCTCTTCATCTTCGCCGAGAAGGACCTTAAAAAGGAAGCGGAGGCCCGTCTTCTTCAGGAGCGAAGGAATCTCGAAGCCTATATCCGATATGATCCCCGCTTTGCCGAATCACTCACTCCTATCCCTGTTCCCTCTTTTGCTCCTCGGATATGCCGGCGTATGGGCTGGGCAGCACAGGAAGCCGGTGTCGGGCCAATGGCCGCGGTAGCAGGAGCCATCAACGAAGCTATTGCGGAAGAACTTTTGCCTTTCAGTCCTGAGCTCATCATCGAAAACGGAGGAGACCTTCTTGTAACCTCTTCACGGGATCGCCTGGTGGCCGTTTATGCTGGCGAGGATTCTCCCTTCAGTTTCAGGATAGGCATTCGACTGCGCGGTGGAAGTACCTGGGGGGTTGCCACCTCTTCAGGGAAGGTGGGTCCTTCTTTGAGTTTTGGGCATGCCGATGCCGTCGTTGTCGTGGCCAAATCCGCAGCTTTAGCTGATGCCTGGGCGACGAGTCTCGCCAACCGGGTTCGGAAAAGAGAAGATGTTGCTTCCGTTTTACGTTTAGCCCGGCGCATCCCCTCTTTGGAGGGAGTTGTCGTGGTTTTTGAAGACCTTCTTGGCGTGGAGGGTAATATCGAGCTCGAAAAGCTTACCTGAGGCCCTTTTTCTGCTAAAATGAGAAGAAAAAGGGTGGAGGTAAGAGAACTGGTGTTTCTCCTTCTCCTTGCAGCGCTTGCGGTCCTGGCGCTTTATCTCTCGCGTATTGAGGTTCGAGATGTTTTCTCTCCAGAGCTCCGAAGGCTCGTTCTTCTTGCCTTCAGGTATCTCCGGGAGAAACGGTACCGGGAAGCCATTGAGACCTACAATGTTCTTCTTGAGCTGAAGCCGGATTACGCCGAAGGGTATGTGAACCGTGGTAATGCCCATTTTGCCCTTGGGGAAGCCGAAAAAGCGCTTGCTGACTACTCGAAGGCGATTGCGCTGCGACCCGATTTCGCCGAGGCCTATAACAACCGGGGGAATGCCTACCTCTCGCTGGGTCGGCTTGAAGAGGCTTTACAGGACCTCTCCCGAGCCTGTGAGCTGAACCCACGTCTTTCTGAGGCCTTCTTTAACCGGGCTATAGCGCTTGCAGAGCAGGGGAAGCACAGGGAAGCAGTGGAAGACCTCACGCAGTGCATTGCACTGAATCCTTCTGATGCCGAAGCGCTCTACTACCGGGCGCTGCTTGTTCTCAGGCACAGGGGGTGTGAAGAGCTTGTTGCGCAGGATGTTTCAAAAGCTTTGAGTCTTCGACCCCTCGATCCAAGGCTGTACCTGCTTCGGGGTACCTATTTCTTTCAGAAAGGAAACCACGACAGGGCGCTTGAGGATTTCTCAAAGGTTATCACCCTACAGAGACAGAATCCCAAAGCTCATTACCTCAAGGGCATAGTCCTGCTTGAGCTTGGGCACTACGAAGAGGCAGTAGAAAGCCTGAGTGAGGCCATTCACCTTGATCCGGCCCTTTTCCGGGCATATTTTGCCCGTGGTCTGTGCTTTTACAGAAAAGGAGAGTACGAGAAGGCCCTTGAGGATTTTTCCGCAGCGATTCTTCTGAACCCTGCTTTCCTCAGAGGATATGCTTTCCGGGCGCTTACGTACAGGGCTCTGGGGCAGCAGGAGAAAATGGAACAGGATGTGTCACACCTAAAAGAGCAGGGTTTTCCGTGGAGAGTATTTCTCGAGAGAGAAGGAACATTGCAGGAGGGTTGTCCTGGAGAGGAAATTGGGGTTTTTGACCAGCTGGGGGGTGATGTCCCGGTGATGGAGTATGGAGGAGCCACGTGAGGGGTGTTGCTTTTTCTGTGGAGAAAGGTCCTTTCTCATTGCCGATTTTCTGGGCCTTTGTCGCAGATGCATCATTGAGAATTTCTCTCAGGTACGTTCCCATATTCAGGAGGTTCATCGTCGGGCTCGCCAGTCTTTTGGTCTTCCCTATCCGGCGCCTTCAGGGACTTCCCGGTGCAGGCTCTGTGTTCATGCCTGCGCACAGGGGGAGAAGAGTTTCTGCGGTCTGGTTGAGGAGGGAAAGCGTTGGGCGGGAACACCAAAAAGGGGTCTTCTGGAGTGGTACTATGATGACCTTCCGACGAATTGCGTGGCGGCTTCTGTTTGTCCTGAGAGGAAACACCTTGGGTACCAGAACCTTGCCGTCTTCTATGCGGGGTGTTCCCTGAATTGCCTTTTCTGTCAGAACTGGCATTTTCACCATCTTCTTGCTGAGCGGAAACCTCTCGCAAGCGTTGAAGACCTCCTCAAAGCACTGCACCCACGAGTTGCCTGTGTATGCTTTTTTGGTGGGGATCCAGTGCCTCAAGTAGTCCATGCCCTTGCATTTGCCCAAAAGGCCAAGGCGGTGGTTCGCATTTGCTGGGAGACCAATGGAACAGCGCATCCTGGAATCCTCCAGAGGATGTACCAGCTCTCCTGCGAAAGTGGAGGGATTCTCAAGGTGGATCTAAAAGCCTTTGACGAGCGTATTCACTTTGCCCTCACCGGAGTGACAAATCGCAGGACCCTCGAAAACTTTGCCTGGCTTGCTGAGGAAAGCAAAAAGTACGAAAGGCCCACCGTTGTGGCGAGCACTCCCTTGGTGCCTGGGTATGTCCCTGAGGAGGAAGTGGAGCAGATTGCCCTTTTTATTGCCCGTCTTAATCCTGATATTCCCTACGTCCTTTTGGGTTTTGCGCCGAATTTTTTCTTCGACAATCTCCCGACGACATCCGTTCGCCACGCCGAGGAGGCGCTCAAGAAGTGCCAGGCGGCGGGGCTGAAGAACGTCTTTATAGGTAACCGATTCTTACTCTCTCAGTGGTACTAAGGTACTGTAAAAAACTGCGGGTCCCAACAAACCCCTTGAACCCCAGTTTTTGCTTCAGAGGCCGGAGCTCTGCGACCTCCGTAGGAGCATCAGGGGAAACCCCTCAGCTCACTGGGATCTCGAGATTCCTCGGGACCCGCAATCTACACCACAGGTCTCAGCAAACCTTCCATTGCAAGACCCAGCAGCCTGAGGATTCCCTCTTCTGCCAGCTCCCCAACTTCCAGCTTCCCGAAACCTGTGGCAGTTTTATTATTGCCCCTTTTCTCTTCTCTGTCAAGGGGAACGGACGAAATTTTTTTTGGAGCTTTATATCCTGAGTTTCCGGGAAGAAGCGATTTTCAGGAAGTATTCGTGCACCCGTGTGTCCTCCGCAAGCTCGGGATGGAACGTGCATCCGAGGATAGCGCCGTATTGCACCATTACCGGTTGCCCGTCAAGAGAGGAGAGGAGGTGGATCTCCGGACTGGCCGTTGCAATCTGGGGTGCCCGGATGAACACTCCAGGAAAGGGTCGTGATGGGTCAAAGGCAAGAGTGAGCGGGGCAACGAAGCTCTCTCTTTGCCTGCCGTAGGCGTTTCTCCGCACCCTTATCGGGAGTATCCCTAAGGAAGCAAAGTGTTTCCCCTCGATTTCCCGGGCAAGGAGGATTGTTCCTGCGCATGTTGCAAGTGCAGGCATGCCTTGGATAAGGGCTTCCCGAAGGGGTTGCACGAGATCCCCGTTTTGGAGGAGAATTCCTATGGTTGTGCTTTCTCCTCCAGGAAAAACGATGGCATCGACTCCCTCGAGATCTCTTGCGTACCGGATTCTCCTGGTCTTTACCCCAAGCCGCTGGAGAACTCGCTCGTGTTCCTCAACACCTCCTTGAAAGCCGAGAATACCGATTTCCACCGCTACCACCCCCGTTCCTGGAGGAGTACCACAAACTCCTCTTTCACAAGACCTTTCATGGCTCCCCCAATTCCTCTGCACGCTTCAAGAAGGGCTTCTTTATCGTCAAAGAAGGCACAGGCCTGGACGATACTTCTTGCAAAGGCGGGAGGGTTCTCTGATTTGAAAATTCCCGAGCCAACAAAGATGCCATCGGCTCCAAGGAGTCGCAGAAGGGCAGCATCCTGAGGGGTAGCAATGCCACCGGCGGCGAAATTCACGACAGGAAGTCGCTTTTCTCTGCGAACTTCCTCAAGGAGAGCAGGGGAGACACCCATTTCCTTGGCGACTCTGGGAAGTTCCTCAGGGGGGAGAGAGCAGACGTAGTGTATCTCGCGAGTGATCCGTCTCATGTGCCGCACAGCCTCAACGACGTTCCCTGTGCCCGCTTCACCTTTGGTGCGGATCATCGCTGCGCCTTCCTGAATTCTCCGCAAGGCTTCTCCCAGGTCCCGGGCTCCACAGACGAAGGGCACGGTGAAAGCGTGTTTGTCAATGTGGTTTTCTTCATCTGCTGGAGTGAGGACCTCGCTCTCATCGATGAAATCCACTCCCAGAGCTTCAAGAACCATGGCTTCGGCAATATGCCCGATACGAACCTTGGCCATGACCGGAATAGACACGGCTTCCATAATGGCGACGATTTTCTCGATTGAAGCCATTCGGGCGACGCCACCTTCGCGGCGAATGTCAGCTGGAACACGTTCAAGGGCCATAACGGCGACTGCTCCTGCATCCTCAGCAATACAAGCCTCTTCGGGACTTGTTACGTCCATGATGACACCTCCTTTCAGCATCTCCGCCAGTCCCTTCTTGACCACCCAGTTTCCCTTTTCCATTTTTTCACCTTCCCTTCTGGCTTTGCAAAAAGAAAAAGCCCCAACCTTCGTTGGGGCTTGAAAGACAATGGAACCAACCTTCGCCCATTCGGACTGTACCGTCGGCACCGGATTCTCACCGGTTCAACCGCTGAGGCTGATGGACTCGTCCCCTCAAAAGGGGGCATCACCACCGGTTGGGAATTGGAGGAAAGCGTCCTCCTCACCCTGCCCCGAAGGTTGGAAAAGGTAGCGCTATTCACTTTTTTCGCTTTCAAGGAAGTATACCACAGAGCTCTTGACAGCAGAAGCTTGGATGTATAACCTATATATGCATTTTGCATATAAGTGATACCTTAAAGAGGTGAAGCCCATGTGCTTTTCGTCGCACTGTGAGTGTCCGGGATTCAGGGTTGAACGGTTTCTGCAGCCGTGTCTCCTTCTGTGTCTTGCCATTCGGTCTTCTCACGGGTATGAACTCATGGAGCGGCTGAAACACTTTCTCCTTGAGGATGAATCCCCAGACCCTGGACTCGTGTATCGAACCCTTCGAAAAATGGAAGAGGATGGATGGGTTTCCTCGGAGTGGGTTACGGAAACTTCAGGGCCGGCAAAGAGAATCTATACCCTCACCGGGGAAGGCAAAACAGTACTCCGGCTTTGGGCAGAGCACGTGCGGAGGCAAGTACTAAGGCTTCAGAGATTTCTTGAAGAGTACGAGAAGTTCCAGAGGGAGAGTGAACACCATGGGTGATGTCACCACGTTTGTTCTCTACGGTCTTGCCCTTTCCTGGCTTGCCTTCTCTTTTGCCAGAGATCGAAAAAAGGCGGAACAAGCACTCAGAAAAGCCTGGAAAAGCTTTGCAAACATTCTCCCTGCGTTCCTTGTGGTCCTCCTCGTTCTTGCCCTGGTTGTGGTCCTCCTTCCTGAGGCAACCATTGCCGCTTTTCTGGGAGAAAAAAGTGGTTTTTTGGGGTATCTCCTTGCCTCTGTCGTTGGAGCGGTTACCCTTGTTCCTGGTTTTGTCGCTTTTCCCATGGCAAAGGTGCTCCTTGACCATGGCGCGGGAGTTGTCCAGATGGCTGTATTCATCTCCACCCTCATGATGGTCGGCGTTGTGACCCTCCCCCTTGAGATCCGATACTTTGGGGTAAAAGCCGCAGTATGGCGAAATCTCCTGGCCTACTGTTACGCTTTTCTCATAGGGTACGGAGTCTGGATCTTTGTAAAGGTGGTGAGATGAACCATGGTCAAGGATATTCTTCGAACCTACCGGGGGTTTTTCGTTCTTCTGGGACTGTGCTTCGTTACGTTTTTCTTTTCTCCCCTCCTGGGGAGAAAAGTCTTTACGGTAGCCCTGCAGAATATCCTTTTCATGCTCAGTGTTGTCCCGCCCGTATTTATCCTTGTTGGGCTCTTCGATGTGTGGATCCCCAGGGAAATGGTGGTGAAACGGCTGGGAGAGGCTTCAGGGATGGTTGGTATCGGTATAGCTCTGGCCCTGGGGGCCTTTGCTGCTGGTCCTCTTTACGCTGCATTCCCCGTGGCTGAAGTTCTCCTTCGAAAGGGTGTAAGCTTGCGGAATATATGGGTTTTCCTCGGAGCGTGGTCAACGATGAAGATCCCAATGCTCCTTTTTGAGATACAGAATCTCGGGCCAGTCTTTGCCGCTTCGAGGTACTTCATGTCTTTTCTTGGGGTCCTCGCCATTGCCTTTCTCCTTGACTGTTTTCTGAGCCTTGAGGAGAAAAACCGTATATATCCCCCTTTTGAGGCGCCTTAAGGTCTGGTACAATGGAGCAACGCGGGAAAAGAGAGGAGGGATGGCGATGCCCTCGGTGGAGGTTTACCCCGGTGTCTACTGGATTGGTGTCAACGACCACACCACAGACCTTTTTGAAGGTCTCTGGCCCATAACGCAGGAAGGGGTTTCCTATAATTCGTACCTCATTGTTGACCAGAAGAATGCCATCGTTGATCTCGCTAAATCCCTGAAGGTTGATGAGTACCTTGCACAGATTGGCGAGCGCATTCCCCTTGAAAGCCTCAACTACATCATCCTCAACCACATGGAACCAGACCACACGGGAGTTTTAAGGGTTCTCAGGAAACTCGCTCCTCAGGCAGTTATTCTCTGTTCACCTCAGGCGAAAGACATGGTTTCAGCCTTTTATGGCATTTCCGAAGGTGTTCAGGTCGTCCGCGACGGGGAACGGATCGACTTGGGGGAAAAGAAACTGGTCTTCTACCATGTTCCCATGGTCCACTGGCCAGAGACCATGGTGACGTATGAGGAGAAAACGCAGGTCCTCTTTTCCTGTGATGCTTTCGGAGGTTATGGAGCCCTTCAGGGGGCGATTTTCGAGGACGAGTGCCCGCAATTCGATTTTTACATCAGGGAATCGCTCCGGTACTTTGCGAACATTGTGGCCAAGTACAGCGCTATGGTCCTGAAAGCCATCGAGAAGCTCTCGCCGCTTTCGATTTCCATCGTGGCTCCCTCTCACGGTCTCATCTGGAGGAAGAACCCGGGGCGGATCATCGAGCTTTACCGGAAGTGGTCTCAGTACGCTGAAAGTGGAGGAGAAGTGGGAGTTACGTTGCTTTATGGCTCGATGTACGGCAACACCGAAGCCATGGTGGATGCCCTGGCTCAGGGGATAGCCGAAAGCGGAGTTCAGGTCGACATGTTCGATGCCCGGCGGGTGCATCCAAGCTACATTCTGGCTTCCCTCTGGGAGAAGAAGGGTGTTGTGGTTGGGGCACCGACGTATGAGGCCGGACTTTTCCCACCGGTAGCACAGGTCCTTGACCTGGCACTTCGCAAAAACGTGAAGCACAAAAGGGCGATGTACCTTGGGAGCTTTGGGTGGTCTGGAGGGGCGAGGAGGGAGATTGAGCGCTTCGCCCGTGAGCTTGGCTGGGAGATGACGGTTGCCTTTGAGTTCCGCGGTGGAGGGACAAAAGAGGACCGGCAACGGGTACAACAGCTGGGACGGGAATTCGGAGCATCTCTCAGGGGTTAGAAGGTAAAAATTCCTGGGAAAGGAGGATTCTTATGCTGAGTAAGCGTCTTGAAGAGGCGGTGAACGAGCAGATTAAAAACGAGTTTTATTCTGCTTACCTTTATCTGGCGATGGCGGCGCAGTGTGAGGCTATGAACCTCAAGGGGTTTGCCCACTGGCTTAAGGTACAGGCAAAAGAGGAAGTCGCCCACGGCATGCGCCTTTTCGATTTTGTGAATGACCGGGGAGGGCGCGTGGTGCTCCGGGCTATCGAGCAACCTCCTGTGGAGTATCCTTCTCTCAAGGCCATGTTTGAGGCGGTTCTGGAGCACGAGAAAAAAGTCACAGGGATGATTCACAAGCTCTACGAGATGGCCCGAGAAGAGAAAGACTATCCCCTCATGACCCACCTGCAATGGTTTGTTGACGAGCAGGTTGAGGAAGAAAAGAACGCTTTGGAGATTTTGGGATATCTCAAGATGGCAGGGGAAGGGCCAGGGCTTCTTGTGCTCGACGCCAGAATGGGGGAAAGAAAGGACTGAGGGGTTTCCCCTCAGTCCTTTCTTTTTCGGTAACAGAGTGCCTGCGCGAAGGCAACGGGTATCCCATCTCCGTTGTATGCCGTGAGGCTGTAAAGACCAGTTCTCGGAGTGAGAGCAACCTCTTTTGCCTCAGCAACAAGCTCTCCGGAGACCACAGGTCTCATGTAGTGCACGGTGACGCTTATGGCCACTGCATCCTCTACGTGGGAGTTGCAGGCGAGTTCAAAAGCTTCATCAAGCAGAGAAAAGAGCGCCCCTCCATGGAGGATGGAGAAGATGTTGTGCAGGTGTTCCTGTACCTTCATCCGTACCCGGGCATAGCCTTCAGCAAGCTCCTCGAGTTCCATTCCGAGAAACTGGGCATATCCCTCCCTGGTGAACTTCTCCCTCAAAATAGCGATTTTCTCCATGCTCTGTTCCTCCTACAGAGCCTGCCGGATTATCCCTGCTAAGGCTTCGGCAAAGGCCCGATTACCCTCGGCATCCCAGTGAATGCCATCTCTGGGGCTTGTCCGTACCACTTCCTGGGCATCGAAGAAGAGACACCTGAGTCGTTCCGCCTGGAGGCGGTAGAGGTGTCCGAGTTTTCGGGATTTTTCCTCCCCTCCTGCAAAAATTTCCGCCTCCTGAGGTAGGGGTCCAATCGGTGGTGGGGCAATGAGAAGCACCAGGGGAGCACGACCACCTGGCCCGGCAGAACTTCTCTGGGCAATTTTCACCAGCTCTCCCGCGCTTTGGGCGATGTCTGCAGGGTGGAGGTTGAACCGTTGCTTCAGGTCGTTGGTGCCAAGGAGAATGACGACGAGATCCACTGGTCTGTGGGTCTCAAGGAGCATCACAAGATGTCGTCGACCGTTCTTGTCACCCTCAATGGGATCGTCGAAGCCCGTGGTACGGCCATTCAGTCCCTCTTCGATGATTTCGTAGCCTTCCCCGAGGAGGTGAGCTAAAACCCTCGTCCAGCGTTTTTCAGGGGGAAAGCGGTCCTGGCTTTCCGGATCCCATCCCCAGGTGAGGGAATCGCCAAAGCAGAGGATACGCTTAGGATGCATTTCCAGTTTCCTCCTTTTTTCTGAAAATTACCAGGAGGTTCTGGGGATGCGCAAGGGGATTGGCAAAATATTTGGGGAAGAGGTACAATGTACTTTGGGGGCAGATGGTGAAGGATCCCGAAGAAAAGCTTGTCCTTCTTGGTTCTGAAGCGCGGTTTGACCTGTGCGGGTCGTGTTTTGGAGGAGCGTCACGTATCCGCCATCCCAGGGGTGGGTGGATTTACCCCGTTGCCCTCCCCGATGGTCGAAGGGTTCCGGTCCTGAAGATACTCCTCTCCAACGAGTGTATTCACAACTGTTTCTACTGTGCGAACCGGGCCGGAAGAACGTCTCCCCGGGCAATGTTCGTCCCCGAAGAGCTTGCCCGTCTTTTCATGAACCTCTACGGGAGAGGTCTTGTGCAGGGACTTTTCCTGAGTTCTGCAGTCTTCCGGGAACCCTCCCGGACAATGGAAGACATGATTAAGGTGGCCGAGATTCTCCGCTCTCGGTACCGCTTCCCGGGGTACATCCATTTGAAAGTTCTGCCTGAAGTCGGCTTTGACTTTGTGGAAGAGGCTGCAAAGTTCGCGACCCGTATTTCTGTGAACCTCGAGGCACCTTCTCTGGAACACCTCAGAAGGATTGCTCCTGAGAAGGACTTTGCACGCATTTTTGAAAAGTTTTCCTGGTTTCGAGAACTCCAGACAAAGGGGAAACTCCGTGGAGGGTTCACCACCCAATTCGTCGTGGGGGCAGCTGGGGAAAAAGATCGGGAAATCCTCAAAGTAGCAGCTGTGCTTTACCAGGAATTCCAGGCACAGCGTGTGTACTACAGTGCTTTTCAACCCATTGTGGGAACCCCACTTGAGGACATGCCTGGGGTTTCCACCTGGCGGGAACACCGGCTGTATCAGGCCGACTTTCTTCTCCGAAAGTATGGTTTCTCCTTCGAGGAAATCCCTGTGAGGGACGATGGCAATCTTTTCCTTTCGAAAGACCCCAAGACTGTCTGGGCGCTCCAGCACCCCGAGTACTTTCCCGTTGAAGTCCATCGAGCACCCTATGAGGTACTCATCCGCGTTCCCGGGATTGGGCCGGAGACAGCCAAGAGCATCCTTGCGCTGCGCCGACAGGGAGTTCGCATCACTCCGGAGGTTCTCAAGGAGCTCGGACCCTCCACCGCAAGGGCTCTGCCTTTTCTCCTTTTCCGGGGCAAGAAGGCCATGTCTTCCTTTTCTCAGCCTTCGCTTTTTGCCGAGGAAGTCCCCGTCTGAGCAAGGAATTCCCTCAGAAAAGCGAGTATCGCTTCCCCCTCTAAAGGAGGAATACACTCCCATTTCTCTGCCACAAGTCCAAATCGCGACGTGAGAGGAATTTGGCGGAGGGGAAGAGGGTCTTCCCCTCCGCACCCGGTAATGTAGGACCACCGTTTCCCCAAAATTTCGGCAAACCATATGCGCGTACCGTAACGCTTGAGGATTTCCTCAGCGACGGTGCGCAGCGCATCTGGAAGTTCTCTTTTTGCCACTTCTTCCTGGATTTCCCTCAACCAGGTCTCAAATGCGGAGGTCCCTTTCTCCACGTTCAATTCGCTCCAGGTACTCTCGAACAAGGGGTTTCAGAGCCTCGTCGAGCTCAGCAAACTTCTGTTCGATGAGCCTTTCGCCGACGCTCCGGGTTTCCGGAGAGGCGTAATCGATAAGGTACTCCTTGAAGGTGAGAATGGCGTTTGGCATGCAGAAATGGTGGATTTTACCCTTCTTGGCGATCCCCATGAAGTACTTTCCGGTTCTCCCGCAGCGGTAGTCTGCAGTGCAGAAAGACGTGATGTATCCCATCTCGGCAAGTTCTCGCACCACTTCGTCTAAAGACCTGGGGTCGCCAATCTGAAATTGCTGCCGTTTAAGGTCCTGTTCGGTGTACCGATCACTGTAAGCCCCAATACCAATACGCGTGGAAGCATCGGTCTGTGTACACCCCACAGGGATGACCTCGCGACGGATATGTGCTGGCTCTCGAGCGGTAATAATCATCCCGGTGTAGGGAACAGAGAGACGGATAACGGCTACGAGTCGCTTGAAGTCCCGATCGGAAACCTTGTATTGTGTTTCCTGGACGAAGGGGGTATTGATGGCCGGCTCAAGGCGGGGGAAGGAAATGGTGTGGGGTCCGACTCCTCCAAAATGCCGTTCAAGGTCTATGGTATGGTAGAGAAGCCCCATAACCTCGAACTTCCAGTCGTAGAGTCCGAAGAGTGCCCCAATGGCTACATCATCGATTCCTGCTTCCTGGGCCCGGTGCAGCGCGTAAAGGCGCCACCGGTAATGGGCCTTAAGGGTTCCTTCGGGATGAACCTTTCGATACGTTTCGTGGTGGTACGTCTCTTGAAAAACCTGGAACGTCCCAATACCAACTTCTTTGAGGACCCGAAGGCGGGCAATGTCCATGGGTGCTGCGTTGACGTTGACCCTGCGGATTTCCCCATTGCCGACTTTTGTTTCGTAGACGGTTTGGATGGTTCTGGCAATATAGTCAACATCAGAAAGAGGGTGCTCTCCGTACACCATGATGAGGCGTTTATGCCCCATGGAAACCAGAGCTTCTGCTTCCCTCCGAACCTCCTCGATGGTGAGCCGCCTCCGCTGCTGCAGGTGATTGTCCCTTCGGAATCCACAGTAGAGGCAATTGTTGACGCAGAAATTGCTGCAGTACAGTGGGGCGAAGGTGACGATGCGGTCTCCATAGACCTTCCGTTTCACCTCACCTGCTGCCTGGAAAATCTCTTCCCACAGCTCCTCATCCTCAACGTTCAGTAGCGTTGCGGTCTCCTCCGGTTCAAGGCGTTCCAGAGCAAGGGATTTGGCAATAATGTCCCGGACCCTCTGGGGCTCAGGATTCCGATACTTTCGGAGGAGTTCTTCAATCTCCTCCTCATTGATAAAATCACGCCCGTTGACAAGGTACCGGTTGATTTCTTCTTCCCTGATGATGCTTTGCATCCACTCTCGCACGTTGCGTGGGACGTCTCTCGTCAGCATACCGTCACCTCCCGACGGAAAAACAAAAACCTGGCCTGCGGGAGGAATAGACCAGGTTCACTAACTCCCTTGGTTTCAGAAGCATTCCGCTTCCTCACCGCAGGCAGTTTTTGCCTTTTGAAGTATTATACCACGCTCTGGCACCGGGAAACACCGGTTTCCCGGTGCCATCTTTCATGAGAGGCCATTGAAGCAGGTTTTGAGGTGAGTCTCGTCTGGGGGTTGCGTGAAGCGGCTCACCAGGACGGTTACGAGGGCGGCAAGAGGAAGCGCAATAACGATGGGATCCACGACTTTCCAGGGAAGACCCCACAGGGCACCCCGTCCGAAAAGGGCATGGCACAACCCAAGGACCTGGGATTCCTTTTCATGCACGAAGAGGAACCAGAACATGCTTGCGACAAAGCCCGCGACCATTCCGGCGATGGCTCCGGCCTTGGTGATGCGGCGGGAGTACAAAGCCCCGATGTACATGGGGAGAAGCGTTGAAGCGCAGAGACCAAAGAAAATGGAGGTTCCCCGGGCAATGATTTCTGACCCCGCGCCATAGAAGCGAGGCAGACCCCACCCAAGGAAGGTACTCAGAAGAATCCCGATAGACGTTCCAACACGGCTGAGGCCGATAGTGCCCTTTCGCCCTGTAAGTGTTTCGAAGATATCACGGCTCAGGGCTGTACCTATCGTGTGGTATTGACTACTCATGGTGGACATGGCTGCAGCAAAAAGCGTGACGAGGAAGAGAATGCTAAACCATGAAGGCATGGTTCTTTCGATGAAGAGGGGGATGATAGAATCGACTTGTTTCTGGGCGGCGAGGAAAGAAATCTGGCCAGTGGTGTTGAAGAAGTAGACGTTGGTGAGTGCCCCAACAACAAAAGCGACTCCTGTCATGGCAAGGATGAAAATCCCTCCAATGGCCGTAGCCCGGTTGAGCTCTCTGCTACTCCGCACAGTCATGAAGCGAACAACAAGTTGTGGCTGCGCCAGAACCCCAATACCCACCCCAAGGACAATTGTGGACACGACTGTCCACCAGAGAGGGGAGAGAAAGGCAGGCATGCTGGTGAATCCCCGGTGTCCCATGGCGCCAAAAACCTCTTGGGCTTTTGGGGTGAGAGCAGTGAGGGCTTCGTGAGCCTGGGTCACACCCCCGAGGCGGTAGTAGGTGAGAAAGAGGAGAGAGAGCATGCCGACGAACATCACAGTCCCCTGAAAGGCATCAGTATACATGACACCTTTCAAGCCTCCCATGATGACGTAGAGGGCGACAATGGCGGAAAAGAGTAGAAGACCGGCTTCATAATCCACCTTGAGGTTCACAGTGAGAAACTGCGTGGCTCCTATGAGGACTGCAGAGACGTAGATGGGCATGAAAAGGAAAATCAAAATGCCACTGAAGACCTGGATGAATCTCGACTGGAAGCGTTTTCCCAGAAGCTCTGGAAAGGTGTGTGCGTCAAGATTGTATCCCATGGCACGGGTCCGGTGGCCGAAAAAGACAAAGGCGATGAATATCCCGACAAAAATGTTCAGGAACGTGAGCCAAAGAAGGCTCAGTCCGAAAAGTGCTGCTGTCCCTCCAAAGCCCACAATAGCCGAGGTGCTGATGAACGTTGCTCCGTACGACATGGCCATGATGTAAGGGTGGGCTTCCCGCCCGGCAAGAAGGTAGTCTGTGGTTGTCTTAGTCCTCCGGTAGGCGACGTATCCGAGGTACCCCGTGATGAGGAGGTACACAAGCGTTGCAAGCACAAGGGCAAGACGGTACATGTTTCTCCCTCCTTACTCCGTTAGCTCCTCTTCTTCTTTCTCCCAGCGGAGGATTTTCTCTGGTTGCACACCATCTCCACCCCGATTCCAATTGACCAGGCCGTATACCACACAGAGCAGGGTACTCCCAATACAGAGAAGGTAAACAAGAATAATCCAGAAGTCGTGCAGCCCCAGCATGTTCTCCCTCCTTTGAAGAAGCTGCCACAATTGTAGCAGGAAGATTGCTGCTTGCAAATCCCTAATAGTATAATTACGAGTTGTTGGGTATCTCAGGAGGAAGAGCATGACCTGTGAGTGTCAGGAGATTGTAGCTTTCCGAGACATAACCAAGATTTTCCCACCAGGTATCCTCGCCAATGACCGGGTGAGCTTTGGGGTTGAGCAGGGGACAGTCCACGTGCTTCTTGGGGAAAACGGAGCGGGGAAGACTACGCTCATGAACATCCTCTACGGGATCCACCAGCCTGATGGGGGGACTATTGTCCTTCGGGGGAAGGAGGTTCGTATACCTTCGCCCCGGGTGGCCATAGAACTGGGCATTGGAATGGTCCACCAGCACTTTCGCCTTATCCCCAACCACACCGTATGGGAGAACGTTGTGCTTGGATTTCCTCGGGTTCCCCGCTTTTTTCCTGCTTCGCAGGCACGGCAGATGATTCGGGACCTCTCGAGGGAATACGGTCTTGATGTGGATCCAGATGCCCGGATATGGCAGCTCTCTGCCGGGGAACAGCAACGGGTGGAAATTCTGAAGGCCCTCCTTCGAAAAGCCGAGATTCTCATCCTCGATGAGCCCACCTCCGTGCTTACCCCCAAGGATGTGGAGAGGCTTTTCCTTGTCTTGCAGAGGATGAAGGAAGAAGGGAAGACAAGCCTTTTTGTCACCCACAAGTTCAGCGAAGTGGGAGAGATCGGCGATCGCATTACTGTTCTCCGAAAGGGAAGAGTAGTGGGAACGGTTCCGCGAGGTGAAGCCGATTTCGAAACCCTTGCCACCATGATGGTGGGAGAGAAGATCGTGCTTTCCCTGCCCAAGAAAGCACTTTCTCCTGGTCGCCCTCTTCTCCGGGTTGAAGACCTCTGGGTACTGGATGACCGGGGATTCCCCGGGGTACGAGGGGTGTCTTTCGAGGTTCGAGAAGGGGAGATTGTGGGCATAGCCGGAGTGGTGGGAAATGGCCAGCGGGAGCTGACCGAAGCCCTTGCCGGTCTTCGTTCTCCCCTGCGGGGACGTATCCTCGTTGACGAAGTGGACATCACGGCATGGTCCCCCCAGAAAGTTCGCGAGGCAGGTCTGGCATATGTTCCCGAGGATCGCCGAATGGCGCTTGTTGGGGATCTGACCCTTGCTGAAAACCTTTTCCTCCGGGATTACCGGAAAGCACCTTTCCGCCGTGGAATCCTCGTGGACTGGAAGAAGGTGCGTGAACACGCAGAAGAAATGATTGCCACCTACCGGATTGTGCCGCCTGTTCCTCAACTCCCGGTGCGTCTTCTTTCCGGGGGTAACCGTCAGAGGGTGGCCCTGGCGCAGGTTCTGGCTTCTCGTCCCCGTGTTCTTGTGGTTTCCAACCCTACTGCTGGTCTCGACATCCTGGCTACTGATTTCATCCACCGGCTCTTTCTCTCTTTGCAGGAGGAGGGTGTTGGCATTCTCCTTGTTTCCGGCGACCTTGATGAGATCCTCGCCCTTTCCGACAGGGTGCTCGTCCTGTACAGAGGAACCGTCCTCGGTGAAAGGAAACGTCCTCAGAGTGGATGGAGTGAGGAGGATCGCAGGGATATCGGAATGATGATGGGAGGAGTTCCGGGTGAACGCCTCGTGATGGTTCGATGAGGCTGAGGTTCCAGGTAACAAGACGACTTGAACCCTCAGCCTCTATGGTGTTCTTTGTCTCCGTGCTCTCGCTCCTTCTGGCTTTCCTGGTCAGTGGTCTACTCTTTGCTTTTCTTGGGATTTCCCCCCTTGAGGCCTACAGGGTTTTCTGGCGGGGAGCCTTTGGCAGTCTCTACGCCCTTTCTGAGACGGTGAAGCGGATGATCCCTCTGGCCATTATCGGGGCGGGTCTTGCGGTGTCCTTTCAGGCCTCGGTGTGGAATATCGGTGCTGAGGGGCAGATGCTCATCGGAGCCATTGTGGGAACGTGGGTGGCGCTCTTTTCGCCTCTTCCCCCTTCCTTGCTTTTGCCTGCGATGTTCATTCTTGGATTTTTGGGAGGAGCACTGTGGGGGGCTTTCGCTGCGTGGTGCCGGAATAGGCTGGCCATCAACGAAATCATCACCACACTGATGCTCAATTATGTTGCCGCGAATCTCGTGCTTTACCTCATTCTCGGTCCCTGGAAGGGGAAGACGGTTCGGGGATTTGCTTATACAGATCCCTTTCCTCAAGAAGCTTGGCTTGCCACCATAGGCACTACCCGGGTGCCTCTGATGACCTTCCTTTTTGCCTTTCTCGCAGCTCTTTTCTGTTACTTCCTTTTAACGAAGACCACCTTTGGTTTTGAGCTCCGAGTTGTCGGAAGAGGAGAAAAAGCGGCTCATCTTGCAGGAATTCCTGCACAGCGTGTTGTGGCTCTGGTGCTCTTTCTCTCAGGAGGGCTGGCCGGTATTGCAGGAGTGGGTGAAGTAAGTGGCATTCACCACATGCTTCGTCATCCTGCACACATTTCCCTGGGATATGGGTTCACGGCCATTATCGTTGCCTGGATCGCCCGGGCAAACCCCCTTGGCGTTCTCGCAAGTGCTTTTCTTTTTGGGGCTCTTATGTCTGGACAGGATGCGTTGAAGGTTGCTTTTGGCATTCCCTTCCAGGTGATGTACATTCTCAATGGACTGGTGCTCCTTTTCCTCATCGCTTCAGAGCAACTTTTGTACTACCGGGTTACGTTGCGCGTTGCACCATGGGGTGAGAAAGAGGATGAGTACGATAGGGTTTTGGATTAGTGGAGTCGTTGGAAGGACTCTCGCCTATAGTGTCCCGTTGCTCCTTTCGACTTTAGGGGAAATTTACGCTGAACGATCCGGGATTCTGAACCTCGGTGTCGAGGGCCTGATGTCCCTTGGAGCGTTTTCGGCTTTCGCCGTGACGTTTTTTTCGGGAAATCCGTGGCTGGGAGTAGCTGTTTCCGGTGTTGTTGCCGGGTGTGCGTCGCTTGTTCATGCTTTCTTTAGCGTCACGCTCCGGACGAATCAGGTGGTTTCGGGACTGGCCCTGGGAATGCTCGGTATGGGCGTTTCGGGGGTTCTGGGGAGGGATTTTGAGGGAAAAGTCCTTGCTACAACGCTTCCGGTGTTCCGTTTACCCTTTCTCTCCGCTCTTCCGGGTTTTGAGAAACACAATGTCTTTGTGTACGTGAGTTTGGGGCTGGCTGTCATTCTCTGGTTTGTCCTTTTCCACACACGCTGGGGCATCGTCATCCGCTCTGTAGGCGAAAACCCCGCAGCCTGTGATGCTATGGGGGTTAACGTTACCCTTGTCCGTTACGCCTGTGTGTTCTTCGGAGGAGTTCTTGCTGGGCTTTCGGGAGGATATCTCTCTTTAGGGTATCGCCCTTCGTGGTCTTATGGGATGACTGCAGGAGTTGGATGGCTGGCCATTGCGCTCACTATTTTTGCCTTCTGGAATCCTTTCTGGGGGATGGTGGGAGCATACCTTTTTGGCATTCTCTACCATTTTTCTTTTCGTTTCCAGGCCCAAGTTTCCCCGGAGCTCCTGAACACGCTTCCATATCTTTTCCCCCTTGTGGCTCTAAGCTTTGTCTCTCGTTTAGCAGCTCGCAGGAAAGTGGGGCCACCCGCTTCCTTAGGGGTGCCTTACCAGAGAGGGAGCAGTTAGTACAATTCAATTCCGGTGTGGAGGTGGAACGATGAAACGGTTCGCGGTGGGAGTTTTGCTGGTGTTCCTCCTGTGTTTTGGTTTCGTGGCTTTGGGAAACACACAGGAAACAAAGATTAAGGCTGGGTTCATCTACGTTGGGCCCATCGGGGACTTTGGCTGGAGCTATGCTCACGACCAGGCCCGACGCATTGTCGACGACACCTACCCCTGGCTTGAAACTGTGTATGTTGAGGCGGTACCGGAGGGAGAAGTCGAAGGGGTTATCGATCGTCTGATCAACCAGGAGGGCGTTGACATCGTTGTTACCACAAGCTTTGGTTTCATGGATGGGACGTTCAGTGCGGCTCAGCGGTATCCTGACAAAATTTTCTTCCACTGTTCCGGCTTCAAAAGGGCACCCAATATGGCCACATACATGGCAGACTTTCACCAGGTGTACTACCTCAACGGAGTCATTGCGGGAGCACTGACGAAGACGGGAAAACTCGGATACGTTGGGGCCTTTCCTATTCCGGAACTCAAACGTCACATCAATGCCTTTGCTTTGGGTGCTCGGAGGGTGAACCCCAATGCGGAGGTCCTCGTTCGATGGCTCCAGACTTCCTGGTACGACCCTGCAGGAGCTAAAGAAGCGGCAGAGTCCCTCATTGCCGAGGGAGTGGACGTGCTGGCTTTCACAGAAGACTCTCCAACGGTTGTTCAGGTTGCTGCAGAACACGGGCTTCCGAGTTTTGGGCACTACTCTCCCATGTACAAGTTCGCCCCGAACTTTGTAGCATCGGGTCAGCTTGTGCACTGGGAAGCCATCTATTTCGACTTTTTCGCTAAAGTCTATGCTGGCCTGTACACTCCCAAAAACCTTGGGAATGTTGACTACTGGTGGCTTCTCCGCGAAGGAGCCGTTGAACTCGGAGCGGACTTCGGCATGCCCATCAACCCCGTTTTTGAGGACCAGTTGAAATCTACAATTGTGAACGATCCGGTGTACGGTGAAATCAGCGTGTACGACCTTGTTTTTGCCCTTCTTAAGGCTATGGCTGACCCTGAATACGCTTTCAGCCCCTTCACCGGTCCCATCCGCGACCGCAAGGGGCATCTCAGGGTTCCTGAAGGAGTTCGCCTCACCATGGACGAGCTTATCACTATGGAGTGGGCCGCAGAAGGCATTGTCGGTGCCTGGCCGGGGGAACCGGAGTGAATGAAAGCCCCGTACCCCCTTGCAAGGGGGTACGGGGAAATGGAGCGTTTTTCTTCCGGAGGATTGAACAAGTCGCAGTTCTGGCAGATTTCTTTTCTCCTCGCAGGTCCGCAGGAGAGGAGAAATTGTGGAGATATGGGAGGTACCAAGTAAGGTCCAGAGGCTCTGGTGCTCAAGGGCCTGCAGAAATGCGTTCGTCTAAATCCTCGGTTCGCAGGGAACACTACCTCTCGGTCTTCTGGAGAAATTCCTGGAGTTTCTCAAAAAAGGTTTCTTCCCCTTTTGTTCTAACTCGGTGAAGATTCTCCTTAGGCCATTGCCTTCCAGGGATGGTCATGTCAAGAGTTCTTTGGAAAAGTCTGTGTACGGGGGCATACCGCTTTTGAAGCGTTCCCTTTAGCACTCCTTCGCCTTCAGCGAAACCCTTGAGCCTTCGCTCTGCCCGCTTCCCTCCTTGCTTCTCTGACTCCAGGTACAAGAGCTCGTACACCACCTCCGCCTCGGGGAACTCATGGTCCCTCACCTCCCGGATAAATCGCTCCATCGGATTGGTGCTTCGCAGGTACGGCCACAGCGCCCTCGGGTACCCGTAGTATCGCAAGAAGGACCTCGAATCCTCCTCCCCCAGGGGCCACCACCTCCGGGTACCGGCTCCCCCACTGGGCCTGCAGCTACCCCAGGATCCAGCGCACCCCGTGCACCACGTACCGCTCTCCTTCCGCCTGAGGGGAGACTCTGCGGATGGTCTCGGGGAATCCGGGGAGCCTGTCCGTGATGGGAAGCAGAACCCACTGAGGCCCCTCTGTCAGAGCTCCTCCAGAACCCCTTTCCACCCCAAAGCCACGTACACCGCCTCCCTGACCACGCTTTTCCCTCCCTTGAGAACCTCAAGGTAAGGCTCTCCAGAGAGATGAATGCCATCCCTTAAGGCAAGGGCCTTCGACGGAAGGCCTCCACTGCCTGGAGCACCCCATCGGCCATGGCGCCCCTAGTCTCATGGGAGGAGTGATGGTCAGGAGGAGGCTCATCACCTCCGCCGCCTTGCGGTGGTTCATGTCTGTGGTATACAGAACCACCGCCACCTCCTCCACATCCATAGACGGGGGAGTACCGGCCTTCCTGGTCCTGGGGGACCCTCAAGACCACCTGGAGAACCTCGGCCACCATCTCCTTCACTGCTTCCCTCAGAAAGAATCCGCAAGGTATCCTGGTCTATGGGGCACCTCTGCCAACCAAGGTGTGTCCCCCTATGAAACTCGGACCCTTACACAAAATTTCTTGCGTGACCTCCCCTGAGGAAGTTATCCCAAGGGTTGGGAGAAATACGGGATGAGGAGGTGCAGGATATAAGGAGTGTTTAGTTCAACCAAAAAGAATTAGGAGAGGATTTAGCGATAAAGAGGGCACTTAGTTGTGCAGTGCTTTACGATTTCTCCATGCTCACAAGACTCCTTTGCTTTTGCCTTCTGCGTTTATTTTCTTCCAGCTTCAACGCGGTCTCGAGAAACAACCCAAGTTAGCGTAAATTTATTGTAGGGGTTCCGACCAAAAAACCAACCTCACCATCCAGAGTATGGTAGAAATCTATTTGGAAAGACCACCAAAACACTCTGGAGGTGAGGTTCAATGGATATGG
>Ga0080004_1113561_pt1 | contig 29958 bp, 25 predicted proteins | sample WasSprMetagenome_FD_69207 | JGI IMG/M metagenome (GOLD analysis project Ga0080004, IMG submission 69207) | Sulfidic aquatic microbial communities from Washburn Spring, Yellowstone National Park, USA - WS (SPADES assembly) (version 2) | ecosystem: Environmental > Aquatic > Thermal springs > Hot... | reverse complement strand
GTGGGGGGGTGGTGTTGGGGGGGTGGGCGTCGCGTTTTGTTTGCGCCGGGGGGGGGGGGGGGGGGGGGGGGGTGGAGGTCGGCCCGAGTATCTGCCCCACGTCAATGGTTCCGCCGCGCGCCGTGGAGGGCAGGACAATGCCCTGGGGGTTGGAGATAAGCGCTTCCAGGGAGATGGCGGTGCCGCCGTCCATTTTGCCGCGCACTGTCAGGACGGCGATGGTGCCGTCGCCATTGGCCGGCGGAGCGGGGTTCAGCAGTGTGATGGCGAAGAGGGCCGTTCCGCCCTCGTTATCGACGCGCGAGACCGGTGAGCCGCCGGCGAACAGGTTCCCCGCTTCGATGGACAGCACCTCGATGATGGTCGGATCATAACGCAGGGTGACCTGCGCGGCATAGGCGTTCTGGACGTTCCTGGCCGCTATGGAGATGGTGGCCTGCTGGCCGACGGGTACAGCCTGGGCCGGCGGGGAGATGAAGATCTCCGCCCCGTCTGCCAGCGCGCCGATCGCGCCGGCGAGGAACAGCAGGCTGAGCAGGAAAGCGGCGGCAAAAAGGCGTATGCGGATGCGAAGCGGTGCATGCTCGGTCAGTTGCGCGTTCCGGGACATGATGGTTTTTCCCTCGAGGATGGCCAATCAGTACCGCATGATCAGCGGCAGAATGGCAGGGTGCCAGACGGATGCTGTGGAATTGACGATGTCGAACGGGATAAACACCGGGTCGGGTGTGCCGGGCGCGTACAATCCGGTGCGGGTCAGATGATTGGTCTGGGTGATGACCGCGATATCGCTGGCGCCCGGGCCTACGGCCTGGAAGACCACCGAGGCGAAGCGGCCACTGCCGGAGGCCGGCGGGCCAGAGAGCAGGGTCACGCAGTAGGTGATGAGGCCCAGCTCGTTATTGGCGGCGTTGATAACGAAGCCCCGCGCCGGATCGGGAAAGGTGCCGCGCGCGATCTGCACGCCCGGGGCCGCCGGGTCGGCGTCCACCACCTGCAGACGCGCCGGGTCGAAGGACAGATACACATCAGCCGCGACGAGGGCAGGGACGTCCTGGATGTGGATTTCGAGGGTGTGGGTGAGGCCCAACCGGCGAAATTCCATTGTCTGCGGCTCCAGCACGATGCGCGCGGTGGGCTGTGCGAGGGCGCCGGCGGCCGCGAACAGAGCGAAGAGCAGGAGGCCGGCGGTGAGCGTCAGGATGGCCAGTTTGCGCCAGCCGGCGGATAAGCTGTGGGTGCACGGGGCGTTCCCAGGCATGGACTTTCTTTCTCTCCCATCACGGCGGTTCGGAACGGTATGGGTATTGTAAAGGATGATGGAGGGGATGTCAAAAGGCGGCGTGGGTCGGGGCAGGTGACAGCCGCCGCTACAGCGGCTGTCACCTGATGGATGCAGGGCTTACCGCAGGAAGGGGGCGAGCACCTCGTCCAGGGTTGGCCGGCCGATTTCCTGCAGTTCGTAATAGACCCGGTCGCTGGGATGGCGGATGGTGATCAGCCGGCGCAGATCAATGGGTGTACCGATGAGCACCAGGTCCACAGGCGCGGCGTTGATGGTGGCTTCCAGCTCTTGAATCTGCTGGCGGCCGTAGCCCATCGCCGGCAGGACCCTCCCCGTCTTCGGATACTTGCGGTAGGTCTCCAGGATGGAGCCGACAGCATAGGTCCGGGGGTCAACGATCTCTGCGGCGCCGTATTTCAGCGCGGCAATATAGCCGGCGCCGTAGGACATCTCGCCGTGCGTCAGGGTGGGGCCATCCTCGACCACCAGCACGCGTTTGCCGGCGATCTCCTCCGGCCGTTCGACAAAGATGGGGGATGCGGCTTCGACCAGCGTCGCGGTGGGGTTGACTTGGCGCACGTGCTCCCGCACCAGGTTGACGGCGGCCATGTCTGCCGTGTCAATTTTATTGAGCACCACCACGTTGGCCATGCGCAGATTGGCCTCGCCGGGGTGATAGCTCAGCTCATGACCGGGGCGGTGCGGATCCGCCACAACGATGTGTAGGTCGGTCTGATAGAAGGGCAGGTCGTTGTTGCCGCCGTCCCAGATGATGATATCCGCCTCCTGTTCTGCCTGGCGCAGGATTTGCTCATAGTCCACGCCGGCGTACACCACGATGCCGCGCCGGAGGTGCGGCTCGTATTCCTCGCGCTCCTCGATAGTGCATTCATGGAGGTCCAGGTCCTCATATGTGGCAAAGCGCTGGCAGGTTTGGCGCACCAGGTCTCCGTAGGGCATGGGGTGGCGGATGACGACGACGCGCTTGCCGGCGGCTCGCAGGATGTCGCACACGCGGCGGGTGGTCTGGCTTTTGCCGCTTCCCGTGCGCACCGCGCAGACGGAGATGACCGGTACCCGGGCTTTCAGGGCGGTGGATGCCGGCCCGAGCAGGAGAAAATCGGCGCCGGCGGCCAGTGCCGCCGAGGCGCGGTGCATGACATACTCGTGCGAGACGTCGGAGTACGCGAAGACGACCAAGTGGATGTGCTTCTCGCGGATCAGCTCCACCAGCGACTCTTCCGGGTAGATGGGGATGCCCTGGGGATAGAGTGGGCCGGCCAGTTCGGGGGGATAGCGCCGGCCCTCGATGTTCGGGATCTGTGTGGCGGTGAAGGCCACGACCTCATAGGCCGGGTTCTGGCGGAAAAAGACGTTGAAGTTGTGGAAGTCCCGGCCGGCGGCTCCCATGATGAGCACGCGTGCCCTCTCTGGCTGTTGTGGTTTCGTCATTGAAACGGTCTCCTTTCTCTGCGATGGATGGTCTGTGAAGGTTCTGGCGGGCTTCACTGCCCGGCCGGCTCACTGGCCGGCTCTTTCGCTGGGCGGCGAATGGGGTTGCGCACCAGCCGCGCCAGCAAGATGCCCAGCTCGAAAAGCAGTAACAGCGGCCCCATCACCAGCGCCATATTGAAGGGGTCCGGTGTAGGGGTGATAACCGCCGCGGCGATAGCGATGATGACTACCGCGTACTTGCGCTTGGAAGCCAACTGTTTGGCGTCCACGATGCCCATCTTGGCCAACACCAGCATGATGAGCGGGGTCTCAAAGGTCACCCCCATCCAGAATAAGAGGGTGAGCACGAAGTTGGTGTATTCGCTGATGGTCCACCAGGGCGTGGCGAGCTGACTGCCGAAGGAAAACAGGTAGCGCAGGGCGAAGGGGAGCAGGACAAAGTAGGCGAAGGCGATGCCCCCCACGAAGAACAGGAACGCGCTGGGAATGGCGAAGAAGGCGAATATCTTGAACCCGCGCTTTTCCTTGGGCGTTTCCATGGCAGGATAGATGAAGGCCATCAGCTCATAGACCAGGACGGGGATAGCCAGCACAAAGCCGCACAGCAGGCCGACCTTGAACCAGGTGAGGATCATCTCCGCCGGCCGAACGAAGATGAGCTGGATGTTGCCGGCCGGCCGCTTGAGGATGTTGAAGATTTTCTCGACAAAAAAGAGGCTCCCGATAATGGTGACGATCATGACGATGGCGGCGGCCATGAGCCGGCGGCGCAGTTCCTCCAGATGCTCGGCACCCTGGTACAGGCCGCCGATGAGCGCGTAGAAAGGACTGCCACTGCGCTTCCAGTCCCGGCGGGCCTCGGCCAGGGTCTTAGGGGGCAGATTATTCTGCTGGCGGCGGAAGTTTTCAATGGCCAGCCAGAGCTGTTCCAGGCCCTGGGGCAGTTTTTTAGGTCCGACGACGATCAGCACCACCAGGGCAAGGAAAAAGGTGCTCAGGGCACTGGTTCCTGTGTTCATGTGCGTCCTTCGTTATCTTCCGGGGGATAAGCGATCGGCAGTGCTTCAGGAGCAGGCGCCTCGGGAGCCGGCACGGCCGGCGTTGTGTCAGCGGTCTCACTGCCGGCGGCAGGCCCCTCCATTGTCTCGGAAGGCGCCGGCGCCTGAGCGGATTCATCGGGTGCCGGCGCCGCCGCGCCGGCGGCCTGCGTCTGCTGGGCACGGTCCAGCGCGTCGGCCTGGGCCTCCAGCACATTGGCCAGGGTGGTCGGGTTGATTTCCTCCAGGTCAAATTCCTCAGCCAGCTCTTTGGTGGCCTGGCGGAATTTGCGGATAGCCTTTCCCAGGGAAGCGCCGACTTCAGGGATTTTGTCCGGCCCAAACACCATCAGCACAATGATCAGTATCAATAACAGCTCCATGGGGCCGATATTGAAAAAGTTCATGCTTGTGAGCTCTCCTCGGAGGGCGCCGGCGGGGGAGGGGCCATGTAATCGCGCAGTTCCCCGAGCCGGCCGCTGGCCTCCAGTTCCTCCAGAATAGACGCCAGCACGCCGTTCACAAAGCGGTGGGTGCTGTCCGAGCCGAAGTGTTTGCCCAGCTCCACTGCTTCGTTAATGGCCACCCGGGGCGGTGTTTCGCCCCACAGCAGTTCCAGCGTGCCGATGCGCAGGATATTGCGGTCGACAATGGCCACGTCGTTGATGGGCCAGAGGGGAGCGTGGCGCTGGATGAGGTCATCAATGGTGGCGCGGTGCTGGAGCACGCCCCAGACGAGCCGGCGGGCGAACGCGGCATGTTCGGGAGCCAGGGAGCTCTCTTCCAGCCGGTACTGCAGGACCCGCTCCGGGTCGTGTCCCACTGCATCTACTTCGAATAACGCTTGCAGCGCCACATGTCGGGCCAAGCGTCGGTGTTTCATCCAATAATCGCCCCCGTTCCCCGGGTTGCAACCTTTCGTCAGGATACCATCCCATAGTTGTCGCCATGCTTATCATGGCGACATCGTACATTGCATTATGCCACCAAAGCGCGCTATTCGTCAAAATTCGGGCATGGGAGGGTATGGAAACGGCCCGATGGCCCGTTTTTCATGGGTGGAGCAGGCTCCAGCGGTGCTCGCTGAGAGGGATAGGGATGCCGGTCAGGACAATGTACCAGTCGGGGATGTCGTTTTTCTGCAGGGTCCGCCAGTTGAACAGGGGCGCCAGCTCCTGCAGGGGATATACCTGCCTCATGGAGGCATACCAGTCCATATTCTCGTCCTGTTGGAAATGCCAGTATTCGATGGCGAGGAAATGCCAGGTCCATGAGAAGTCGGCCTTATCCACGGAGGCGATACGCTCCCAGCCGAAGGATGAGGCCAGGTCGGTGAAGTCGACATAATATCCTGGTGGGATGATATCCCAACGTCCGCCCTGCTCGGGGAAGCGCCGGCGCGCGTTCCCGCTGAAGTCCCAGGGCGGCTCGCGCAAAGGCATGCCCAGACTGCCGTCCTGTCGGGCGGCGCGCAGGTAGACGCGCCAGTAGGTGCGGCCGCCGATGTCCTCGCGCACGACGGCCATCATGGGGAAGCCGTTCCGGTCCCGGTAGTCGAAGAGCGTGTCAATGGCGCGGCCGGCCTTGTGCCAGCTCGCATAGGTGGTCGTCTCGCTGTCCTCATCGAGTGGGCGCCAGGCATCGCTCAACCGCGCCAGGAAGTCAAAGCCGGCGGCCTTCTTGACCGCTTCCCGCAATTGGATGAAGGAAGGCGCGACCAGCGCGTTCAACCGCTCGTTCGGGACGTCCACGTTCTGCACGCGCACCCAGCCGGCCAGTCCCGCATCCGAATCGCCCCCCGCAATCGGCTGGAGCTCCTCCCAGCGCATGGCATAGCGTGTGCGCCAGGGATGATCCAGGGATTCCGCGGCGGCCGGCTGGCCGAACGGCAGGGCGCGGTCGCTCCAGGAAAGGGGGCCGGCCAGCGCGTAGCCGCGCAGGACAGTGGCCGGCAGGACGGCGGTTTGGGTGAGCGGGGCGGTATGGAGCGCCCAGCCGTTGTAATATTGCTCCAGCCAGGCCAGGGATCGCCCATCGGGCGACCAGACCGCCCATTCGTTGGCCGTGCTCCAGGTCAGCCGCGTGGTCAATCCGCCCTCTGCCGGCGGCGCCATCACCTCCAGCACCGTGACCTCGCGCTTTTCCGGCGTGCGGTAGGTGAAGGTCAGCCGGATGCCGTCGGGAGACCAGGCCGGCTGATCCTCTCCTGTGGGGCTGTTGGTGATTTGCCGCACGTCCTGGCCGTCCGGACGCATGAAGAACAGGTCTTTGTCGCCGTAGCGCCAGGAGGAGAAGGCGATGGTGGAACCGTCGGGTGACCAGGCCGGCTCCATGTCGCCGTACGGGGAATCGGCGGTGAGGTTCTGCAGAGGGCCGCCGTCCAGCGAGCCAATGAAGATATCCAGGTCGCCGGCGCGGGTGGACTCAAAGGCGAAGCGGCGGCCGTCTGGCGCCCAGGCCGGCATGCCGTCGAAGGCCGGCGAATCGGTCAGGCGCGTCAGCTCGCCGCTGTGCAGGTCCAGCAGATAGATTTCCCAGTTGCCGTCGCGATGGGACTGGAACAGCAGTTGGGAGCCGTCGGGCGAGAAGGCCGGCGCCAGGTCCGGCTCCGGATGGTCGGTCAGCCGGCGCAGGTCTGTGCCGTCGGGGCAGATGGAGTAAATGTCCCAGTTCTGTCCGGTGCGGGCGGCGAAGGCGATGCGCGGTTCGCCGGCTGGGGGCTGGGCCAGGGCGTGGAGCGGCAGGCCGGCGGTGATGATCAGCGCCAGGGCGAACGCGACACAGAACATGGTTATTGGCCGGCGGGTACGGCGATGTGCCATGATGTGCCTGACAGCCTCTCTTGCAGGCGGGATGCGCCGGCATTGTACCCCAGGAAGTGCAACTTGTCCATTGGGCAGTAGGGGCCGCGAAATTGACAAAAAGGCTGTTTTGTGTTACAAATGTGCACGGACGGAAGGCGATGCCGTGGACCGTCTGCGGTATTGTCAGACGGTTTTTTTATGCGAGATGTCCGTCGCAAGGCTCACAGAAATATGGACAAGGAAGGGGGTGAGATTCGTAGATGCGCGTGGAGTTACAGCCTGGTGAATCGCAGGAATCCCTGCTGAAGCGCTTCCGCAAGGAGGTCACCAAGGAGGGTATCCTGCGAGATGTTCGCCGCAAGCGGTGGTACGTTTCCAAGAGCGAGGAGAAGCGTATCAAGCGCGCCAAGGCCATCCGCAAGATGCGGCGCAAACTGCGCAAGCTACGGGAGCGCGAACGGCGCTATCGCTAACCCTTCCTGGTGGATGGTTGCCGGCCGGCTGGCCGGCCTATTGAAGAATTGGTGCGGGGGCACGCTGATGGAAACACCAGCGAGCCCCCTTTCTGTTTCCTGGATAAGGATGCGAGACGATGCGGGGGCGTAAGCATCTATCTGGCTGGCATATTGGGACAGCGGCAGTACTGCTCCTCGCCGCCGGCCTGCTGGCTGTGGGCGTATGGCCGCCGGCAGGGGCACTTTCTGAAAAGGACATGGATGCCGCGATCCAGCCGGTGATTGCCGGCAGAGAGTTCGATATCGCCCGCTGGGAGGCGGAGGCGGTCGCCGCCAAAATTGCCGCCAACCTCCGGTATCCCGCGCCTCAGCTCGCCGGCCTGGACGGCTCGATGATTGTGATGGACTACGTGGAGCAGTTGCGGCAGTACCGCCGGCTCCAGCAAGAGATCGAACAGGCGTATGCGGAACTGCCGGCCGGGGTACTGCCCGGAGAAGAGACCCGGCAGAAAGAGGCGGAGGCGGAGCGCCTGCGCGACGAACTGCGCCGGCGCCAGCCGCTGGTGGAGACGATCCTGGAGCGGCAGGTGGCACGCACCGCCGGCCGGCTGGGGCTGAGCACCGCCGGCGTCCTCTGGCCGCCGGTGTTGTTCCGGCTTTCGCCCCCGCCCACGCATCTCGTCGTCTCTCCGCGCGATCGCATCGAACTGATATACTCGCGCGATCTCTCCCCGGACCTCTCTGTCTCGGAACGCGATGCGATGGAACGGGCGATTGACGCGAAGCTGGGGGTCTCATCGCTGATCGAGGACCTGGGCGGCTACGGCGCCTATCCGCCGCTGATATTGGAGGAGCCGGCGCTGGACTGGATTATCCCCACTGTGGCGCATGAGTGGATTCATAACTATCTGGCGTTCCGGCCGCTGGGCATGCGCTACGAGGCCTCGCCGGCGCTGAAGACGCTCAATGAGACGGTCGCCAGCATCGCCGGCGAGGAGTTGGGTGCGGCGGTCATCCAGGACTATTACCCGTGGGAAACGCCGCCGGTCCCATCGTGGAAACAGCCGCCGGCGCCCCCGGAAGCGGAGCCGGCAGTGCCGAAGGAGTTTGATTTCACGCGCTTCATGCGAGAGACGCGCCGAGAAGCGGAGCACCTGCTGGCCGCCGGCAAGGTATCGGAGGCCGAGCAGTATATGGAAGCGCGCCGACAGGAGCTCCTGCGCCGCGGCTACGTCATCCGCAAGCTGAATCAGGCCTATTTTGCGTTCCATGGGTTGTACGCCACCGGGCCGGGTTCGGTGGACCCGACCGGCCCGAAGATGGAGGAACTGCGCAGGCGTTCTCCCTCCCTGGCGGCGTTCATGCATACCGTGGAGTGGTTCACCGCGCCGGAGGATTTGGACCGGGCATTGGGCGGGCAGTGACGGTTCAGAGGGGCCGCAGTGGCAGTTCCACGACGAAACGGTTGCCGGCGCCCTCGTGCGGCTCTACATACATCCTGCCGCCGTGCGCCTCAACCGCCAGTTTGGCGAAGGTCAGCCCCAGGGTGATGCCGCGGGGCAGGCCGGCGTCGCGCGCCTCGAGCTGGGCGGCCGGCTCAAAGATGCGCTCGCGCAGTGCTTCCGGCAGGGCCGGCCCCTGGTCGCTGACGCTGAGCCGGTAGCATTTTTCCGCTGGTTCCCCTTCCACTTTCACCTTGCCGCCGCTTCGGGTGTATTTCACCGCATTGTCCAACAGGTTGGCCAGCACCCGCTCGATGAGGTAGCGGTCCAGCCACAAGGTGGCCGGCGCTACCGCAACCTCGACCGACAGCTCCGGCTTCATATGGGGGATATCCAGGTCAGCCAGCACGCCCCGGACCAATTCCTGGATATCCACGGGGGAGCGCTGGAGCACCCATTGTCCATCTTCGAGATGGCGGAGGTCTATCAGGTTGCGGATCATGCGCATGAGCCGTTTGGTGGAGTTTATCGCGGCTTCCAGGGCCTCCGCTTGGGGGGTAGAGAGCGCCGGCGGGAGCTGTCGGATCAGCTCCAGGTTGCCCAGGATGCTGGTGACCGGGTTGTTCAGGTCGTGCACGATCATTTCGGTAAGGGCTTCCTTGAGTGTCTCCAGGCGCTGTAGCTCGGCGTGCTGGCGCTGAGAGATGTCGAGCTGGCGCGCCAGCTCGTCGTGAAGGGCTTTGGTGCGCAGGTGCGCCCGTACCCTGGCCAGCAGTTCGGCGGCGATGAAGGGTTTGGAGACGAAGTCATCGGCGCCGGCTTCCAGGCCGCGCACCACATGTTCGGGGTCCTGGAGCGCCGTGACCAGGATGACCGGGATGGAGCGGGTTTCCTCGCTGGATTTCAGGATGCGGCAGATGGTGAAGCCGTCCATCTCGGGCATGAGGACATCCAGCAGGATCAGGTCCGGCCGGCGCTCTCGGGCGATGTCCAAGGCCTGCTCGCCGGAGGTGGCCGGCAGAACGCGGTAGCCCTCCCGCTCCAGGAATGAGCGCAGTACGTCAATGTTGGGGAGGTGATCATCCACCACCAGGACATGAGGAGAAACAGCATTGGAATTGTTCATCTGCCTTTCTCCCGAAGAGAAAGAAAACACGGATAGTCGGTTCAGCGGCCGGCCGGCAGCCAGATTTCCACCCGGGCCCCGCCTTCCGGGGCATTGGAAACCTGGATGGTGCCGCCGTGGGCCTGGATGATGTTATAGGTGACGAAGAGGCCCAGCCCCAGCCCCCGTATTCTCCCGCCCTCTATCTTGGTGGTATACCCTGGCTCGAAAACGCGGTGCAGATGTTCGGGGGCGATCCCCGCCCCGCTGTCCTGGATGATGATGCGGATACCGTTCTGATAGGCGCTGGTGGTGATGGTCAGTGAGCCGCCGTTCGGCATTGCCTCGACGGCGTTCTGCAGGATATTCAACAGGGCCTGGCGCAACTGCCAGGGGTTGCCGGCGATGGGGGGCAGGTCCTCCGCAAGGTGCAGGTAGGCGGTAATGCCCTGGCGCTGAAGGCGCCACTCAAAGCTTTCCAGCGCGGCCTCCACGAGCTGATTGATACTGCGCGGCGTGCTGGCCGGCAGGCCCTCTTCGGTGGTCATTTGCGAGAAGCCGTTGACGATGTCGCGGATGCGCTGGGCGCTGTTGCACAGGGTTTCCAGATCGGCCCGCAGGTCCGCCGGCAGGTCGGTGCGGCGCAGGGCGAGCTGGGCGATGCCCAGGATGGGAGTGAGGGCGTTGTTCACCTCGTGGCCCAGGCCGGCGGCCAGCTCGGCGGAGGTGGCCAGGCGCGCTGCGGCGAGGAGCTGTTCCTGGGTGCGGCGCAGTTCCTCCAATTGCCGGCGGGTTTTTTCGTACAGGCGGGCGTTTTCCACCGCTACCGCCGCCTGCGAGGCGATGCTGGATAACAGCAGTTCATCGTCTGCCGAGAAGGCGTTGGGAGTATAGCTGGCCACAGCCAGCACACCGATAATGCGGTCTCCCACCATCATGGGCACGCCCATCCAGGAGTTGGACAGTTTCGGTTTCCCCACGGGAACCCGGTGGATGCCCATTTGTTCCAGTTCTCGCAGGGCATTGTTCAGGCGGAGGGGCCGGCGGTGTTGTAATATCCAGCCCACCAATCCGCCGCGGTCCGCAAGCACCTGGGGTGGGAAGCGTTCCTCTTCGTCGATCAGTATCTCAATGCGGAGCTGGTGGGTCTCTTCGTCGGCCAGCACCACGAAGTACGATGCGGCGTCAATGACCCGCCGGACCTGGGTGTAGATCGTCTCCAGGAGCGGATGGATGTCCAGGTTGGAGGAGATGGTCTGCGCCACTTCATTCAGCACGGTCATCTGCTGGAGCTGTTTTTGCGTCCAGCCGATGAGGCGGGATTGATAGATGGCAAAGGCCAGCCGAGACGAGACATATTCATGCAGGAACGCGCTGGCGCGCGGGGAAAAGGTGCCCGCCGGCGCGCGATAAAAGAGCAGGGCGCCGATGGATTGGCGTTCGACGGTCAGTGGGCAGGCGAGGAATGTGCCGGCTGGCTCCGCCGTTTCTCCTGGCCAGATGGAGCCCATCCACTGCCGGCACTGGCCCGATAAGAGCGCGTGGATGAGGGGATGGTCGGCATCGATGGGAAGCGGTTGGAGTGCGGTCAGGGAACCCCGCAGGCCGGCCTGACTGTGGAGCACCAGCTCATCCTGGCGGGGGGAGAGCAGGAAAAGGGCAATGCCGTCGAGCGCATACGAGTCGGCGAGAAAGGACAGCACCGCCGGGAGGCGAGCTTCGAAGGTGGCCGGCGGGAAGAAGCGGTCCTGCAGTTCCACCAGCAGGCGCAGTTCCTCAAGGGTCAGGGGAGAATCCTGTCTGTGTGCGGATGTGTCTTTGCGGAAATCCCGCAGGGCCACGCGTCCAATTCCTCACCGTAACTGCCATGCATGCCGGTATTTGTACGCGCAATTCCCTCGCGCTGCTTTATGATAGCACAGCTATGCTGGTATGTCAAACAGTATCGTTAATTTAGGCGGAAGGGCTGGCATTCGCGCAATGGGAATCATCTTCGCAACGGGGGACAGTCAATACAGAAGAATCAAGGGGTGAGAGTCAATCTGAATAGTTATATCTTCACCAGAAGGAGCACTGCCGCCTGGTCCATTAGCATGAACCTCTGTCACCTCCCCACTGGGGCGGTATACCATGGCGCGGGGAGCGGGAATGGACATAGATACCGCCGGCCCCTCCCCATTCCGCCACGCGATCACCAGGTGGGTAAAACCTTCTCCCTTATAGTCAAACTCATATGCCTCCAGCGGGCCGGCCGCCGGCACGCTCAGCTCTCCCCGGAAGTAGGAGCGGGACAGATGTTGTGCCAGGAGCTGAAAGGTACGGTAGGCCGGCTTGGGCGCGCCGCCGGCGTCCACCAGGCCGTATAATCGCACATCGTCTGGGCGGTCCTGCAGTTTGTGCCATACGGCGGCCGGCATGCCGGCCCAGGCAGCGCGCGCATAGGAGCGCACCATCTCATCGGCGGTCTTCTGGTCCGAATAACCTTCGGCCGCGGGGCCGGCGGTGGGCTGTCCCACCTCACTGCACATGACGGGCTTCTCCGCACCCGCCTTCGCCAAAATGCCCTGAAGATAGGCGGCCTTCCCCTGGATGCCGCGCCCGAACCGGTCCCAGCGGTAGGAAAACGCGGGGTAGTAATGAAAGTTGGCCCAGTCGAAATAGGCGCCGGCGCCGGCGTCCAGCACCTGCTCGAGGAAACGCACGTTGAAGGGATTGCCCTCAATCTGTTCCAGCGCCAGGCCCCCGAAAATGACGATGGCCTCTGGGTTGGCCTTTTTGATTACCGGATAGGCCTGGCGCAGGAGTTCGGCATAGGCGGCCGGCGCGTTCCCCCAGCATCCTCCTTGGGCGCCGTAGGTCTCGGCATCGGTGTTGTCCGGCTCGTTATACAGCTCCCAGTGCTGGACCTGGTAGGGGGCTTGGCGGTAGCGGGAGACAGCCTCTTCCAGAAAGCGCAGGAGGGCTTCCTGGCCGGCGGCGTTCAGCGGGCCGCAGGGCGTGTCCGCGGCCCAGGTGGGATTGTCGCGCACGGTCAGGATGATCTGAAAGCCATGTTGGCGCAGGGCGCCGAGGAGCTTGTCGTATGTGCCGAAGCGGTAGGCCGGCGGGTTCGCCTGACGGGGTTCGATGGTTCGCCAGCGCAGGGGGACCCGGGCCCAGCGGGCGCCGGTGCCGGCGGCCAGTTCGACCTGGCCCTCATCGCGCTCAGAGGTAAGCTCAATGCCCAGCACTGCGCCGGCGGGTACCGAGGGAGGGGTAGGGGATGCGGCGGCCGGCACGGGTGGTGCTGGGCGAGGCGCGCAGGCGGACAGCAGGAAAAGGACGCATGTCATCCATACGGCGGCCCCGATGAGCCTGCCGGCCGGCGCTTTCCACCGCATCATCCGAATCTCCCGGTGATGTAATCCTCCGTGCGCTTGTCGCGCGGGTTGGTGAAAATCTGAGCGGTGGGGCCGTATTCGACCAGGTAGCCCACCCGCTGCTCATCCACCATGAGGAAGGCGGTGTAATGGGAGACGCGGGCCGCCTGCTGCATGTTGTGGGTGACAATGATGATGGTGTAGTGCTCCGCCAAATCAATCATCAGCTCCTCGATCTTGAGGGTGGCGATGGGGTCCAGGGCGGAGGCCGGCTCGTCCATCAGGATGATCTGCGGTTTGATGGCGATGGCGCGGGCAATGCAGAGGCGCTGTTGTTGCCCGCCCGAGAGGGAAAGGGCGCTCTGGTGGAGCTTATCCTTGACCTCGTCCCACAGCGCGGCCTGGCGCAGGGATTGTTCCACCAGTTCATCCATGTTGCCGCGATAGCCGTTGATGCGGGCGCCCCAGGCGACGTTCTCGTAAATGCTTTTGGGGAAGGGGTTGGGGCGCTGGAAGACCATGCCGATATGCCGGCGCACCTGTACCGGGTCTACGGAGGGGTCGTAAATATTCACGCCCTCGAACAGCACTTCTCCCTCGACCCGCGCCCCCGGGATGAGGTCGTTCATGCGGTTGAAGGCGCGCAGTAAGGTGCTTTTGCCACATCCGGATGGGCCGATGATGGCGGTGATGCGCTGGCGCTCGATGGCGAGGTTGATATCGCGGATGGCCGGCCGGTCATGGTAAAAGACCGTCAGGTTGCGGGCCTCGATGGCATATTTGCCGGCGCCGGCCAGGGGTTCTGACGTTCGCGCACCGGGCTGAAAAGCGATTTTCACGTTCATAGGCTTTCCCTATCCTCGTATTCGGCGTCGTGCGCGCTGGCGCAGGAGCACGGCGCTGGCGTTGAGCGATAACAGCAAGACCATCAGGACGATGCTGGCGGCGGCCGCCAGATTGCGGAATTCATCCTGCGGCCGGCTGGTCCATTGATAAATCTGGATGGGCAGGGTGGTGAACTTGGAGAATGGGCCGGTGGGGTCCACAGTGATGAAGGTCGAGGCGCCCACCACCACCAGCGGTGCGGTCTCCCCGATGGCGCGCGAGATGGACAGGATGGTGCCGGTCAGGATGCCGGGCAGTGCGTTGGGCAGGACATGGTGCCAGATGGTCTGCCATTTGGTAGCGCCCAGGCCGTAGCTGGCCTGCCGCAGGGAGTTGGGCACGGCGCGTATGGCCTCTTGGGCGTTGATAATGATTAATGGAAGGACCAATAGGCCCAGGGTGAGGCCGGCAGAGAGCACAGTGCGGCCGTTGGCAGTGGCCGGCTCGGCCGCGCCGAACCAGATGCCGCTGGTGATGGGTTCCATAGCGCGCACGAATATCGCCAGGCCCAGCATGCCGTAAATGATGGAGGGAACGCCGGCCAGGTTGTTGATATTGGTCTGGATAATGCGGTTCAGCCAGTTATCCGAGGCGTATTCCTCCAGGTAGACAGCGGCGCCGACCCCCAAGGGAAAGGCGAAAAGGATGGTGATGAGCACCGTCCACAGGGAGCCGAGGATGGCGGTGCGCACGCCGGCCAGCTCCGGCCGGCTGGACTGCGGGCTGGTCAGGAAGCGGGCGTTCAGCCAGGAGCGGAAGCGCAGGTACGCGTCAGGATAGTCGCGCGCTACCTCCTGCATGATTTCGCCGCGCCGGAATATGGAATCGACCAGGGACCAGGTCTTGACGATTTTCGGCTGTACCACCCGTTCCATCACCAGGGCATACAGTTCCTCTTGGGAGCGGGCTTCCAGCGGTTTCTCGCGTTCCAGCCGGCGCAGTACGTTGGCGGAGACATTCTCCTGGAGGATGCGCATAAGCTCTTCTTTGGGAAGTTCTTCCAGCGGCATGCCGGCCAGGCTTTCCGGAGGGACGCGGTACTGCCAGGCCACCAGCCCGAAGGAGGAGTTGATGATGTTGTACAGCAGGGTCAGCAGGACGATGATGCCGAAGACCGTGGATATTTGGAATACCGCGGCCATCCAGCGCGCCGTGCGGTGGCGCTGTGGCAAATTCTCTGCAAACTGCTCTTCAGGGAACGCAGAAGAAGGGATTTGTGCCGTCATTCATACACCTCGCGGAAGCGCCGCACGATCCGCTGGCTGATGATGTTCAGCAAGAGGGTCATGAAGAAGAGCACCAGGCCGATGGCGAAGATGCTGTTGTAGTCAATGGAATCGTAGCTCAGGTCACCGCCGCTGATGCGAACGATATGGCCGGTCATGGTTTCTGCCGGCTGGAAGGGGTTGAAGGTCAGGTTGGGGCCGGCGCCGGCGGCAATGGCCACGATCATGGTCTCGCCGATGGCGCGGGAGATCGCCACGATGAAGGCGGCGGCGATGCCGGAGAGGGCGGCCGGCACGACCACTTTAAGAGCGGTCTCCAGCTTGGTCGCCCCCAGGGCGTAGGCGGCCTCGCGCAGGGAGCGCGGGACGGCGTTCAGGGCATCCTCGCTCATGGAGCTGACCAGGGGCAGGACAAGGATGCCGATGACGATGCCGGCGGAGGCGGTGTTGTATACCTCCACAACGTCGCGCCCAAAGATGGAGCGCAGTAGCGGGGTCATGAAGGTGAGGGCGAAATAGCCGTAGACGACGGTGGGAACGCCGGCGAGCACCTCCATGATGGGCTTCAGGATGCTTCGGGCGCGCTCAGAGGCGTATTCGCTCAGGTAGATGGCGATGGCCAGCCCGATGGGCAGTGCGACCAGCATGGCGATGACGCTGGTCATGAGGGTGGCATTGACGAGGGGGAGGATGCCGAACTTGCCGATCTGGGGAATCCACTGGGTGCCGGTGAAGAATTCGGCCAGCGAGACGCGGTCGGCGCGGAAGATCTCCGTGCCGGCAGGGTGCGGCGCCGGCGTGGAACCCTTCACACCGCGGGTCACGCGCAGCAGATTGCCCTCGACCGCTTCCACGCGCAGGATTTCGTCCTGGAGGCGGATGATGTCGCCGGGCCGCAGGGAGGTGCCGGCCGGCCCTACCTCCAGGGTAGTGGTCGAGGCGTCTACGGCGGCGGCCAGGGGTTTATTGGTGCTTTCCCACAGCTCGCGGGTGAAGAAGCGGAGGGACTCCTTGCCCAGCTCGTAGACGATGCCGGCGGTGATCAGGATGGAAAGGACGCCGCACAGGAACAGGATAGCCTGGATGATCGCTTCCCGGATGCGGGGGCGCTTATAGAGCTGGGGCAGGGCGGTGCTGATTGTCTGGCCGGCGGAGAGTTCACTGCCCGGCGAACCGTTTGTCATGGGAACACTCCTCGAACGGGTCGCGAATATGTGTCAAGGTACACAATCCCATTTTAGCCCATCATATTCTAGCATACGAATTGGGGAGGGGCAATTTTCCCCTCCCCAATCCTCAAGCGGCACAGCCCGGGAAGAGGGCTTACTTGCCCATCGCAGTCAGCCAGGTCTGCTTGGCCTGATTCAGCGCATCCTCGCTGGCCGGGAAGTACCCGACGTCCAGGATCTCCTCGTTCACATGGGTGAGGAAGAAGTTCAGGAACGCGGCTACCTGGGGCTTTTCCTTCATAATCTTGGCATCCGAGTACAGGAACAGGGGACGCGCCAGGGGATACTCCCCGCTCTCCGCGGTGGCCTCGTTCGGCTCGACCCCCTCGATGGCCAGCGCACGCAGTTTCCCCTTGTTTTCCTGGTAGTAGGCAAACCCGAAGAAGCCGATGGCGTACGGACTGCCGAGCACGCCCTGCACCAGGACGTTATCGTCCTCGCTCATCTGCGTATTGGCGGCGTTCAAGAGGGGCGCTTTATCCTTGTTCAGGACCTCTTCCACAAAGTAGTCAAAGGTGCCGCTGTCGGTGCCGGGGATGAAGCGCTTGATGGGTTCCGCCGGCCAGGAGGGATTGACGTCCGACCACTTTTCCGCGGTGGTGAAGACGCGGGCCAGTTCCTCCTTGGTCAGCCCTTTGACAAAGGTGTTTTCCTTGTTGACCACGATGGCCAGGGCATCGGTGCCGATGCGAAATTCGAGGGGTTCCCGACCGATGGAGCGGCACGAAGCTACCTCGGAGTCCTTAATCCGGCGGCTGGCGTTGGAGATGTCGGTTTCACCCTTGACGCAGAAACGTTCGAAGCCGGCCCCGCTTCCGATGGAGTCAATGGTGATGGTGCCGGTGAATCCTTCATCCTGAAAGCGCTCTGCCATGCGCTCTGCCAGCGGGTAGACCGTGGAACTGCCGGCGGCGATGATGGTGCCGGAGTACTGGGCGGGGTCGACTTCCGGCAGGCTGACCTCACTGGTAGCGGGGGCGGAGGTCGGCGCAGAGGTGGCAGTAGCCGGCGCCGGCGTGTTGGTGGCCGGCGCAGAGGTGGCAGTGGCCGGCACTGGCGTGTTGGTGGCCGGCACTGGGGTGGCAGTGGCCGGGGCGGGCGTGGCGGCCGGCGCGCAGGCGGACAACACCATTGCTCCGGCGAGCAGAATGAAGGCGAGCACGTGGACGATCCTCTTCATGTTTTCCTCCCAAATGTGTTTTGCAATGTTCGGTGCCGGGGCTTTCCCGGTCACCAGAGCTTATTGTACATGGGGGAGGTTAATGGCGTTTCAACAGGATGTTAGCAAATGGTTAACGATTGGGGGGATGATGTGCGCCGGCATGCGGGCCGGCCAGCGGAATGGTGAAGTAGAACGTACTGCCGCGCCCCTCCTGGCTTTCTGCCCAGATGCGGCCCCCGTGGCTGAGCACGACGTGTTTGGCGATGGCCAGGCCCAAACCTGTGCCGCCGCTGGCGCGCGAGCGATCGGCTTTGTAGAAGCGCTCGAAGATGCGGGGCAAATCCTCTTTGGGGATGCCGACGCCCGTGTCACTGACCGCTACGGTGATTTCATCGGCGGAGGCGCGTGCAGTGATGCGAATTTCCCCGCCGGCCGGCGTGAATTTGATGGCGTTGTGCACCAGGTTGGCGATGACCTGCTGAAACAGGTGTGGGTCCATCTGCACGCGCGGCAAGTCCGGGGGAATGTCGATGAGGATACGAAGACCAGCGCGTGCGGCCTGGGGAGAGAGGCGATCAACGGCCGGCACAAGGACCTCGGCCAGGTTCACCATCTGCAGGTTGAGGATCACCCTGCCGGATTCCAGGCGTGCCAGCTCGAGCAGTTCCTGCACCATCTGGGTGAGGGTATCTACCTCGATCTCGATGCGCTCCAGGAAGTGTCGGGCGGCCGGCGGGTCTTCCAGCGCGCCCTCGCGCAGGGTTTCCACCAGCGCCTTAATGGAGGCCAGGGGGGTGCGCAGTTCGTGGGAAACATTGCTGATGAAGTCGCGCCGCACAGCCTCAATGCGGCGGGCCTCGCTGACATCCTGGATCAAGATCAGCGCCCGATCCTCGCCGGCGAAGGGGATGCGTGCGCCGCTGACCAGCAGGGTGAGATGGTCGCGCAGGATTTCAACGGAGGCCGGAGCCGCACTGGGTTCTGTCGGGGGCTGGAACAGGTTCTGCCACAACTCTACGATGCGGTAATCCCGGACAACCTGCGCGAAAGAGCCGCCGGGTTCCGACGCGGGGATATCCAGCAGACGCCGGCAGGCGGGGTTCATGAGCAGGACGCGGCCCTGCCGGTTCACAATCATCACACCGTCGGTCATGTTGTCCAGCGCGGACTGAAGCTGGGCGATCTCGGTCTCCAACCTGCTCTGCGTTTGCTGAAAGTATCGGGCGGCCTGCGTCCAGGCGTTCCACAGCGGGGCCAGCGCCCGCGGTATCGGTCCACCGGCCTCTGCCCGTCCCTGTATAGCGGCCAGGAGGAGGTTGAGCTGTCGCTCCAGCCAACCGGAATAGGTGTGGAGCACAACGCCGGCAAGCAGGAGACCGCCGGCGAGCAGGCCAATCCATGTCAAAACGAGCCGGCTGCTCTCCGCGTTCAACGCCCGCTCAACGTCCGGCAGTGCCACGGTCACGACGCCGATGATCTCACCGGAAGCGTTCAAGGCCGGCACGGAGCAGAAGAGCAGAGAGCCGCCGGCGGCAGGGCTGTAATCCCGCTTCAGGACAATGTCGCCCTGTGCCAGGGCAAGTTGGACATCCAGCCATGCGGCACTCGTTCCGAGCCGGATGTTGCCGGAAGGATATTCTCGCAGTACGGAGCCATGCTGGTCCAGGATGATGACGTACGCGCGGGATGTCGCAACGTCGCTGAGATACATTGCGGGAGTATCGGGCGCGGCAAAGGCTGTGAGCGAGATGGCGCGGGCGGTTAGGATCAACTGCCGCTCCAGAGAAGCGGATTGGGCGGAGTGATGGGCGCGCAGCAGGAACAGGCCAACGCCCAGGTGACTTACCAGCCAAAGGGCCAGCACCGCCGGCCAGAGACGCCGTCTCAGCTCACGCCAGCGCATGGGATCGTTCACCCCTCAAAGCGGTAGCCGGTTCCCCGCAGGGTGACGATGCGGGTGGGATGGCTCGGGTCCGGCTCAATTTTCCGCCGGAGCCAGCGGACATGCACATCCACCGTCCGGCTCCCTCCGACATAATCCCATCCCCACACCTGCTCGAGGATCTGTTCCCGGGAGAGGGCCTGGCCCTTATGGCGGAAGAAGTAGAGCAAGAGATCATACTCCTTGGGTTTCAGCGGAAGGGGCGTATCGCCGCGCCGGACCTCCTGGCGCGTCAGGTCGATGGTGAGGTCACCGGATTGGAGGATTTGGGCCGGCCCGGCGCCGGCGGCCGATGCGGGAAGGGAAAGGCCGGCGCGCCGCAACAACGCATGCACCCGGGCGATCAGTTCGCGCATGCTGAAGGGTTTGGTGAGATAGTCGTCCGCCCCCAGTTCCAGGCCCAGGATCTTGTCCACCTCCTCGTCGCGAGCGGTCAATATCAGGATGGGCAGATGCATGTCCTTGCGCAGTTGGCGGCAGATTTCCAGCCCGTCAATGCCCGGGAGCATCAGGTCCAGGATGAGCAGATCGGGGCGTTCGCGGCGCACCATTTCGAGGCCGGCGTATCCGTCCCTTGCCGCAATGGTGCGGTAGCCGGCGCGCTGGAGGTTATACTCCAAGGCCTCGACCAATGACTCCTCATCTTCAATGATCGCAATGGTTGCGATTGCCATCTGACGTCCCTCGCCCGGTGTGTTTCGCCGCGGTTATCATCTGCGTTAGGGGCTTACTGCCCCATGGCTTCCAGCCACTTCTTCCTGCCGGCGTCCAACGTGGCGGCGCTGACGGGGAAATAGCCCACATCCAGAATTTCCTCATCCACATAGGTGAGGAAAAAGTTCAGGAAGGCGGCGACCTGGGGCTTGGCCCGCATGATGGAGGCGTCGGAATACAGGAACAATGGTCGGGACAGGGGATATGCCCCGCTTTCCGCGGTCTCGGCATCAGGCGTCACCCCCTCTATGGCCACCGCGCGCAGTTTCTGCAAGTTCTCCTGGTAGAAGGCGAAGCCAAAGAACCCGATGGCATAGGGACTGCCCATCACGCCCTGGGCCAGCACGTTGTCGTCCTCGCTCATTTGCAGGCGTTCTGCGAGGAGCAGAGGGGTTTTGTCTTTGTCGAGCACAACCTCGACGAAAAAGTCGAAGGTGCCGCTGTCGGTGCCGGGGATGAAGCGTTTGATGGGCTTCGCCGGCCAGGAGGGGTTAATGTCGGCCCATGTCTCGGCTGTCGTGAAGGCACTCCGCAGTTGGTCCAAGGTGAGGGAATCCACGAAGGTGTTTTCGCGACTGACCACCACGGCCAGCGCATCAATGCCCACCTGGAACTCGATGGGGTCGCGCCCGATGGCGCGGCAGGACTGCCGCTCCGATTCCTTGATGGGCCGGCTAGCGGTGGAGATGTCGGTCTCCCCCTTGATGCAGAAGCGTTCGAAGCCGGCCCCGGTGCCGATGGAATCAATAGTGATGGTGTCGGCAAATCCCTCGTCGAGGAACAGCTCCGCCATGCGCTCCGCCAGGGGGTAGACGGTGGAACTGCCGGCGGCAATGATGGTGCCGGAGTACTGGGCGGGGTCCACCTCCGGCAGGACGACTTCTCCGCGCGGCGCGGAAGTGGGCGCGCCGGCGGGGGAAGGGGTGCGGGATGGCAGGGTCGGGGTGGCGGGAACGGCTGTCCCGCGACAGGCTCCCAGCAGAACGGCGATCACACATCCGATGATGACGGCGGCATGCAGTGCTTTCACAGTTCTCCCATCCTCTTGCCTAATGATCTCCGGTGAATCGGGGGCTGACGTGTCATAGGCGGTTTATTCCCATGCCGAGAGCTGATAGAAGCCCTTCTGGTCGGCGGTATCTTCCCGCTCCGCCGGCTCTTCCTCGTCAAAGGGGATCAGCGGTTCGGGCGTCGCCAGGAGACGCTCTTCGGCCAGCCGGCAGTACTCCGGCGACAGCTCGTAGCCGATGTAATGCCGGCGAAGCTTCTTGGCGGCGACCGCCGTGGTGCCGCTTCCCATGAAGGGGTCCAGCACTACATCCCCGACGTTGGTGTAGAGGAGGATGAGCCGGCGGGGCAGTTCCTCAGGGAACGGGGCGGGATGGCCCAACCGGGCGGCGTTCTCGGTCGGAAAGCGCCAGATGCTCTTGGTCCATTCGACAAAGTCCTGGTTGGAGATGCCGCTGTAGTTCCCCGAAGAGGTCAGATGGAACTGCTCCTTGCAGAACACCATGATATATTCGTGGACATCGCGCAGGACGGGGTTGCTGGCGCGGCCGAAAGAGCCCCAGGCGGTGCTGACCCCGACGCTGGCGCCCTTGTCCCAGATGATCTCTCCGCGCATGAGGAAGCCCAGGCGGAGCATCTGCTGGGTGATGAAGCTGTTGAGGGGGAGGTAGGGCCGGCGGTTGGTGTTGGCGACATTGATGGCAATGCGCCCGCCGGGCACCAGCACCCGATAGCACTCCCGCCATACCTGCTCGAGCATCTCCAGGTATTCGTCCAGGGAGCGGCGGTCATCGTAGTGTGTGTAGTCCTTGTCCACGTTGTACGGCGGGGAGGTGACGATGAGATGGACGCTGGCGTCCTCGACCTCGTCCATATGGCGGGCGTCCCCGCAGTAGATCACGTCCAGTTTCATGCTTCCTCCGTCGCGTCCGATGCGGATATCGTTGGTTCTGCATGTGAAGGCTCCTGGGGGCGCCGGCGCTCCCGCACCAGGCGCAGGCACGCCACACGCGGTCCCTGCGGCCCTTCCTCCCGCTGGAAGCGGACGGGCTGGCCAGCGCGCAGGCGGCGCACGCTTTTCGGAAGGCGCGAGCTGTGCACGAACACCTCGTCGCCGGCCTCCGCCACCAGCACCCCGAAGCCCTTACTGGCGTCGTACCACTTGACCCGACCCTCCTCCCAGGGCGAGGGCGTCTCCTGCGGCGCCAGGATGCGCGCCAACGCCCGGCACCCCGGGCACAGGAGCGGCGGGCCGGCCTCGCCGTGCTCCTCCGCCCAGTGCCGCTGTTCCCAGGCAGTGAACAGGAACGCCGTGCCGCATTCCGCGCAGTACAGTATCTGGTCGGAGCCGAGGATCAGCCTGGGGCGAGCAGCCGGAGGGCGCGTCATTTGCCACCTCGTTTGGGAGGTTTGCCGGGCACACTGGTGACGATGCGGGAGCGCGCCGGCGTCTTGCCTTTGCCGGCCGGCTTCGGCGCGGCAGGAGGTGGGGTCTCCTCCGCTTTGGGCTGCTCCGCTTTACCAGCGGCTCGGCCGCGCCGGGATGGGGGTTCTGCCGGCGGCTGTTTCTCCTTAGTCTGGGCGGTTTCGGGAGGCGCCTCCATCTCCAGGTTCAACTGCGCGGCTTCGGCCGGCTGTTTGCGGGATTTCCGGGCCGGCGCGGCAGGGGCGGTTTGTTCGGCGGGGGTGGAGGCCTTCTTTTTCGCGGCGGCGGCCGGCGCGGGCGCGGCTTCTTCCGCCGGCTCGCTCTTCTTGCGGGCGCGCCCGCGCGGCGGCTCTGCCGGCACCGCCGGGGCCGCTTCTTCCGCCGCCGTCTTCTTACGAGCGCGAGGCTTGGCGGCCGGCGCGGCGGGTTCCGCCGCGGCTGCAGGCTCCTCTTTCTTGCGGCGTCTGGCCGGCGCCGGCGCGGCTGGCTCTTCCGCTGGCGCCGGCGGCGCAGGGGCCTTGCGTGTGCGGCGGGCCGGCGCGGCCTCCGCTGGAACCTGCTCTGCGCCGGTGGAAGGCGCCGGCGGCAGGATGACCATGCCGGCCAGCGGGTCTTTCATATCTACCTCGCCAATCACCTTCCCCTGCGCGGCGCGCGCCACCTGCGGTATATCCCCCGCCGGCCGGCAGACAGCGCGGCCTTTCTGGGTCACCAGAATCACCTCATCCCTGGGGCTGAGGATGCCGGCCGCGATGACGGGGCCTGTGCGGGTGTTGGGGCGCATGGAGAGCAGGCCGGCGCCGTAACGCTTCTGCACTGGATACTCGCTGATGGGCGTCCGTTTGGCATAGCCGCGAGCGGTCACGAGGAGCACCTGCCCTTCAGGCCGGGAGATGCCCAGGCCCACCACGCGCGCCTCTTCCCCCAGCTTGATGCCGGCCACTCCGGCGGCCGGCAGGCCCATGGGACGCACCTCTTCCTGCTCGAAGCAGATGACCAGCCCTTGGCTGGTGCACAGACACACCGGCTCCGTGCCTTGGGTCCAGGCGGCCGCGATCAGGCTGTCGTCGCTGGCAAGGCCCATGATGGTGACCAACCCCCTGCCGGCGGCACCCAGGACATCCTCGACGGTGACCCGTTTGACGCGGCCGAGGGCCGAGGCGAGGAAAATGTAGCCGGCGGGAGGCTCCTCCTCGGAGAAGGCCGGCAGGGGAACCAGCGCGACCGGCTGTACTTCCTCATGCGTGTTGAGCAGTTCCGCCAGCGAGACGGCGGAGCTGAAGGATTCCGGGATGCGGTGGGTGGGAATGAGGGCAGCGCGGCCCTCGGCGGTGATGAACAGCACTTCGCCGGTGGAAGGGGCGACCACGGCACTGCGCAGGCCGGCCTCCGCGCCTTCCGGGAGCTGGCCGGGCGATCGACCCTGCCAGGCCGTGCGCCAGATTTTGCCGCCGGCGGCTATCACCAGTACGTCCTCTTCCTGCACCAGCTCGCGGGCCGTCACCAGCTCCGTGGTGCGCTCCACCAGTTGTGTGCGCCGCTCATCGCCAAATTTCTCCTTGATGGCCATCAGCTCCGCCTTGATGACGCCGAGCATCTTGCGCGGGTCGCGCAGGAGCCCTTCCAGGTAGGCGATGGTCGCCAGGGTCTGCTGATAGTCTTCGCGTATCTTCTTCTGCTCCAGGGCCGCCAGCCGGCGAAGGGCCATATCGAGGATGGCCTGGGCCTGGATTTCCGTCAGCTTGAACTTACGGATCAGGTTTTCGCGGGCGGTGTCCGCCGTGCGGGAGCTCCGGATGGTCTGGATGACCTCGTCCAGATGATCCAGGGCGATCAGCAGGCCTTCCAGGATGTGGGCCTGCCGGCGGGCGCGTTCCAGGTCGAACTCGGTGCGCCGGCGCACCACCTCGCGCCGATGTTCCAGATAATACCAGAGCGCTCTTTTCAGTGAAAGAGTACGCGGCTCGCCGTCCACCAGCGCCAAGATGTGCACACCGAAGGTGCTCTGCAGTGGGGTCAGCTTGTAGAGCTGGGCCAGCACTTCCTTGGGGTCCACCGCGCGCGTCAGCTCAATGACCAGGCGCATGCCCTGGCGGTCCGATTCGTCGCGCAGATCGGCGATGCCTTCGATGCGGCCCTCTCGCACCAGCTCGGCGATGCGCTCCACCAGGCGCGTCTTGTTGACCTGGTAGGGAAGCTCGGTGACGACCAGCCGGCTGCGGTTGCGGGACATGGGCTCGACATGCACCCGCGCCTGCACGGTAAATTTGCCGCGTCCCACCGCATAGGCGGCTTTGATGACGTCCACCCGGCTCCCTTCCTCCTCGCCGTAGCGGTAGACAATGCCGCCGGTCGGGAAGTCCGGCCCTTTGATGAACTGCATCAGCTCCTCGACCGTGATATCGTCAATCTTGTCATAATGATCAATCATGAAGGCCAGGGCATCGCACACCTCGCCCAGGTTGTGGGGTGGGACGTTGGTGGTCATGCCGACGGCGATGCCGGAGGCGCCGTTGACCAGGAAGTTGGGGATGGCACTGGGCAGGACCGCCGGCTCCTCCAGCGTGCCGTCGAAGTTGGGCATGAAGGGCACGGTCTGCTTCTCGATGTCCGCCAGCATCTCCATGGCGATGGGATGCAGGCGCGCCTCGGTGTAGCGCATGGCCGCCGGCTCGTCCCCGTCAATGGAGCCAAAATTGCCCTGTCCATCCACCAGCGGGTAGCGCATGGAGAAATCCTGCGCCATGCGCACCATACTCTCATAGACCGCGGCATCACCGTGTGGGTGATACTTGCCCAGCACTTCGCCGACGATACGGGCGCTCTTACGGTAGGGCTTGTCGGGGGTGAGCTTCATGTCGTACATGGCGTAGAGGATGCGGCGGTGCACGGGCTTGAGGCCGTCGCGCACGTCAGGCAGGGCTCGCGACACGATGACGCTCATGGCGTAATCGAGGTAGGAGTCCTGCATCTCCTGGTTGATATCAATTTGCCGCACAGTGCCAATTTCCACTGCTGTTCCTCCTGCCGGCCAGGCCGGCGGTACTATATTCCCTCTTGCACGAGAGCTGGACTCATGCTATAATCCCATACAGATGCCGAACTTGTCCTGTCAGGATGGCCTGACAGTCCGCCCCATGACAAGAGGAGATAGCTGAGTTGGAGACAACCTCGAACTCGTTACAGATGCGTCTCGCCCGACTCCAGCGAGTGGTGGAGATCAGCCTGACGCTCAACTCCACCCTCGAACTTGAATCCCTGTTAGAGCTCATTATTCAGAACGCCCAGGAAATTACGCACACGGAAGGTGCCTCCATTTTACTCTTAGATAAAGAAACGGGCGAATTACGCTTCCGTGCCGCGACGGGGCAGAAGAAGGACGCGCTGCCGCCCATTTCTGTCCCGCTGGACGGCAGTGTAGCCGGCTATATTGTGCGCACCGGCATGCCCCTGATGATCCCCGACGTCAGCCAGGACCCCCGCTTCGGCGGACAGGTGGACGCCGCCATTGATTTCAAGACCCGCTCCATCCTGGGCGTCCCGCTGATGGTGAAGGACCGCGTCATCGGGGTGCTGGAGGTGGTGAATAAAATCGGCGACGTGCCCTTCGATGAGGAAGATGCCTATATTCTCACCACCATGGCGGCCCAGGCGGCCATCGCCCTGGAGAACAGCCGGCTCATTACCGAACTGCAGAACGCCTACCGCGAGCTGAACCAGCTCGACCAGTTGAAGAGCGAGTTCATCGCCATCGCCTCGCATGAACTGCGCACCCCGCTGTCCGTCATCCTGGGTTATGTGACGTTCCTGCAGAGCGAGGCCACTGGGGAACTGCGCGATCAACTGGATGTGGTCGTGCGCAGTGCCCTGCGTCTGCGCGACCTGATTGATGACATGATCAACCTGCGCCACATTGAGGCCGGCCAGGTGGAGCTGGAACCCAACACCTGCGATGTGGCCGAACTGGTCCGCGATGTCGCCGGCGAGTTCCAGCGCCTGGCCGAGAGCAAACGCCAGACCTTTACCGTCCATCTTCCGGATGCCCCGGTCGAGGCGGTGTGGGATGCGGACAAGATTCGTCTGGCGCTGGCCAATATCATTTCCAACGCCGTCAAGTTCACCCCGGAAGAGGGGAAAGTCGATATCATCCTGACCCCTCCATCCGATGACGAGATTGCCATTACCGTGCGGGACACGGGCATCGGCATCGAGGAAAAGGACCTCAAGCGCATTTTCGACCGCTTTTATCAGGCCGGCTCCGCCTATACCCGCCAGTTTGAGGGCATGGGCCTGGGCCTCTCCATCGCCAAGAGCCTGGTGGAAATCCACCACGGCCGCATTGATGTCGAGAGCGCCCCGGGGAAGGGGAGTACCTTCACGGTGCGTCTGCCGCGGCGGCTGGCGGTTGGGCCGGCCAGCACCGGGAAAGTATAATCTGCCGGCGGGTTCCTGTCAAGCGAAATAGAACGGATGTTCGCAACGGGGAGGCGGCCGGCGGATGCCTTCTGTGAGTGCTTCCGGGACGGGATTGCCTGGACCTCATCCGGTGGGCATTTTGTCAACGCCCTCTTTGTACGCCCATTTGCTAACAATGAATATTGGCATATAATATGTGCATGGAAGGCTGGTACCCCGAAAGCCGGCTGTAATCCCACTTTTCGCAAGGAGGTTGGTACAATGGCAGGAATCGGCGATTTGTTCCAGGCGGCGGATTGGAAGAAGGAAAAGCATGCACCGGTCATCGACTGCCCCGATACCGTCAAGGCCGGCGAGTTCTTCACGGTCACCCTCACGGTCGGCAAGGAAATCCCGCATCCGAATACCACCGAACATCACATCCGCTGGATCGAGCTGTATTTCCATCCGGAAGGGGACAAGTTCCCGTATCAGATCGGGCATTTCGAGTTCACGGCGCATGGGGAGTCGACGCAGGGGCCGAATACCGGGCCGGCGTACACCCACCCGGAGGTCGCCGCACGCTTGAAGGTGGATAAGCCCGGCACGCTCTATGCCACGTCCTACTGCAACATCCACGGCCTGTGGCAGAGCGAGAAGGCCATCAAGGTCGAGTAGTCGTTTCGCCTTTGACGCGCACAGGCCGCCGCGAACGCACGCGGCGGCCTGTGTTGTTTTTCCCCAGAACCCAGATTACGCGGCGGCTTCTGCGAAGCGCAGATAGGCGTCAATGAATTCGTCAATCTCCCCGTCCAGCACCGCGTCGGTGTTGCCGGTCTCATAGCCTGTGCGCAGGTCCTTGACCAACTGGTAGGGATGGAGCACGTAAGAGCGGATCTGATTGCCCCAGCCGGCCTCCACGTGCTTGCCCTTCAGCCGGGCCTGCTCCTCCTCATGCTTCTGGCGCTCCAGCTCGTACAGGCGCGACCGCAGGATGCGCATGGCGGTCTCCTTGTTCTGAAGCTGGGAGCGCTCGTTCTGGCAGGAGACGACGATGCCGGTCGGGATATGGACGATGCGCACCGCCGTGGAGTTTTTCTGCACGTTCTGTCCGCCGGCGCCGGAGGAGCGGAAGACGTCAATGCGCAGGTCCTTCGGGTCAATCACCACGTCAATATCGTCTTCCAGCTCCGGCATGACCTCGACGAGGGCGAAGCTGGTGTGCCGGCGGTGGTTGGCATCGAATGGAGAAAGCCGCACCAACCGATGCACGCCGCGCTCCGCCTTGAGGTAGCCATAGGCATACGGTCCTTCGACGCGGATAGTGGCGCTCTTGATGCCGGTTTCCTCACCCTCGGTCATGTCGAGGATTTCGGTCTTGAAGCCGTGGCGTTCGCACCAGCGCAGGTACATGCGCAGAAGCATGCTGGCCCAGTCAGTGGCCTCCGTGCCGCCGGCGCCGGCGTGTATCGCCAGGATGGCGTTCTTGGCGTCGTGCTCGCCGGACATGAGCAGTTCGAATTCCCGCTTGCGCAGTCTGCTCTCCAACGCCAGGGTCTCCTGCTCCAGCTCTTCCAGGAAGCTTGGCTCGAGCGTTTCCTCGCCTTCCTCGGCCAGCGCGACCAGCTCATACAGGTCATGCACCGCCTTCTGGAAGCCCTCCCATTCTTCGACTTCCTCGCGCAGGCGGGCCAGCTCTTTGCTCAAGCGCTGGGCGCGCGCCGGCTCGTCCCAGACGTCCGGCGCAGAGACCTCTTTCTCCAGCTCGACGATGCGGCGCTTCTTGCCGGCCAGGTCAAAGACGCACCTGTAACGTCTGGATGCGCTCTTCCAGCTCAGCCAGTCGAGCTTTCAGTTCGGAAACAGCAGGCATACTCGTCCTCCGTTTATTATGATTTATGAATTGCCGTTTTGATCGAACAGGCCGGCGACGAACTGCTCTGGGTCGAATTCGGCCCAATCATCCAGCTTCTCGCCCGTGCCCACGAAGCGCACCCCGACCCCCAGCTCCCGCACGATGGGGAAGACGATGCCCCCTTTGGCGGTGCCGTCCAGCTTGGCCAGCACGATGCCGGTCACCCCGACAGTGTCCTTGAAGTGACGGGCCTGGGCCAAGCCGTTTTGCCCAGTGGTGGCGTCAATGACCAGGAGCGTCTCATGGGGGGCGCGGTGCACCTGTTTGGCCGCCACGCCGCGCACCTTGGCCAGCTCCTGCATCAGGTTGTACTTGGTATGCAGCCGGCCGGCGGTGTCAATGATCAGCATGTCGGCCCCGCGCGCCTGACAGGCGCGGATGGCGTCATAGGTCACTGCCCCGGGGTCCGCCCCGGGCTGATGGGCGATGACGTCTACTCCGACCCGCTCGCCCCAGATTTTCAACTGGTCAATGGCGGCGGCGCGGAAGGTATCCGCGGCGGCCAGGATGACCTTGCGGCCGCGCTGTTTGTAGTAATGGGCCATTTTGCCAATGCTGGTGGTCTTGCCGGAGCCGTTGACGCCCACCACCAGGATGACGGTCAGCAGACGCGGCTCGTCAATGACCGATGGAGCGCCCTGCTGAAGCATGGCGATAAGCCTTTCCCGCAGTGCGCGATCCACGTCCGCCGGCGTGCGCAGTTTGCCGGCCTCCGCCAGCCGGCGCAGGTCATCCACCAGCTCGGTGGTGATCTCCACACCCACGTCGGCCTGGATGAGCAGTTCCTCCAGCTCGTCCCAGGTGTCGGGGGTGAGCGTACTGCCGGCCAGCAGTTGGCGTATGCGGCCGAAAAAGGTCTGCCGGGTGCGCGCCAGCCCGTCCTGTATCGTCTTTGGTCGTCCGAACAACGCTTGCTCCTTATCGTAAGGGATTGCAACCAACTATTATACATGAGGGAGGGGGAAACTCAAAGCAGGAGAGGGTGCAAAACGCAGGGGAAAGCAAAGCGCACAGGCGGGCGGTTGCGCCGGCCTGTGCGCCGACCAGGGAGGGGACCGATTGGTGGCTGTCTTTCAGGAATTTTGGCGGTGCAGTTCCAGCGTCCGGGGCACCG